>Ga0315903_10009948_pt1 | contig 11428 bp, 10 predicted proteins | sample LakEriMetagenome_7_FD_203524 | JGI IMG/M metagenome (GOLD analysis project Ga0315903, IMG submission 203524) | Freshwater fungal communities from buoy surface, Lake Erie, Ohio, United States - Buoy 2 MA119 | ecosystem: Environmental > Aquatic > Freshwater > Lake | place: USA: Lake Erie, Ohio... | reverse complement strand
ACGCTGTCGCAAAGGCAGTAGTTCAGGTATTTACTAAGAAGTCTTCTAAAAAGGGAAGTAAGAGCCCTATTGATAGAACTTACGATAAAGCCATCAACAACTTTGCCAAAGGCAAGAGTTTTAGAATTGTAAAAGACAAAGACGAGTAAGCCTTGGACATCAACTTCAAATCCGATGTTGATGTTCAGTTAGTCAAGCACAGCGCTTCTGACCAAGACATTGCTTTTGCAGCAAGAGTCAGCACTATTGGCGAGCGCACAGTTGGCTATCAAGACAACGACGATAACAAGAAACTTACTGGTCTTATTGGTTATTTGATGAGGGATAGGCATGGCTCACCTTTTGAGCACTCTGTCTTCACTTTTTATGTCAAAGCCCCTATCTTTGTTTGGCGTGAACATATGCGCCATCGCATGGCTTCCTACAACGAAGAGTCTGGGCGTTATCGGGTTTTAGAGCCAGAGTTCTATGTCCCTAGTTCAGATAGAAAACTTCTTCAAATTGGAAAGCCAGGGGCTTATACCTTTGAACCAGGTAACGCTGAGCAGATGGCAATAACTTTGACCTCTTACAGAAGGACTTGTAAAGAGGCATACCAAAACTACGAAGATATGCTTCGTAGCGGTGTTGCTCGTGAAGTAGCACGAGGGGTGCTTCCACTAACAATTTACTCATCTGCATACGTAACTATGAACGCTCGTGCTTTGATGAACTTTTTATCTCTTCGCCGAAATGTTGAGGGTCAACGTTTTCCTTCTTACCCCCAGAGGGAGATTGAAATGGTTGCAGAGAAGTACGAAGAGATATTCAAAGAGTTGATGCCTATAACTCACGATGCTTTTATAAAGAATGGAAGAGTCGCTCCTTGACCGAAAAGAAAAAGATTGCTTACTGCTATGCCCGTGTATCTACCCAGATGCAAGTGGACGATGGCGTAAGCCTTGATGCCCAAGAGAAGCAACTTCGCTATGCAGCGGAGTCTCAAGGGTATGAAGTAGAGATGCTTCGTGAAGAGGGTCGCTCTGGAAAAAACATTACGGGGCGACCAGTCTTAACTGCTGCACTAAACAGTTTAGATAAAGGAGAAGCAGAGGCTCTTTTTGTAACTCGTCTTGACCGACTTGCTCGTTCTACAAGAGACTTTCTTAGCATTGTTGACCGTTCACATAAATACAACTGGCGTCTAGCACTTCTTGATTTAGGTTTAGATACTGCAACTTATCAAGGAAGGTTTGTTGTAACCATTATGTCTGCTATGGCAGAAATGGAACGCGGAATGATTTCGCTTAGACAGAAAGATGTACACCAAGATAGACGCAATAACGGAAAAGTTTGGGGTATTGATTTAGGACCTCTACCACTAATAAATGAATCAATTAAAGATAGAATTGAGAGAGAAAGAAGTTTAGGTCTTTCATATAACTTGATAGCGCAAGGTCTCAATAGAGACGCTATTCCTACTGCTCTTGGTGGAGAAAAGTGGTATGCATCCACTGTTCGTCACGCACATTTACGCAACAAAAAGTAATTTATTTATTTACATACTGTAAAATAAGCACTGGAAGATACAGATTTTTCTGTATGAGATTACCTATGGTGGGAGTATCTCGTCGTGCTTTGTCGCGCTCGTATTATTACAAAGAAGGTCCGAAGAAGGACTCTTCTTTATATTTTGTCTGTCCCGATACTTTCTTTTATTTATGGGATACTTAGTCCAACAACCGCCGTGGCCGAAGAGGCCCAGTCTTCTGAAGGGGGTGATGCTGGAACCAATAACAACGCAACTTCAACTGCGTCGTCGGAGGTGATCCAAACAGGTTCTTCAGCGGAGTCAACGCAAGACCCACTAACTGAAGCATCAACTGCTGTAGCAACAGCAGCATCTACTGTAACAACACTTGAAGAAAAAGTCGTACAGATAGCGGAGGTAGCATCATCAATATCACAACCATCTCAAACAACAACACAAGCAGTCGCAGACGCAACTACGCAAGTACAGGAAGCAAGTAGTGCTACTCAAGAAGCAACAACTTCAGTTGCAACAGCACAAACAGCAGTTGCAACATCGGAAACTGCCAATCAAACTCTGGCCCAAGCAACCACCTCAGTTACAACCCAAACAGCGGTAGTAGAAACAGCACAAACCACTCTTACTCAAGCATCAGCAGCGGTAGATACTCAAGAAGCAGTAGTTGCCATTGCTCAAACAGAAGCAACAGATGCTCAGGCGGCGGCAGATTCTGCTAATACAACAACCACTACAACAGAAACTTTTACTAATAACACCACAACTGTTGTAACTGTTACGACTGGTGCTGATGGAACTACGCCAGTAACTTCTTCTTCAGGGTCAACAGGTGTTTCTATTGGTGGAAACTGGAACACTCCGCAAACTTCTGGTTCTGCTCTTACTATTATTAATCCACAAAATGACATTGTTATTGATGTAAACCCTACAAATACTGGAACTGTAACATCGGTAACTTTAGGTGTGTATGCCAAAAATGGCGATACAAATATGACAGCCACAAACACAGACGGGTCAACTTCTACTGAAGTTATCAATAACAATGTGTCTACCCAGACACAAGCAGTTCAATATACTTCTACCGAAACAATAACAGGCTCATCCATTGAGACCATAACAATTACAAAAGACGCTGATTATTATATTGTTGACAATATCTCTATAACTAAAACATCTTCTGACCCTGCATTAGTAGCAGCGGCTCAGGAAGCAGCAACAACTTTATCTACAGCCCAAAACACGCTTACAACTTTACAAACAGCAGAAACAACTGCTACTACAACTTTATCTACAGAGCAAAGCACGCTTACCACTCTACAAACAACTCAAGCAACTGCACAAACTACCGCAGCAACTGCACAAAATACTGCTGAAACAGCGACAGTTACTGCTGTTTCTTCAACACAAGAAGCAACTACTGCTGTTGCAGAGGCAGTTGTAGTTGTTGCTCAGGCTCAAGTTATTGTTTCTGCTGCTGCAATAGAGACTGTTTCTAGTACTTTACAAACAGTAGTTGCTTCTTCAGACGCACTACCACTACAGAAGCCAGAAATAATTGCAGTAGTTGATGCTGCTGTAGATGCAGTCGTTGAGGCACAAGAAGCAGTTGAAGCAGCACAGACTGCTATGGACAATGCCATAACTCTTGCTGAAACTGCTCCTACAGTAGAAGCAGCGACAGCAGTGGTTGTTGATAAGACAGAAGTTTTACAGGGAGCACAAGCAGCAGTAGATGCTCAAGAGGTAGTAGTAACGCAAGCCGTTACTATCGAGGCCACTGCTCAAGCAGTAGTAGATGCTGCTACAACTCCAGGACTAAAGGTCGAGGTTTATGACACTCAAGGGCAAAATGCTGCACCTGTAGTTCCAGCAGGAGCAACTCCAATCCTTACAACTACTGATACAAATGGCATTGATGAACAATGGGGTGGTGGGGCAGTTGCTGGAAGTAATAAAGCAGAGGATGTAGTTGTTAAGTACTCTGGAATTTGGACTCCTCAAACTACTGGAACTCAATACTTACACGCTCCAGGAGATGATGGAGTAAAACTCTATCTTGATGGCGAACTTGTCATTAATGACTGGTATGACAAGGGTGGCGGAGGCTCAACTGCTGATGTTACAACTACCGCTGGAACTGGAAAAGCACTTGAATTGTGGTACTACGAAAATGGTGGAGGCGCTTGGGTAGCGCTTATGCGTTATACAGATAATGGCACCTGGGAAGTTATTCCTGGCTCAGAGTTTACTCAGTCATCAGCGACTACTCAGCAACTTCAAACATTGGCTACTGCTGAAGCAAATGTTGAGACAGAGCAAGATGAACTTGAATTTTTAGAAGCAGAAGAAGACGCTGCTGCTGATAATTTAGCCGATGCTCAAGCAGATTTACAAGATGCTGAAGACGCTGTAGAGGCAATGGACACAGCAGTAATTCTTGCTCAAACAGCAATTACAGAAACTGTTGAAGCAATCCAGGCTGTACAAACTGCTCAGACCGTTGTAGCACAAGAAGTTATTCTTCAAAGTCCTATTGCTCCACCTACAAACATTGTTGTTACTCAATTAAGTAATGGTGATGTTCAAGTTTCTTGGGACCCCCCACAACCTGGCGTAATTTCTCCAGAGCGTTACGCAATCTCTTGGTCAACTGGAAGTAGCGGCTGGGGTATAGCAACTGGAAACGCAGGAGATGCTAATGCTCTTAACACAAGCATTATTCTTTCAGCATCTTTATTTGAGTCAACTGGTGGATTAGACACTACCTATCAAATTAGTGTTCGTTCAGATAATGACTCACTTGCTAAGTATTCAGATGTAGTTGCTACTCAAGTTTTTGTTGATGATTTAACTCCACCCCCACCTCCACCTCCACCAGTAGAACCAGAACCAGAACCTGAAGAACCTCCTGCTGAAGAACCTCCTGCTGAAGAACCTCCTGCTGAAGAACCTCCTGCTGAAGAACCTCCTGCTGAAGAACCTCCTGCTGAAGAACCTCCTGCTGAAGAACCTGAACCTGAAGTAGAGCCTGAGCCTACAGAAGAAGAAGTTGTTGATAGTGCTGTAGATGATGCGCTTACAGACGGAAACATTAGTGCCTCAGAGGCTGAAGATATTCTTGATGCTTTAGGTGCAGATGGTGAAGTTACTGCTGAAGAAGTAAACAATCTTGCTGATGCTTTAAGTGCAGATGGAAAACTTACTACTGCTGAAAAAGACTTACTTGCTGATGCTTTGATTGAGTCGGCTAATGGAGAGGCTGTCACAGCGGATGCAATAGCAGAAGCAGGTTTGACATATGAAGATTTACCAGCAGAAACTCCAGTTGAAGTTCGTCAAGATGAGAATGGAAATGAAGTTGTTATTACTGCTGAAGTAGCAGCAGCCCTTCAGGTACTTGAAAATCCCGTAGAATTGTTGTCTGAAATCTTTTCAGACCCTGGTCAAGTTCTTCTTGCTTTGGGAAGTCTCGGCGCTGATATGAGCGAAGAAGAGCGTGAAGAAGCAGAGAAAATGGTCTTGGCAACTGTTGTTGTTGGTCAAGCAGTTGCGGCTGCTTTAGCGGTAGCAGCACCGCCTACAAGCGGTGGAGCACCTGTTGGTGGAGGAAGTAGTCCTTCTTCTCCTAGAGGTGGAGGAGATGCTGGAGGACCTGTAGGTCGTGAAAGCGGAACTCGTCGCAAAGTAAAAACAACTAAAAAAGTAAAAACAAATGCTAGAACAAGGAGAGTGAAATAATGAGAGACTTCCTAAGAGACGTCTTAGACCAAGTCTGGACACTGCTAGGTATGTTTATTGCTTGGCTTGTTCTTGACGGGTCTGCTAAGACAATCGTAGGCTACGCAATCATATTTTCTATGGTTGTTTGGTGGTCTACATACCCAATCAGACGTGACCGAGAAGAAGAATAATAAAATAGCCTTGTAAGACCTCCGTTATGCTATAACCATTGTACTTAATACAGTGTAACGGAGACGAAACGTGGAAGACTTAGTAGCACAATACAAGGCCAAGATAGAGCCTTTATTTCCTCTTGCAAAAAAAGCGTATGGCTCAAGGTTTCAAAATACTCCAGCCCATAAAGCAAGCAGAGAATACACACGGCTGCTAGTTGAGTTTTACTCTATGGGAGGTAGTTTGCCAGAACTGGCTAAAGCACTAGGTGTCGCTTACCCAGGGTTGCGCCGTAGAGTAGTGATGGAAAGTGTGTCCATATCTGAAATTAAGCCAAAAAGAAAAGCAAATAGGTCAGAACTCCCAACAGCAATTGAAAGAGTAAAAGTGGCAAGACTTTCTGGAGATGTTTCTGTGTACCACAAACAACTTGCTGAAGAGTATAAAAATGGATTTTCACTACAAGATATTGCTAAAGGACTAGGTCTTGGTTCAGCAGCGCCTCTATATTATGGAGCGCAACGCAGTCTCCAAAAAGGTGAGTAATGGCTAAAAGTCTTATGGAGGTCATTGCCTCTCTACCAGATGAAGAAAAAAAGTTAGCACTTGCTGGTGTTGATATGGAAACACTTATGTGGGACTGGAAATCTTGGGGTAGACCAGAGCAGATAGCACCAGAAGGTGATTGGAATATTTGGATTTATCTTGCTGGTCGTGGTGCTGGAAAAACAAGAGCAGCAGCCGAATGGGTTAGAGAAACCGCTAAATATACAAATACAGGGCAAAGACGTTTTGCTTTAGTTGCTCGTACCGCAGCAGATGTGCGTGACGTTATTGTTGAAGGTGAGTCAGGAATTATGAATGTGACGCCACCAAGTGAGCGTCCGCTATACGAACCTTCAAAGCGCCGATTGACTTGGCCTAACGGAAACACCGCAACTTGCTTTACCGCAGACGAACCAGACTCTCTTCGTGGTCCTCAATTTACACACGCTTGGGGAGATGAGGTAGCCGCATGGAGACAGACTCCAGACGCTGCTGGTATGACCGCTTTTGATAACTTGCGTGTTGGTACTCGTCTTGGTGCAAATCCACAAATAATGATTACTACCACACCTAAGCGTGTTCCACTACTTTACACATTATTAGATGAAGCAAAAAAAGGAAAAAAAGTTGTTGTTAGTCGTGGTTCAACTATGGACAATTCAGGGAACCTAAGTGGTGCCTATCTAGATACAATTATGGGAGTTTATGAAGGAACACGTCTTGCTCGTCAAGAACTTTATGGAGAAATGCTTGATTCCATTGAAGGAGCGCTTTGGACATTAGAAATGATTTCAGAGTCAAGACAAGGAATTCTTCCACCGCAAGCCCCCCTCAGAGTTATTGGTGTTGACCCCTCTGTGGCTGAAAACCCAAGAGATGCTTGCGGAATTGTTGTTTGTGCTTCAACAGCAGATAGAGATTTATACAAGCGCCATGCTTGGGTTCTTGAAGATGCAACAATTCACGGTTCTCCAGAAGTGTGGGCAAATAAAGTAGTTGAAATGGCTAGACGCTGGGGTGCTCCAGTTGTTGCTGAAGTAAACCAAGGCGGAGCCCTTGTTACAAATGCTATCAATGCAATTGACCCAAATGTAAAAGTATTTGAAGTGCACTCAAAGCACGGTAAACAATTACGTGCTGAGCCAGTAGTTCTTGCTTACGAACAGCAAAGAATTCACCATATTGGGTATCTAGCAGAGTTAGAAGACCAAATGACAGCATGGATTCCAGGAGAAGGAAAGTCTCCAGACCGAGTAGATGCTTTAGTTCACGCTATGACAGCACTACTAATTAAGCCTCCACAAGGATTTATTGGTGGAAGACTTACAGCAAAGTCTCCTGCTTCTAGAAAAATTCCAGGCATCAAAGGCTCAAACTACGGTTCCCGTGGCGGAAAAGTTTTTGGTCCTCGCTAGTTACTAAATCTAGATAACCTTGTAGCAGCAGCCCAATCAATCTCTCCAGAAGGCACAGCCCTTGGAATCATTGACCTTCCATTGACTATTGCTCTAGAACCTGAACCAATAACATTTAGATTTCTGTCACGAAGTTTTCTATCAAACGCCACCTGAGTCATAGGACGCTCACCACGTTCTTCACTCCATACTCTATATGTTGTATACAAATCTTTTACTGGAACAGAGTGAGACTCGTTTTCATTAGTTTCTTCTGACAAGAACAAACCAATTCTGTCTTCATTCTTTCTATAAATCTCTGCTGCTTCACTAACTACACGACACCATCCAAGGCTGTCACGAGCACTAGAACCGAGCAGTTTTATAGCGCCTTCAACAGCCCAAGAAAGCACAGCAGGAAGGCCACCTTCTGGGTCAAAGATATATTCCTTCAAGTCAGGGTCAGGCTTTTCTGGCACATGGATAAATGGAATTGGTCGAATACGACGCCACATAGCATCATCAGTAATGATTGGTCTGTGATTAGTTGAAACCCAAAGTTTAGCCTTTGACTCAAAGGTAAATGGTTTTTCTCCAGGAGAACGAGCAGAAATTTCAGATGAACCAGTAAGTTTCTTTACAGAGTTTTCTTTTAGACGCTCGCTGTCTGGAAGTTCATCAACCCAAACAAGTCTGCGTCCACGAATTTCTGCCCAGTGGTACAAATCTGTTGCATTACCTTTTCCATCTCCCTGAGCAAGAATGCTTGAGTCAAGAGGCCACGCATATTGTCTAGTTCCTAAACACTTAACAATTGCTTCAACAAAAGTATTTTTACCAGAACCAGCAGGACCATAGACCAAAAACATAATGTCAAATTTACGAGAACCAGTAATTGAGTACCCAGCCGCACGTTGAAGCCAGTCTTGATATTCCTTATCTCCACCAGTGGCATAGTCAAGGAATTGTTCCCAACGTGTATTTTTTTCTCCACGAACATAGCCAACAGGAGCACGACGAGTTATAAATAAGTCTGGTCTATCTTTTAACAGTTCGCCAGTTCTTAAATCAACTACACCGTTCATAACTCCTAGTAAGTTTTCATCACGGTCCCAGTGTTCAACTGGAACAATAATTCTAGGGTCAGAGTTTGCGGTATCAATTGTTGAACGAATACGAGACAAAGACTTTGACTGCTGAGCCCACTTGATTACTTCACCTTGCTTACCATCATCACCTTTGTAGTAGTCAATTTCTGAAGCAATCATCGCTGGTATGCGTTTTGCTAACTCACGAATTTCAAGTGATTCAGGGTCTGGTGTCCAGTATCCATTATTCCAATGAAACCAACCAAGACCTTCGGTATATCGAATTACGCTTTGGTATGTATCAACAAGACGACGTCCATTACCAATATCTGTAAAACTTCTTGTTGCTTCTACGCCACCATCTTGAATTGCGATAGCGTCAACATCTCCAGGAATATTTAGATTGTCAGCCGACAATGCTTGTGAAGTTGTTTTTCCTTCAGAAATTGCTTCAAGAATTGCACTGCTTCTAGTGTTAATTGCTGACTCTGGTGGTTGAACAACTCCTAACATAGGAGATGCAGGTTCTGTAAAACTAGTTTTTTCAACAGTAGTCGAGCGAGATTCTTCTTGAGACTTTTGCGCCCACTCTTGAGCGCCAGGCCATATTCTGTCAATCTTAGGATTTTTTATAACAAAATCAATTGCACGTCTAGTGTGCATCATTACGCTGTTAGTTCCCTCAAGCGGCATCGGAGGACGAATTTTTTCAGCATTAAAACGAATCATCAAAGACTCAACCGCAAGACGACCAGCCTCTGTGTTTACTGGAAACTTATTTGCTAAAGCACAAGCAAGTTCGTAAATGCCAACAGCACGTCCGCCTTCTTCAATGCCCTCTTCAAGAATTTTATCAACATCTACTTTTTTTCCTGAAAATTCTAAATCTTCAAAGATGGAATCCCAGTCGCCAGTTCCTACTGTTGTAGTCCCACGATTGTTTCCACGCTTACGTAAAAACTTTAGAAGTTGTTCTGGCGCTTGCGCTATTTCAATTTCGTCAGGACGATGTCCAGGAACCCACTCATAGCATTGACCAGAAAAGTGTCGTGAAGGAGCAATAAGCACATAACCGTTGTGCTTAATATCAATACCTTTTAGACCTGCTTTATTTAAGTTTCCTACTAAATCTTCTGATTCATCGCACTTGTAATAAAGATGGCGACCACGAAGAATCTTGCCCCCACCGATTGTGTACTCACCAGTGATTGCTTCAACTGTTGGAGGCAAGGCTCCTTCAACAAGTTGTTCAAACTTTTCAAAAGAGTCTGGACCTCCAGCACGAGGGTCAATATCAATTACTAAAAATCCTGAAGAACGGCAAGAAACACCAATGTTGTATTCAGGATTTTGTTCCCAATACCTAGTAAGAATATTTGGATCAGATGTTGCATCTGTATTCCATTTATTGATTGCTGGATGCTTGCCTTTATCTTTTGGCTCTGCGTGTGAAGAGTTACAAGTACATCTTCCATCTAAAGTAATTCCATGACATGGAAGAATTTTCCATCCCTGAGATGCGTACCATTGAGCAGATGGTCCTAATTTTCCAGTTGCGTAGTCGTGTGAACTCATTCAGCACCACCAACAGAAACAGAAGTATCAGCAGGAAGAGCAAGGGAGTTAAACCATTTCTCAGCATCGTCATTCAAAATATAAATGCGTTCTCTGCCAGTTTCTGTGGTGGTCCTGATTGCCGATAATTCCCCACACCAGATTGCCCGTGAAACAACCCTAGGAGGAATTCCATATCTAATAGCCGTGGCTCTTATGCTCATTCGTTTTTGTTGAGTAATCTCCACAACTATTCCTTCCCCTTAGCCAAAATATGAAGCATTTTTTGGCGAATTTGTGTCATTTCGTCAATAAGGAGACTATACATCCTTAGCGTAAAAAAGTCTGCCAAAACCCTCTAGCGTGCATAAAATTAAAATATAAGTTATATTGAAGTATGGAACAATAGTGACTATTCCCTACTAGAGAAATAGTTGCCTCATGTCAGATAATATGATGCTCTCTACAATACTGTTCACCATTGGCGCCATAACTGCCATTGGTAGTTTTTTCTTTGCAATGTATAAAATTGCTAAACGTATTGATGGGGCTATAGGGGTAGATGACAGTGGTAGAACTCTAACAGAGAGAATGGACAAAGTTGAATATCAACTTTGGCCTAACGATGGGGGCTCATTGGCAGATAAGGTCAATCGGGTAGAAAAAAATACTGAAGGAAACTCTACAGAACTAAAGATAATTAAAGAGTTAGTTATGATTATGGTTCAGTCTCACCAAGAATCAGTAGAGAAAAAATCAATAAGGGCCTCTAAAAAACGTACTGCATAGTACGATAAATTTACAGTAATATACAAGTAAGACACACCGCCTTTAGATAACAACATACAATACATTTTCTTGTTAGACTAACAGTCACTAAACAATGCTTCTTTATAAGCATAGTTCTGGTTACAAGAAAAGGTGACAAATGGGACTTGCAGAAAGACTTAGTAAACTAGAGCCTTCGGCACCTGGACTGCCCTGCGGTATTTCAAAAATACTTAGCGGCCTTGATGAAAAAGATAGAGCAGCCCTAGATGTAATCATGTCAACTCCATCTAAGCCAAGTGGAATTTCTAATAGAGCAATTCACGAAATTTTACTAACAGAAGGATATGACATAGCCTTTGCCTCAGTAAGACTGCACAGAAGTAAGCAGTGTCGTTGTTTTATTGGCAAGAATAGTGAAAGACGAAAAGCCATCCAAAAGACAAAAATGGCTGGATAGCCCATGTCTGATAATTCTAAAAACTCTAAACAAGAGGATGAGTCTTTTGCAGAACGTTTAGTAGCGTTGATAAGTCCTGGACCTAATGGCTCTGACATAAGAGCAACTAACACCCCAGAGGCATGGCGACCTCGGATGGAGATAGACGAGTCTGGTGGATTTGTAGTTTCAAAACCAAGACCAGCAGGTGAGATAC
>Ga0315903_10009947_pt1 | contig 11429 bp, 9 predicted proteins | sample LakEriMetagenome_7_FD_203524 | JGI IMG/M metagenome (GOLD analysis project Ga0315903, IMG submission 203524) | Freshwater fungal communities from buoy surface, Lake Erie, Ohio, United States - Buoy 2 MA119 | ecosystem: Environmental > Aquatic > Freshwater > Lake | place: USA: Lake Erie, Ohio... | reverse complement strand
GCGCACTACATTTACTGTACTCCTCAGTCTTGTTCTGGTTTACGCATCTGATGTATCGGCACAGCAAGCTAATAAAATAACACTGGAGCAGGCTGTTGACCTGGCATGGAGCAATAACCAACAGGTGAAAGCAGCAAATCTGGAAACCGATTTACGTAAAAAACAACAGGCAGGTTGGTTCGAACTTCCCAAAACAGATGTGAACCTGATGTATGGCCAGTACAACAGTTTTGCACGCAATGACAACAACATCAGCATTGCACAAACATTGCCATTCAGCACATTTACCGGTAGTCAGCGTGCATACGGAAAAGCGCTGACTGCATTAAGCTCTTACCAATTAGACGCAGTGAAAAATGATATGCGCAAACAGGTAACCGATGCGTATGTAAAGGTGAATCATGCATTGTTGCTGGAAACTAAATTTAAACAGCTTGATTCTATTTGGGGGCACATGGAACAAGCATCCAAAAAACGATTCGATGCTGGCGACATAACTGCACTTGCCTACGGAACGGTTGTCAATCAGCGCATGGAAATACAGGCACAGTTGTGGCAAAGCAGCGAAACAGTTAAGCAACTTTACACACAGCTGACATCACTTTTGCAGATAACCGATTCAGTACAAATTGCTGATACCGGTGTTTTTTTACTTTCTGATGCGGTGATGCAACAAGCTGTTTCAGCCGATGAAAATCCAGTAACACAATATGCATTACAAAGTAAAGTTGTAGCCGAAAAACAAAAGAATGTGGAATGGAACAGGGCCTTGCCCGACCTGCGGCTGGGTTACTTTAATCAAACACTTATTGGTTCACACAACGTGAGTGGCACAGAGGTGCTGTATAGCTCCAATGCACGGTTTCAGGGAATCAATATTGGCCTGGCTGTGCCGGTTTGGTTTTTTCCTGATCGGTCGCGCATACAGGCTGCCGAAATAGAAAAGCAAAAACGAAACGCCTTGTACCTGTCGACTCAAAAACAATGGAGTGCGCAAATGCAACATTTCCGTGCCAACTACAGTAAACACAAAGGCTTATTAACGTATTACACAGAATCGGCTGTACCGCTGGCAAGAAAAACTATGCAGCAAAGTATTGCAGCATTAAAAGCTGGCGAAATAGCGTACAGCGAGTTTCTGGTATATTCCAAACAATCTGTCGATACCGAAATACGATACCTGCAAGCCATTCTCGATTATAACTTAACCTTATCCGAAATTCACTACTTAATGAACCGTTAACATGAATAAATTACTCGTATTATTTATAGGTATTGCTGCTATATCGTGTAGCAGCCCTACCGTACAGGAAACTACAGAAACAACTGATGAACAACATTCCGTAATTGTTTCGCTTACTGATGAGCAGTATGCATCTGTCGGATTAAAAACCGCTAAACCCGACTTAAATTATATTTCGGGTAGCATTGAGGCAACCGGAATGCTGGATGTGCCGCCTCAGCAAGCAGTATCTGTTATGGCATTGTTTGGTGGTTATGTAAAAAGCACAGATATGCTTCAGGGCAAGCAGGTGAAAAAAGGCGATGTGTTATGTGTGATGCAAAATCCATCGTACATACAACTGCAACAGGAATACCTGGATATAAAAAGTCAGTTAGAGTTTTTGCAGGCCGACTTTGAGCGGCAAAAACAACTGGCTGCCGAGCAGGTAAATTCACCCAAAACCTTTCAGCAGGCAAAAGCTCAGTATGAATCGGCTAAGGCAAAACTCAATGGCATTAAAGCACAGTTGCTGATGCTGAATGTGCCGCTAAATACATTAGACGCAGGCGTAATTTCTCCAACGGTTAATATAACTTCTCCTATAAACGGCTACATCACCGAGATGAAAATTAATCTGGGCTCATATGTGCAGCCACAGGATTTATTATTTCGAATTATCGACCCCGAACATCTGCATGCCGAACTTCAGGTGTTTGAAAAAGATATACCGTACATTTCGAAAAATCAAAAAGTACACATACGGCTGGTGAATGAGCAAAAGATACGAACGGCTCATGTTTACTTAATCAACAAAGAAATAAGTGCTGAACGCACTGTACGTGTACATTGCCATTTGGATGTGGAAGATCAGTCGCTTATACCGGGTACTTACCTGCATGCGCAAGTATTTAATGACGCCCAAAAGCACTATACATTACCCGAATCGGCTGTAGTATCCTACAACGGTAGGCAGTATGTATTTTCTGTTACTGCAAAAAAACTGGAGTATGAAATGATTCCTGTAAATCTACTGCTGACAAAAGATAAAAGTTGTGTCGTTAATCCTTTGGACACATCGAAGCGTTATGTTGTACAAGGCGCATACGATCTGCTAAGCAAGGTGAACAACAAATCAGACGACTGATGCATCAACGCATTTTACGGTCAAAAATAAGTTGCAGGTTTCGCTTAGGCATTACAAACTCTGGATAAATTTCCATAGACTGAAAAAATGCCTCCTTAGCTTTTTCGATGTTTTTCTGCTGCATGTAACCAAATCCCTTCATGTTCCATAAAGCAGCCATAACAGGTACCTTTTGCTTGCTGGTTTCATCTGTAAATACATCTATGCTGTCTTTCGAGTTTTTCAGTTCTTTCATCAACATGTCTATGGTTTGCATAGCCTGCTTCACATTGCCTGACTGCATTTGTATAGAGGCTACCTGAATGATATACTGCGATTTTTTTGTGCGCTGATATAGGTCATTAAGCAATGCAAACTGACCTTCCATATCGCCTGTTTGTTGTAAACAGATGAGCATGATGTTTTTAAATTTTTCATTTTCAGGATAGCGCTCCATAGATTGCGCACTAGCCTGCATACAGGCCTCCAGGTTATTTACTGCGCCATATAGCTCAGGCAGTGAGTCGCGCAGCCCGCTAGAAGAATCATTCATCAAAACAAGTTGGATGGCAGTAATAGCCGTCTGATAATCTTTGCTGGCTAATGCCTGCTTGTACAGTTTTTCATAGGTAGCAGTTGACGTATCTGACTTTGCAGTCTGCTCGGTTTTTGTTGAACATGCAGTAAGCAAGCATGCACTCGCAATCACTGCTGCATAAATTTTAATCATAATGGTGTTGCTTTAAAAAGTGGTGACAAATGTATGTGAATGTCTCATTTATCGGTGTAAAATTAAAAGCTAGCTGCTTGGTTATTTTTTCTGATGAATACCAATACGTGTTTTGAGATGCTCTGGCTGTTTCACGTGTTATTTTCGGTTGCTTTTGCGTAATGAATCCCCAAATGGCATATAATCTCCACGCTAACTCTGCCAGCTGCTTATTTATTCGTATATAAGGTTTACGCTTTTTCAGCAATTCAGAAACGGAAAACATAAATTGTCTATTCTCTATATTTTGCCCCACAAGTATAAAGCGCTCATTGAAACACTTATTTTCCATCAGTAAAAACATGGCTTGCGTAACATCCTTAACATCTACATACCCGTTTACACCAAGCGTATAAAAAGGAAGCCCATCCCACACCATCTTAAAAAGAGCGCAGGTTCCTCTGTTCCATTTTCCTACACCAATGATTACTCCCGGATTTACAATAGTAACCGGCAATCCTTCTTCGGCAGCTCGCCACACTTCTAACTCAGCTTTGTATTTGGAAATAGCATAGTTCGAATTGTGCTTAGAAGTAACCCAAGCAGTTTGCTCAGTTATTGCACTATTTTTTCCGCTTCTGCCAATGGCTGCTATGGAGCTCACATGGCAAAACTTACTTACAGAGTGTTCCAGGGCTGTATTCACCATATTGGCTGTTCCCTCCACGTTTATGCGGTGCATCATCTCTTTATCGGATGGATGAAACGAAACCACAGCTGCACAGTGGTACACTTCTGTTACACCGCTAAAGGCCTCATTCAGCGAAGGAATATCCAACACATCGGCATCAATCCATTCCGGTTTGTCGGATGTATCTGATGAGTTTTCAAAATAAGTAGCATAGATGAGGTTAAATTCATCCAGTGACGAAGTACTTCGTTTCATAGCTCTTACTGTGAGACCCTGCTGCAATAACCGGCAAACCATATGTGCCCCTAAAAATCCTGTCGCTCCGCTTACAAGTATCAAGTGTGGAAATGTTTATTAATGAGCCGGCTAAAATACACTAATTTGTGACAACGAAACTCATCTGCCCACCATGGAACTAACCGATTATCTTTTACCGGTCCAAAACGCTGTACTGGACGATATACCTGAAAGTACAGCACGTACGCTGGTGAATGTTGCTGACATCTATCTTCAGAAATTTCCCGACATACATCAGGCCGATTTGGTAATAGTAGGTGTGGAAGAATACCGAAACGGCAGCCTTGTATCCATTGCCTCTGCAGCTGATGCTATTCGCAAACAGTTTTACACACTGGCGCAGCCAAAATACCCAGTAAAACTGGCCGATATTGGAAATATAAAAGCGGGCGATACGGTTAACGATTCACTTTTTGCATTGAATGCTGTTATTTCTCATCTGCTTGCACTAAAGAAATGTGTGATTATACTGGGTGGCACACAGGATATGGCGTATGCTCAATACACTGCATATGAAGGTATCAATCGTTCCATGAATGTTTTTTGCTGCGATTCAACTATCGTACTTAAGCAAAACGATCTCGTGCCTGAATCGAATAATTATTTGCTCAAACTCATTGCTCATCAGCCAAACTACCTGTTCAACATAACACATGCAGGTTCTCAGCAGTATTTTATCGAACAGGAAAGCATTGATACGTTCGAGAAAATGAACTTTGATTTATACCGGCTAGGAGGTCTTCGCAATGCTGTACAGGAAACGGAACCATTGCTGCGCAATAGCGATATGATGGTGTTTAGCGCCAACTGCATAAAAGCATCAGATGCTCCTGGCAGTGTGGCCGGAAATCCGAACGGTATATTGGCAGAAGAAGCGTGTCAGATAACACGCTACGCAGGCATGAGCAACGAACTAACATCCATCGGGTTTTATGATTTTGCACCCGAAAAAGATGCCGACCACCGCACGGCCAAGTTGCTTTCACAAAGTATGTGGTACTTTATTGATGGATATTATCAACGCAAAAATGATTACCCGGCACCTGAAAGCGATGACTATACCAAGTATCTTGTAACTGCGCAGCACGGAAACTACGATATTGTGTTTTATAAAAACAAATTCACCGATCGCTGGTGGATGGAAATTCCTTACCCCAACGAAAAAAGCAAGCATAGTGGCAAGTATATGGTGCCCTGCAGCTATACCGACTACGAACTGGCACTGAAAGACGAAATACCCGATCGCTGGCTGAAAGCTTACCATAAACTGATGTGATGAAAGCCTTTCTTATCGATAGTGTAACAGGTAATACTATGCCCGATTTGTACCGTGGATTTGTTTCGGATAAAGGGAATTTACTGCAGCTTACCTACAACGGAATGTTTAATCCGTCAACACTCATTAACCGCAAGCATGGCATGTGGCGTTACCGCGAATCGATTCCAATTGAAGACGATTCACATATTGTTTCGCTTGATGAAGGCTATACTCCTCTGTTGTCCGTTAACGTAAACGGACATTCCATGCTCATCAAACAAGAGCAGCTATTTAGCAGCGGTTCTTATAAAGACCGTGGCGCCAGCGTGCTTATCAGTTATGCCAAAGCGGCCGGTATTACTCATGTAGTTCAGGATTCGAGCGGCAACGCGGGATGCGCTATTGCTGCCTATGCCGCACGTGCAGGTATTAGATGTACGGTGTTTGTACAACATACCACATCACCGGCAAAAATTGCTCAGATGAAAATGTACGGTGCTGAGGTTATTCAGGTAACAGGTACACGAAATGATGCAGCACTAGCCGCACGAAAGGCTGCCGAAAATAGTTTTTATGCCAGTCACTGTTACAACCCTTATTTCTTTCACGGTACCAAAACATTTGCCTACGAACTGTGCGAACAATTAAACTGGAAAACACCGGATGCAGTTGTTGTTCCTGCCGGAAACGGCACACTGCTTATCGGCTGTTATATTGGATTTGCTGATTTATACCGCGCAGGCATTTGTAAAACAATACCTAAACTGATTGCGGTGCAGGCCGAAAATTGTGCTCCACTGGCTAATATATACAACCACACCGAGCATACACGAACCTTGCCCACCATTGCTGAGGGAATCGCCATCGAATCGCCTGTGCGTGGAAACGAGATGTTTCAAATGGTAAATGAAACAGGCGGAACTTTCATTACCGTAAATGAAGCCGAAATAAAAAATACCTGGCTTGCCTGCGGTAAACAAGGGTTTTACATCGAACCTACATCGGCAGCAACTGTAGCCGGAGCAAGTAAATACATGTCGGGTAACAATCTGTCAACAGTGGTCACGCTATTTAGTGGCCACGGTTTAAAATCAACTGAAAAAACGATAGCAGAATTGTGCGGATAACCCGACTTAACTAAAAAACATCCAAGTCATCGGACTGGGGAGTAGGTGAGTCTTTGTGTTTCTGACGTCTTGATTTCATGGATTCTCTTTTCGCCTGTCTTACTGATTCCCATTTGGTATTCTGTTCTGCCGTTAGAAATGATTTTACATCTGAGTTGAACGTATCCATAGTACTTTTTACTTCTTGACGATATGCTTTACGTTCATCAGGCGTTGTTGAGCCCTTAAGTTTATCTCTAACAGGCATTAACTTCTGGTTACGTTTTTCGGCTGCTGCTTTCCATTTGGTGGCCTGTTCATCACTTAACGACAATTCAGTTTTGGCGCGCATTACTTCTTTCTCCAGCTTTTGTTCGGGAGTTAGCTGTTGCTTGGGGGTTTGAGCATTGCTTGTCTGGCACATACCCAGTATGGCCAGGGTATAGAATAGTTTTTTCATCATGCAGGTTCAGATATACCCGAGGTGTAAAAGGTTTAATCGACTGCTGATAATGGATTGGTTAACAGCGATACACCTCCGGTATGAACAAACAGTATGTTGCTGCCCTTCGGATAATAATTTTGCTTGGCCAACTCGCAAATAGCCATCATGGCCTTAGCCGTGTATACCTCGTCAAGTCGTATATTATTTTTTTGGTAAAACTCCGCTACAAATGCCAGCAATTCGTTGTCGGTTTTGGCATAACCACCTCGGTGAAAGTCATGGTGCATCAGTACTTCGTATCCCGCCCACTCATTTACTTCGTCATTCATTGCTTGGGCACCTTTTAACACACATATGCCTTCTGCTATTGCCTGATTTCGTTTAGCCGAACGTGCAATGCCGGCCAGCGTGGTGCCTGTGCCCGCTGCACACACATAATGTGTGTAACCGGATACATCACTCATGATTTCTTCGCACCCTTTTACGGCCAGTTCGCCTCGTCCGCCTTCATCAATAAAATACGTGTCGATGTGTGGTGCAAATAATGACTCGTATGCAGCCTGTTTGTTTCTGTATTCAGTTCTGGAAATAAAATGCAAATGCATTCTGTACTGCTTACAAAAATCAAGAACAGGATTTTGCACCACTTCTCCTCTCACACAGGCAGAAGATTGCAAATGAAGTTTGTTAGCTGCGAAGGCCAGTGCCAGTAAATGATTGGAGTATGCGCCACCAAAACTCACCAGATGTGTTTTGTTTTTTGCTACCGCATCGGCCATTACATATTTTAATTTTCTCCATTTATTACCTGATATATACGGATGCAACAAGTCTTCTCGCTTTATCTGAACCTGCAAACCATACACCGAAAAATCAGGCCACAGTACAGGCTGTATGGGCGCTTCGGGAATATCTTCAAAGAACCGAATAATATCGGAATGGGTTATGTGTTGCATAGACTCTGAGTGCATCAAACGTAAAGGTTTTTTTACAATAGTAAAACGTCAATAAGTGGTATCGTTTTTGTCACTTTGCATTTATTATACATCCACCATTATGAACAAATTAGTTACTATTTTATGGCTTGCTGTAGCCATTACCATGAGCTCCTGCGCTGTTATTATACAAGATGAAGTTGGAGTTAAACGTACACTGGGCAGGGTTAAAAATAAAATATACGATCCCGGACCTCGCACGTATAATCCCTTCACATCACGCATTATTAAGGTAAAAGTACGAACTGTAAATCTGGAAATGACCTTAGGACTTCCGAGCAAAGAGGGACTTACGGTAAACAGCGAAATATCTATACTTTATAAAATAGTACGTAATGAGGTACCTAACATACTTCAAAATACAGGACTCGAATTTGAAGATGTACTCATAAAGCCTGTGTTGCGTAGCGCCAGTGCCGATATATGTGCCAAGTTTGATGCTAAGGATATGCACAGCAGTAAACGCAGTATAATCGAAAAACAAATAGCTGAACGTATGATGGAAGTGCTTTCGCCAAAAGGTTTCCTTATTGAACAGGTATTGCTGAAAAGCATTGCATTGCCTCCGGGCTTAAGTAAAAGTATCGAAGAAAAATTGCAAGCCGAGCAGGATGCACAGCGCATGGAATTTGTGAAAGAGCGCGAACGCAGAGATGCTGAACGTAAACTGATACAAGCCGATGGAGAAAAACAATCCCGTATCATAGCTGCCGAAGGGTTAAAACGGACAACAGAAATTGAGGCTGAAGGGCGGGCAAATGCCATAAAAACAGAAGCAGAAGCTCAAATGCGGGCAAATGAATTGCTGAACAAAAGCTTAACACCCATCGTGATAAAAAACAGACAGGTGGAAGCGTTTATGAACTTAAGTAAGAGTTCTAACACCAAGGTTATAATTACGGATGGTAAAACACCGCTAATGGGTTTAGAACCTTAATTACTTACTTGTTTTTTAGTTAGCACATGCGAAAGACCAATGCCTGCTGCTATAACAAGTAGCGGCATTATGGCACTGCGGTAACGAGAAATTCCCAGCATGCCGGTGGTTAAAACCATGTAAGCTACAATTAGCAGCAAAATACGTTTGTATACTGCTTTGTGGTGTACACGTAAAATATAAACAACAAGCAAAAACAAGGCACTCACGTTCCAGAGCAGCGACAGAATGAGTAACAGCAAAGCTGGCAGCGGAATGGATTGTAAGTAGCTGCGTATGCCTCCGTAGCCACCTGATTGTATAGTGTAAAACAACCCAGGCAACGCTGGATTATCTAACCCTGTAAACCTGACTAACTCGTGCCTGCCCGGATCGAGAAGCATAGCTGCGGCACCTTTTGTGTATAAATAGATAGCTGTTAAAGGATATTTTTTAACCACCGAATCGCCCATGTGCTGCATAAGTTCATACCGCTCTTTGTATGTTGAACAGTGTTGCAGCCGACTATAACAGCGATCATTCCAGTCATCAGCAACCTGCCGGCCGTATTCATTGGCCAATATAAACTTTGCATAATAGCGCTGCATGGTGACAGGTTTTATGCTGCTGAAGTGATAGTACCCAAGCTGATGAACCTGCTGTGTACAAATGGCGTGTATACTTATTCCCGCAATTGCTGCTACCAGTATGCCGTGTAGCGCTGTACGCTTTAGTGATATACGGAAATTAATGGTAGCTATACACACCACTGCTACTGCCGGTAAAAATAAGGCTACTGGCTTGGTTGCAATCAAGCATACCAACCATAGTGATGGTGCAACGAGTGTTTTGTAATGAGGTGTTTCGCTGTAGCGAACCAGCGCTAAGAAAAACTGAATAAGTAGAAACTGAAACAACATCTCGCTCATTACCATATTTGCCAGCATAACCTGTGCGGGATACAACAGCAAAAAGGTATAGATTATATACCTAATGTGAGCAGCAGTAACCGATGATTTTTCTAACTGACGAAGAATTACATAACACGTGTATATGCTAAGTATATTCTGGAATAACAGAACAGACCACACCGAATCCCAAATAAATTTACAACACAAAATAAAAATGGCATATCCGGGTGTGCGGTACGAAAAATAATCCAACAGCAGAGGGGCATTCCAGTCTTCGGAATACCAGCTGCCGTAGGTTTTCAAGTTAAATGCCTGATGCAAATAACCGGATGAATCGGCCAGGTAAATATTCCCTGAACTAAAAGCCCAGATGAATGCGGCTACATGCACCCCTATAACAACCGGCAGTATGCGATTTTTTATCGGCATCAGCGAACACGAAGCATTTGTCCGGCAAGTACAGTATTATCTATCAAGTTGTTGAGTTTACGAAGCGTTGCTGCATCCGTAGAAAATTTTCTGCTTATGGAAAAAAGTGTTTCGCCTTGACGTACTTCATAATAAACGGCCCCTTCCCCATCGTCAGTTACTTTTTGTTCACCTGGTTTTTCTCCGTGTCTGGGTAAAATAATAAGTTCATCGTCTATGTGTATGGTATCATTAGCCAAATCATTCACTGACTTCAGCAATTCAACTGTAGTATGGTAAAGCTTAGCGATGCTATAAAGTGTTTCGCCTTGCATAACGGTATGGTAACCGGGAATTACCGATTCTTCATTTGCATTCTGCACCGGCTGATTGGGGTTTATTATCAACTTATTGCCCGGCTTTATGTCATCTGATACTAACTTATTCAGTTGCCTGATGCCTTCAATCTGCACGTTATACCGTTTAGCGATGGAGAACAATGTTTCGCCCTGCTGCACGATGTGAAAAAACGCCATAGGCTCTTTCACGCCATGCGCACTTACGTCAAACGGATCATCAGGAATAACAGGTCTGGCTGTTTCCATATTCTTCACCGGATCGGCATACACCTCATTATCGTACAGGCTATCTTTTACAGCCAATGCTAGTTTTCGTAAAGCGGGTGGCGACATACGTTTTGTGCGCAGGTAAACCGACTCTCCGGTCTGAGGTTCTTCTCCGTTTTTCATGCGGTTTAGCGCCAGCAAGCGGCTTAGTTTGATGGCATACCGCTGCGAAATGACAAACATATTGTCGTTAGATCCAACCATGCACGAATCGGCTAATGCCTTGTAGTTTTTGGGTTTTGTATAAAGGGTATCGCCAGGCTTCAGAACAGCATCTTTATTCAAATCGTTGTACTTGTACAATTGCCATACGCGCATGTCATTTGCCAAAGCAATAGAAGTAAAACTTTCGCCCGTTGCCACAACAATAGCCGGCACACCGTTTACAGTAATATTTTTTTCCTGCTTCAGTTCTTCGCGTTTCTCTTCTGCTATTTTCCTTGCGACCGGCTCGGCTGGTTTCATGCCATCAAAACGGTACAGGTTGTTTCGCTCGATGGTATTTATGAGAATCTCGGCATATTTCGGATTGGTTGCATAACCTGCTCGTTTTAGTCCGTTTGCCCACGCTTTATAATCGGTTATTTCCAAGTCAAACAAAAATGCGTAACGTGTTCCACTCTTAAGAAACTCTGAATGGTCTCTATACGAGTCTAGGGGTGTGGGGTATTTTCTGAAGCACTCTTGTGGGGCATCATCATCGTGGGTGATACTTTCGC
>Ga0315903_10009944_pt1 | contig 11429 bp, 10 predicted proteins | sample LakEriMetagenome_7_FD_203524 | JGI IMG/M metagenome (GOLD analysis project Ga0315903, IMG submission 203524) | Freshwater fungal communities from buoy surface, Lake Erie, Ohio, United States - Buoy 2 MA119 | ecosystem: Environmental > Aquatic > Freshwater > Lake | place: USA: Lake Erie, Ohio... | reverse complement strand
TCGCTAAACGGCTGGGTGGTGAACCAGCCCTTTCGCTTTTCATAAATAGTTGGTGGGTTCAGGCATTCTTCAATGGTCGTCCAGATGGAAAACGATGGTGCAAAGACAACTTCGCCCTGCTCGTTTCTAACCTCAAGATTGCCGCCATCTTTTACTGAAACTTCATCAATCTCACTAAAAAGTTGATCGGCCGCATATTTAGCAAAGATGTTACTCAACCCCGGTTCAACACCGATACCTACCAGTGCAAGCTTTCCAGCTCGCTGCCACTGGTCATTCAGCGCATACTGAGCATCGCCGAGTTTGATACCGGTCTTGTGAAAGGGATCATGCTCGTGAACTTCTGAAAGGCTCAGTGCCATGTCCAGGTAGTTTGCCCCAGCGGTGTAACAGGCGGCAAAGATAGTTGGCACGAACTTTGGTTCCACCGCATTGATTACGTAATCAGCTTTGCTCTGCGTAATAAGAGCCGCGATGTTCGCTGCATTTGATGCATCGATTTTTGCTGAGGAGAACCTAGCGGCTACCTCAGCGCCATACTTGCTCTCAATCCAGGCAATAGTCTTATCGGCTCTGCTCTGGTCATAATCGCTAACAACAATGTGTTCATAAAATCCGCGTTTTGCGGCTATTTTTGCTACGGCGTCTCCAACGCCACCCGCGCCTATCAACAATATGCGCATAATTTTCACAACCCAAATTAACTTATTTTTACTACCCTCGTTGGTAGCACTCCAAGCCTACTAAATCTCGCCTGTTCGCCTTCGAAGCCTTGTCAGAAACTCCTTGGTTCTAGGCTGCTGCGGGTTAGCAAAGAACTCCTTGGCCGGTCCTTCCTCGATAATTACCCCGCCATCTAGAAAAACCACCCAGTCGGCAACATCTCTAGCAAAGGACAATTCATGGGTCGCCATCAAAATAGAGGTTCCGCCAGCTTTTAGATCTCTAATAAGTTCCAGCACTTCGCCCACCAGCTCGGGATCCAATGCGCTGGTTACCTCATCCAGTAGTAGTAGTTCCGGCTCCATGGCAACTGCTCGCATGATTGCGGTCCGCTGCTGCTGCCCACCGGATAACTTATCTGGATAGTCATTTGCCTTTTCGGCTAAACCGATTCTTTCTAAAAGCTTTCTAGCACGCTCATCGGCTTCTTCTTTTTTCAGCCCCTTAACGTTTCTTAGCGCCAGAGTGATATTCTCCAAAATACTCAAGTGAGCAAATAGGTTATAGGCCTGAAACACCAAACCGATTTTTCTTCTAATCTGATCTTGATTTACTCGCGGATCAGAAATATCCTCACCATTTAGGAATATCTGTCCATCAGAAATCTCTTCAATTAGATTGATGCACCGGAGCAGTGTCGACTTACCGGAACCAGATGAACCAATGAGAGCGACAATCTGTCCGCGGTAAAGTTCTAAATCAATGCCTTTGAGAACTGATTTCTCATCAAAGTCTTTCTTGAGATTCTTAACATCCAAAATCATTGGCCCGAGGATTGTCAAAGCACTCCTCCTGCCTGTTCGCGCTTAGCCAACCGAGTGGTGATGTAGTCGGCTAGTCGGACTGTTGGAATGGCTAAAAGCACAAACAGCAATCCGGCTAAAACGTAAGGGGTGAAATTAGCAAACCTAGCTACCTCGATCTGGGCCGCTCGAACCGCATCTACAGCACCGAGAACAGAAATCAGACCGACATCTTTTTGTAGCGAAACAAAATCATTCATCAGTGGTGGTGCAACCTTACGAAAGGCCTGCGGAAGAACAACCAGTCGCATCGATTGACCATAACTAAGTCCAAGTGATCTAGCGGCTAGTCGTTGCGAAGGATGGACTGCCTCGATACCAGCTCTAAAAACCTCGGCAACGTAAGCGCTATAGGTCAATATCAGGGCAATTGTGCCCAATACCTCGGCCGGGATGCGACCTAGGAATTCAAGTCTGAGCCCTGGAATGCCAAAGCCAACTAGATACAAAACAATGATTAGCGGTAAGCCGCGGAATAGGTCAATATAGCCTCTGACCAGTAATCGAATTGGGGTAAAGATCGGGGCTCTAAGTGTTCCAAGAAGTGCCAGCGTTAAACCGAAGACCAGCACACCGATAGCTGAGAAGAACAGCACTCGCAAGTTTAGAAGCAAGCCATCCAAAACTTTAGGTAAGGCAGCCTGCATAGTTTCTAAATCAAAGAAGCTCTGTTCAACACGATCCCAACCAGGCGCATTGACTATGGTGAACCAGGCGATTGCAGCGAAGGCAATGGTGCTAACAAAAGCCACCAGGGTTGATTTTTGTTTCCTAGATTTACGAAAAGCCCGGCGCTCAAGCTCAATTTGAGAAAGAGCTTGAGGCCGAGCTTTATCGTTAGACATTCCTAGTTCAGAACTGGGATACCCGCGTCAGCGGTTAGCCACTTCTCCTCTAGCGCAGCGAGTGTTCCATCGGCACGAAGATCATCAACAGCCTTGGTTACTGCTGCGGTTAGCTTTGAACCTTTGTCCAAAACTAGACCGAATTGATCGCCCTTATCTGCTGTTGGCAGTTGACCGATTAGTGTTCCACCGTCTAGCTCACAGCAAGATGCGTAAAGCGCTGTTGGAAGATCCAAAACAATTGCATCAACCTGACCGCTGGTCAAAGCTGCTTTTGCATCATCGTTGTTGTTGAAGGCAAGAGCAGCCTGAGTTGGCTTGATGACATTTACGATCGCATCATAGGAGGTGGTACCGGTTGCAGCACCAATCAAGAAGTTCTTCAGATCGGCAATGCTTGTAGCACCGGCTGCTGGTGAAGAAGCGGTGGTCACAACAACCTGCGCTGTTTCGTAATATGCAGAAGAGAAATCAACGTTTGCTTTACGCTCTTCGGTAATCGAATACTGCTGCAAGTTGAAATCAAAGTTCTTAGGTCCCGGAGCAATTGCTTCATCGAAAGTTGTTCTAACCCAAACAACATCTTCCTTAGCAAAGCCAAGCTTTTCGGCAACCGCATAAGCAACAGCAGCTTCGAAACCTTCGCCGGATGCAGGGTCATCACCAACAACCCAAGGCTCGTAGGCTGGGTTACCAGTTCCGATGGTTAGTTTTCCTGGGGTGATAGTGTCACCTGAAATATCTGTGGTGGAACAAGCAGCGAGGCTAGTTGCCAAAACTGCTGAGGCTAGGGCAGCAATAGCCCGCCAAATTTTCTTTGATGCCATAAGAGATCTCCTTAGCGAAATAGGTGGGGTAGCAATTTCTATTTTCCCACCCTTTTCTAGCTGGCTTACGCTTTTTTACGCTCTATTACCCAAGGGCAGATACTGGCTGGGTATGTTGGTGGCCACCAGATAACTGGTAAATATAAAGGTGTTTTCAAATAGAGCGTTTACCTTGTCATAGTCGATTCTGGCCTTAGCCTTAGCGATATCTTCTGGGGTGTAAATGTGTGCTGGAAAATAGCCAGGTTTATAGAACATCAGGAAGTAGTGGCCCTTGGGGCCAACTAGGTCTAATACCTTTTGGTAGGAGCTGCTCTCGAAATACGACGGTGCCCCGTATAGACCCAAAACAGTGTCAAAGCTCTGGGTATTAGTTTTTACCCATTGCTCAAATGTTGCCTGAACAGTTGAGTATGCAGGGAATTTTTCATTCAGTTTGGAAAGCATCCCGGCACTTGGATCAATTCCTAGATAGTTATCTTTTGAGATTTCGTTGTAGTGCAGGGTGAGTCCAGTACCGCAACCTAGATCTAGAACCTTGCCTCTAATCCACGGCGAGGCAATCTTGAATAACTCTTGGTCTTCTTCTTGAAACTCTTTAGCCGAATAGTGCTCGTCATAGGTCTTAGCAAACTCGTCATAGATTGCTTCGACTCTTTCCTGCTCTGATCCAGACATTTCTATCCCTAAAGGTTTTCTAGAGCCTGTTTGAGATCAGCTAAAATATCGCTGATATGTTCAACTCCAACAGAGAGGCGAACAATATCCTTATCCACCTCAAGTGGTGATCCGTTAGCAGAAGCGTGCGTCATTTCGGCTGGATAGTTGACTAGCGACTCAACACCACCGAGGCTTTCGGCTAGGGTAAAGAGCTTTGTTGACTCGCAGAATCTTTTAGCTGCCGCTTCCCCGCCGGAGAGCTTAAATGAAAGCATTCCACCAAAACCACTCATCTGCTTTCTAGCTAGATCATGACCTGGGTGATTTTCTAACCCTGGGTAGTAAACAGCGGCGACCACATCGGTTCTACTGGACAAATAGTTAGCCACTAGTTGCCCATTGAAGCAGTGCTTATCCATGCGTAGGGCAAGTGTTTTTAGCGAGCGGTGAGTAAGCCAAGCATCAAAAGGAGATGAAACCGCACCAACGGCAAACTGAATGAACTCGATCTTTTTAGCCAGCTCACCGTCATTTAGAACCAACGCGCCACCCAATACGTCCGAGTGTCCACCTAGATACTTAGTGGTTGAATGCATGACCACATCGGCGCCTAGTTCTAGAGGGCGCTGCAAATAAGGCGTAGCGAAGGTGTTATCCACCACTGTTATCGCACCGTGACGGTGGGCAGTTTCAGAGACTTTAGTGATATCGAAAATTGTCATCATTGGATTTGATGGTGTTTCAATCCAAACCATTTTGGTTTTACCCGAGATAAATGCCGCTTCAAGCTCTGCGGTGTTGTTCAAATCAACAATTGTAAAATCAATACCCCAGGTCTTATAAACTCTGGCAAACAAGCGGTAAGAACCGCCATACATGTCATCAGCCAAAATTGCATGGTCGCCAGGTTGCAGTGTGGCTCTGATAACAGCATCTTCTGCCGCCAAACCGGACGAGAAGCTCAAGCCAAAGCGTCCTCCTTCTAAGGAAGCTAGCGCTTCCTGAAGGGCAGATCTGGTTGGGTTGGCGGCACGGTTGTATTCAAAACCATCGCGAAGATTTCCTACCCCATCCTGCTTGTGGGTTGAAGTCATGTGAATAGGCGGAATAACACTGCCGGTTTTTTCATCCGGGTGTTGGCCGACGTGAATGGCTCTAGTTTCAAATTCAGACATCAATAATTCCTAACTGCTTCTAGCCTAACCAAGAGCGCTCTTGGTTAGTAGCCCCAGAACTTCACCCTCGCGAAGAACCAATGCACAGTTATTGCTGGCTAAGACCTCTTTTGCCCTATTTATGGTGTCGGTGTAGCCAAGAAGTGCAGGCTTCGGCTCAAGGTGGTCGGCGATGAGATCTGCTTGGTTTAGTTTTAGTAGCTTCTCTCTGCTGACCATACCTAATACCTCACCGACTCGAACCGGCGGCTCGTTTTCAAAAACCACAAGATACTCAGCATTTGTGGCCAAAGCGTCAGCGACAGTGTTTTTTAACTTCACTCTGGTTACAGCTGGTTGTTGTAAGGTCCCGGTAATTAGATCTTCAACCGCATCATCAAGTCTTGGCATGAAACCGTGGGTTCGCATCCAAGTATCATTGAAGACTTTGGCAAGATAACCTCTACCCCCATCAGGCAGAATCACCACAACTACTGCATCTTTAGGAAGATCTTTAGCCACCTTTAGTGCTGCAACCACTGCCATGCCGCAGCTAGGACCAACTAGGAGCCCTTCTTCCTTAGCTAGTCGCCTGGTCATCATGAATGAATCTAAATCCGGCACAGGAATAATCTCATCGACTACAGAGCTGTCAAAAGCCTCAGGGAGAAAATCATCTCCTCGGCCAACTCCCTCAACCAGATAAGGTCTTCCGGTGCCATTTGAATAAACCGACCCAGCGGGATCACAACCAATAATCTGGACAGCCCCACCGCTAACTTCCTTGAGATATTTACCAGTGCCTGAGACAGTTCCGCCGGTGCCAACCCCAATAACTACGTGGGTTACCTTCCCTTCGGTGTCTTGCCAGATTTCCGGTCCAGTACTCTCGTAGTGAGATTTAGGGCCGTTCAGATTGCTGTATTGGTCAGGCTTGAATGCCCCTGGAATCTCTTTAGCTAACCGATCAGAGACCGAGTAATAACTTCTGGGATCCTCGTGGGCAACTGCGGTTGGGCAAACTACGATTTCTGCCCCGTAAGCCTTCAGGGTATCAATTTTGTCCTGAGCGACCTTATCGGGAAGCACGAAAATACATTTGTATCCGCGCTGTTGAGCGACAAGAGCGATACCGATACCGGTGTTACCTGAAGTCGGTTCAACAATTGTTCCGCCTGGTTTTAGTTGACCAGATGCTTCAGCCGCATCGATTAGGCCCTCAGCAATACGGTCTTTAATAGACCCACCAGGGTTGAAGTATTCAACTTTTGCTAGAACAGTGCAGTTGATGCCTTCAGTTACTTTATTCAATTTAACTAAAGGTGTATTGCCGATCAGTTCAGTGAGATTGTTGTAATACTTCATACATCAAGCCTAACCAATAAAAGAAAACCCGTCCCAGCTACCTGAGACGGGTAATTCTTTTTTCAGTGAAGTAGATTACTTAAGGGTAACCTTTGCACCAGCAGCTTCTAGAGCAGCCTTAGCCTTCTCTGCTGTCTCCTTGTTAGCACCCTCAAGTACGGTTGCTGGAGCGCCATCAACGACGGCCTTTGCTTCTCCTAGACCTAGGTTAGTTAGAGCACGAACCTCCTTGATAACCTGGATCTTCTGGTCGCCAGCAGATTCAAGAACAACATCGAATGAGTCCTTCTCTTCTGCAGCTTCAGCAGCGCCTCCACCAGCTGCAGGTGCAGCGGCGACAGCAACTGGAGCAGCGGCGGTAACTTCGAATACCTCTTCAAACTTCTTAACGAACTCTGAAAGCTCGATAAGTGATAGTTCCTTGAAGGCCTCGATTAGCTGGTCTGTAGTCAGCTTTGCCATTTGTTTCTCCTAATGTTTGTTTGTAAAGCTTGGATCTTTTTAGTTTGTTTAAGCTTCTTGCTTCTGACGCAGAGCGTCGACTGCGCGAGCAGCCTGAGCAAGAGGTGCCTGGAACATGTATGCTGCACCGAATAGCGAAGCCTTGAAAGCACTTGCGGCCTTGGCCAAAAGTACTTCTCTGGATTCGAGATCGGCAAGCTTGGTTACCTCTGCAGCGGTTAGTGCGACTCCATCGAAGAAGCCCGCCTTAACGACCAACAGTGGGTTTGCCTTAGCAAATTCACGCATTGCCTTCGCAACAGAGACTACATCTCCGGAAACGAATGCCACCGCGCTAGGACCGGCAAAGTGACCCTCGAAAGCGTCAACTCCAGCGTTCTTAGCTGCAATGGATAGCAAGGTGTTCTTGGCTACGGCGTAAGTTGCGTCCGCACTGATTGAACGGCGCAGCTCTTTTAGCTGTGCCACAGTGAGTCCGCGGTACTCGGTGAGCAGAACAGCCTTAGAGGACTGGAATAGACCAGTTAACTCTGCGACTGAGGCTTGCTTGTCCGCCATGGCGCTCCTTATATCTGTGATGCCGGTAGCCCTAGGGTCGATAACAAAAAAGCTCTGGCGCAAATGACCAGAGCTAGAAAAATCTAATTCAGTTCACCTGCGCAGGATGCCGCTTGTTAGCGGACCTTAGTCAACACAGGCTAAAACCTTGATAAATCAGGGGATTTAGCCTCTGCCGAAACCGGCGGTCTTTGGCTAAGAAAGAGTCTAGCCTGAAATACAGTGGCTCTGCAACCCCTATTATTGAGGCTTCTCCAGCCAATCCAGGAGGTTGTCTGCCTGCGAAAAGTGCAGGGGCAGGGCATTTAGCGGCCGATTTTCGTTACGTTCAAGATAAACGTAGTGAGCCCAGGCGATGTAGTCAGCTACCTGCCCGTTGAAATCCTTGTGAACATTGTGAAAGTACACGAAATAAATACCATCGAAACTGGCGAACAAGCCCTTGGTGCTGGATCGGAAATTACTTCGCTCTTTCGAGGTGAGTACCCGGTCAAATACTAGAACTACTCGCTCGACTTTTAGTTTTTCTTTTTGGCTCTGAGCCCACTTTGCGAAGGCTGAACCAAAACTTCGATAAACATTAACCGCTTCAAGCTGACTAAACCTAGGGTCATCCTTTCGAATCCAGAAAGTCTTAACAGCCGTGATTGAAAGATCTCCAAATCTGGAGAAAACCGAGTTTCTAACCTGCTGAACGTCTTCTGAAGCATGAAAATTTGGAATGTTTAGACCGGATGACATGAGCTCATATTTGAGCCTGCCCAACACTCTAAGGTTTCGAGAAGGGTTAACTGTGCAAATTGCCGACATCACTAGATGTTTGGTGCCAGTAGGAGAGAAATCGAAATTTCCAGATTCATCTAGATAAATAAAAAGTGTTTGGCCGGGCATTGTTATTCCTTAATGCCCTGTGAATTGAAGTCTAACCTTGAGCACCGACAAAAATAGTTATCCAGAACGCTTGATTAATGGATTTTTATAAATTAGATTTTTATCAAACGTTCCTCCCCGCTGACAAGAGCTCAAGGAGTCTCTCATTTGGTAGGTGGGCGGTCACAGCTTCAAACAGGATCCTCCGGAAGTAATTACCCCGGAGGATTCTGCGTTTAAGTCTCACTCGAATCAAAAGTAACTACCTTTCCCCCCTTCCCAGTTATTCTGGAACTATGACTTATACCGAACTTGATGAAGCAGGCCAGATTGCTGAAGTTACCAAATTACTCCCAGGGCTACTGGCCCAGTTTGGTATTGAAACCAAGGAATTCAAGAACGTAAACCACGGATTTAATAGCACCTTTAAGGTGGAAGCCAGCGAAAAGGCTTATGCCCTCCGGATAAATCTGGGCTCTAGCAAATCAGCAAATGAGATCCTGGCCGAGATGCAGTGGCTTGAAGCGCTCGATGGTGAGGTTTCAGCACCAGTGCCGGTGAGAACAACTTCAGGTGAGCTCTACACTTCCGTTTACTTTGCCCCACTAGAAGCTGAGTTCAACGCGGTCATGTTTGAGTGGCTAGAAGGTGAAGAAGTTGGCGATGAGCCGACAAACGAACAGCTCTTCGGTATTGGCCAAGCCATGGCCAAACTACAGCTCTTTGCAAAAAACCTTAGTTTCACTGCGCCAGCAACCTTACCTGACATCAATAACTCGCTACTCCAGGCAAAAGACCTACTAAGACCTAACCAGCCAAAAGAGATAGATGATGAGCTGTATGGGCTTTTGATGGATGCCCTCAAGATATCAGATGACCTGCATGAAAGACTAAGTAAAGAAATCCCACTTCAACCAATTCATGCCGATCTACACGCAGGAAACATAATCCAAGGCCCAAATGGATTATCAGTAATCGACTTTGATGATGCTGGTTTTGGGCTACCTATCCAAGACCTTTCTATCAATGCCCTCTATCTCAGAGAAGATAAGGAGCGAGAGAAGTATGTTGCAGAAGGTTATTCATCAATTGCCGAACTACCCAAGATCTCCCCAGAAGACTTTGAGATATTGGTCATGGCAAGAGCTCTTTGCCTAACCAACGCCATCCTAGAAATGAAGGCTGCCGAGATTATCGAATTCTTGCCAACCTACATGAAACGAACCAAAAAGAGATTCCAGAACTTCTTTGCAACTGGTGAATTTATCCTTGTAAAAACAGATTAAGCAAAAAATCCGCCTGAATTTCTTCAGGCGGATTTCTCACTAAATTACTTACTTCTTGCAGGTCTCCCAGAAGACTTTCCTGCTGCTCGTCCACCCGATCTAGCTCCATCTCTGGAACCACCTCTTGGTTTCCCAGCAAATTTACTTGAACCGCCTCTAGATGAACCGCGATCTGAACGAGAGCGACCACCATCTCTGGAGCCACCTCTGCTGTCACCAAAATCAAGCAATGAAACAGCAGGAGCTGGTGCAATTGGGCCAGCAATCTGAGCTAGCAGTGGGCTGTCTGGCTTCACATCGGTGAAGATCGCATCACGTTCTGCTCTGCGTAGCAGGTCTTCAACTTTACGTCTGCGTGAACGTGGCACCAATGTGATTACAGTTCCCTGCTTACCAGCGCGGCCGGTACGGCCTGAACGGTGCAGGTACGTCTTGTATTCCTCTGGTGGATCAACCTGAATCACAATTGCGATATCGTCAACGTGAATACCGCGAGCTGCCACATCAGTTGCGACAAGAACTCTAACCTCGCCACCCATAAAGCGTTGCAGGTTACGGTTTCTCTGGTTTTGGTTCAAATCACCGTGCAATCTAGCAGCTGGAACACCAGCGCTAGTTAGAGATTCGGATAAACGCTCAGCGGTCATCTTGGTTCTAGTAAAGATCAGTGTCTTACCCATACCTTGAACTAGACGAAGCAGCACTGCGCTTCGGTCATCGGCTTCGGTGAACATTACGCGGTGAACAATATCGCTGGTCTCTTCAGTCTCGTTAGGAACCTCATAGACATAAGGGTTTGGTAGGAACTGACGAACAAGGGCATCAACTTCTTTATCCAAAGTTGCCGAGAACAGCATCTTTTGTGAATCACCAGTAGCAGCGGTGATTCTCTTCACCGGCTCAATAAAGCCAAGATCACACATGTGATCTGCCTCATCAATAACTAGCGTTTCAACATCTCTTAGATCAACAATCTTCTGAGCCATCAGGTCTTCAAGGCGGCCAGGAGTAGCCACCAAAATGTCCACACCGCGCTGCATCGCAATTTCTTGACGACGCTGTGGCATACCTCCGTAAATGCAGGTGGTATAAAAACCAACTGATTTAGCTAGCTGTGAAAGAGTTCTATCAATCTGATCGGCTAGTTCTCTAGTTGGTGCAAGCACTAAGGCACGTGGACGGTTAGGTTTACGAGGCTGCGAACCACCGGCAACTAGCTTTGTAATCAGTGGAATAGAAAAAGCAATGGTCTTACCAGATCCAGTCTTACCTCTACCCAAAACATCCCTACCGGAGATACCCGCCGGGATAGTTGCCTGCTGAATTGGGAAAGGCGCTTCAGCACCCATCTTCTTCAGCGCTTCAACTAGACGAGGGTGTAGGCCCATGTCTTCGAAACGTGTTTCAATGATTGCTTCGGACTGTTCAACTGATTGCAGTTTCTCTAAAACAACATCCTCAAAGAAAGCTTTCTTGTTTGGAGTCTTAGATCTAGCGCCATCAAAACTTCTCTGACGGTTCTCATCTCTAGCCACGCGATCTGATCTGCGTGGATCTCTGGAACCACGATCATCACGACGGGCCGGCTTCTCATCGGTCCATTCACGTCTTGGTGCTCGTGAGTCACGACGTGCTGGCTTCTCGTCAGTCCACTCGCGCCTGGCTGGACGCTCATCACGCTTAGGTCTGGTCGAAGCACCTGCAGTTCTCGCCTGCTTACCGGCAAAAGACTCCTTTGACTTAACTGGCGTCCAGTCAGGTCTGCGGTCTTTACGCTGTGGCTTGTCGTCGGCTCGTTTGGCTCTGGCTGGTCTTTCGCCAGATCTAACTGGCTTTTCTTCTGTCCACTCGCGCCTGGCTGGACGCTCATCGCGCT
>Ga0315903_10009942_pt1 | contig 11430 bp, 10 predicted proteins | sample LakEriMetagenome_7_FD_203524 | JGI IMG/M metagenome (GOLD analysis project Ga0315903, IMG submission 203524) | Freshwater fungal communities from buoy surface, Lake Erie, Ohio, United States - Buoy 2 MA119 | ecosystem: Environmental > Aquatic > Freshwater > Lake | place: USA: Lake Erie, Ohio... | reverse complement strand
GCGCGGCCCTACCGGATCCGGCGCACCGTCGGGTTCGACGCCGACGAGGCCGGCTGAACGCTGCGATGGGTGACGCCGATCTCTATGACTACGACCTGCCGCCGGAGCTGATCGCCCAGGAGCCGCTCGCCGACCGGGCCGCCGCCCGCCTGTTGCACGTGCGCCGTGCCGACGGCACGATCGCGCACCGCCGCGTCCGCGACCTGCCCGACATCCTGCGGCCGGGTGACCTGCTGGTCGTCAACGACACCCGCGTCGTGCCGGCGCGGCTCGTGGGCCGCCGCGCTGCGACCGGCGGCAAGTGGGAGGGATTGTTTCTGCGGGTCGCCGCGGCCGGGCCGCACCCGGGGGCATGGGTCGTGCTCGCGCAGACCCGCGGCCGGCCCGCCGTGGGCGAGCGGGTGATTCTCGTGGGCCGCGACGGCAGCGACGCCCTGGAACTCACGCTCGTCGGCCGGGCCGAGGGCGGGGCGTGGCTCGCGCTGCCGGAGGCCTCGGGACCGTTCGTGGATCTCCTCGATCGTGTCGGCCGCGTCCCGCTTCCCGGCTACATCCGCGGCGGCGCCGAGCAGCCGGGCGACGTCGAACGCTACCAGACCGTCTTCGCGCGGGAGGCGGGGTCGGCCGCGGCGCCGACCGCGGGGTTGCACTTCACGGAGCCGCTGCTCGCGGCGTTGGCAGCCCGGGGCGTGGATCGGGCGAGCGTCACCCTGCACGTCGGCCTCGACACGTTCCGGCCGATCACGGCCGAGAAGATCGACGACCATCCGATGCATACCGAATGGTGTGCGTGCCCTGCGGAGACGGCGGCGGCGGTAGCGGCCGCGAGGGCGCGCGGCGGCCGCGTCGTGGCGGTGGGCACGACGGCGATGCGGACGCTGGAGACGGCGGCCCGCCACGCGGGCCCGGACGGCGGGTTTCCGGCCTGGAGCGGGCCGACCGACCTGTTCATCCGGCCCGGGTTTTCCTTCCGCGCCGTCGACTGCCTGTTGACGAACTTCCACATGCCGCGGACAACGCTCATGGTGCTGGTGAGCGCCTTCGCGTCCCGCGGCCTCGTGGCCCGGGCCTACAACGAAGCGATCCGCGAGCGGTACCGATTCTTGAGCTACGGCGATGCCACGCTCTTCGAGTGACGCCGGGGCGCGGCTCAGTAGTTGATCTGGAACTGGAACCGCAACAGGTCGCCGCGGAACTGGGCGTAGTTGGCGTCGACGATCTTTGCATTCGAACCGGTGTTGGTTCGATTGACGAAGTCGTACTCCATCGTCAGTTCCATCTGCGGCTGAATCTGCCACTCGACGCCGAGATCGAACTCATTGAGGAACGTGTCGGGGCTGTTGCGTTCCCACAGGTAGCCGCCGTGGTACTGCTGCCAGCGGAAGTAGGGGAAGATCGTGCCATACTTCTTGGAGTCGATCTTGTAGTTGAGGAGTACATAGCCGCCGTTCAGCGGCCGGCTGACGATCACCGGCTGCGGCTGGTCGAGGTCGGTGAGCTGGGGGCCGTCGCCCACCGACCACTCCGCGGTGATGCCGAACGGCTGCGGGTAGTAGACGAACGTGCCGCCGATCCGCTGATCGAGGACGCCGTTGGCCGGATCGACGACCGGCACGACCTCGCCGAAGGCGGTTTCGATCGGGGCCAGGTAGGGCGAGTAGTTGCCGGTGTAGGCCTGCACGCCCGCCTCCATGATCTGCCCGCTTTCCGTCTTCCAGGGCATCTCGAGCCGCATCACGAAGTGCATGTTGCTGTTGGCGTCGGCACGGGACACGCCCTGGCCGTTGTAGACGCCGATCCCGAAGACGCCATAGTTGCCCGACCCCTTCAGGCCCTCGTCGAGCACTTCCTTGTACAGGTCTTGGGCCTCCTCGGGCGTCCAGTAATAGAAGACGCCCATGCCACGCTCGCCGTTGATGGCGCTGTTGATCGGGTCGGAGCGGTCGAGCGGCAGACGGTTGGAGCTCGACTGCATGTTGTCCCAGCCGAAGGGGATCTTGGACAGGCCGACGCGGACGCGGTTGACCTTGTTCTCGGTAAGGTAGACGTCGCCGTAGCAGTCGCGGAGCTGCGCGTAGTTGATGGCACCGTCGCGGGCTCCCGGAACACCCGAGGAGAAATCGGGCTGGATGTAGAAGTAGAGCCGATCGCTGAGATCGCCCGAGAAGATGATCCGGCAGCGGCGGATGAAGAACTCGTTGAAGGGGCCGATCGACCGGTCGGCCGGATGGTATGGCGGCGCCTGGCTCTCGTCATTCCAGAGCACGCTGTTGATGCGGAACTGCGTGTAGCCGCGGATGTTGATCCGGTCGAACCACTTCTTCTCTTCCTTTTTGGTCGGACCGCGGGTCTGCTCGTCCACGGTGCGGATGGCCGGATCCCGGATGGAATCCCACCATTGGCCGACATTCCCGCCGCTCTTGGAGCCACCCGCCGCGCCGCGCCGGGTCATCTCGTCGACGGTCTCGATGGCGGGATCCTGGATCTTCTGCGCGAGGATGACGTCCGGATCGGAGAGTTCGAGGGAGGCGAACCCCTGCGTGACGGGGGCGGTGTCCGGTGTGGCGACGTAGGCCTCTTCAAGCTCCTCCAGCCGGCCGGGCGCGGCATCGTCGGCGCGGACCGCGGCAGCGGGCAGGAGCAGGCAGACGCAGGCGAGCCACGCGAGGGGGTGCTGGCGGGCCGCGATCGGGCTCGGAAGCGGGCGGGCGAGGCAGTGGTGCAAGGTGCGACTCTCTGGGGCGGCCGTCAAACCCGGCCCTGACGACACGACCGCTTCAATCGGAAAAGTTTGCCTCGGGCATGAAGGAGAACTTTGCTCGTTTTTCCTCTGTGTCTCATGGGCGTGTGAGACGGCGTCGGCGGCGCAGGGCGGGTAGACCGTCGAGTGGTTTGACGGCGTCGCCGGTGCGGCGAATTGCCGCGGCCGCGTAGGCTGGGCTATCCTCGGGGACCATGAACATGCCGCAGGAAGACGTGCTGGTGGTGCCGCGGGCCCTGTTCGAGAAGGTCGGGGCCTTTCAGGGGTTTTGCGCCGACACGGCCGCCTACCTTTCGGCGCTGCTCGATCCGCGGCACACGTCGTGGCGGCCGCGGGCGACCGTCGAGGACGACCCGTCTTTCAAGCAGCTGATTCCCTACTGCGTGCTCGCCTGGAAGGCGGCCGATGGCGGGCCACGGTACTTCGCCTACACCCGCGGCGGCGGCCAGAGCGAGGCGCGGCTGCGGGCCAAGCGGTCGGTGGGGATCGGCGGCCACATCTCGAGCACCGACGGCGCGCACGGCGACGACACCTCGTACGACGCCGGCATGCGGCGGGAGATCGCCGAGGAGATCGCGATCGGCGGCGGCTGGACGAGCCGCTGCGTGGGCCTCATCAACGACGACTCCAACGCCGTCGGCAGCGTGCACTTGGGCATCGTGCACATGCTGGAACTCGAGAAGCCCGAGGTGGCGTCGCGGGAGAGCGAGCTCGTGGAGTGCGGGTTCGAGACACTCGAGCAGCTGCTCGCCGATCGCGAGCGGTTCGAGACCTGGTCGCAGATCACGCTCGACGCCCTCGCCGCGGGTAGACTCGGCTGATCGGTGCAAGTCGCCGGCCGAGCTATGATTTACCTCGACAACCACGCCACGACCCGGCTCGACCCCCGCGTGCTGGAGGCCATGCTGCCGTGGCTCACCGACCGCTATGGCAACGCCGGCAGCGCGACCCACGAGATGGGCCGTGAGGCGCGGGAGGCGGTCGAGGCGGCCCGCGAGACGTTCGCCGCCGCGATCGGGGCCACCGCCCGGGAAGTCGTGTTCACCAGCGGGGCCACGGAGAGCGCGAACCTCGCGATTCTCGGCACGGCGGCCCGGGTGCGGGCGACGGCGGCAGGGCCGCAGCCGCACGTCGTGACGGTCGTCACCGAGCATCACGCGGTCCTCGATCCGGTCGCGCACCTCGAGCGGCAGGGATTCGCGGTGACGCGGCTGCCGGTGTGCCGCCAGGACGAGTCCGGCGGCGTGCCCGGTCGCATCCGGCGCGCTGATCTGGAGGCAGCGCTGCGGCCGGAGACCTGTCTCGTGGCGGTTCTGCTCGCCAACAACGAGATCGGTGTCGTGCAGGACGTGGCCGCCATCGCGGAGATCGCCCACGCCCGCGGCGCGATCGTGCACGTGGACTGCGCCCAGGCGCTGGGCCGGATGCCTGTGGACGTCGAGGCGCTGGGGGTCGACCTCGCGAGCTTCTCCGCGCACAAGTTTCACGGGCCGAAGGGGGCCGGAGCACTGTACGTGCGCCGCCGCGGGCGGGCGGTGAGGGTCGAGCCGCTCGTGTTCGGCGGCGGCCAGGAGCGGGGCATGCGGAGCGGCACGCTTGACGTGCCGGGGATCGTGGGGCTGGCGGAGGCGGCGCGGCTGGCGGTCGCGGACCGCGCTGCCGACGTGCCGCGGATGCGGGAGTTGCGGAATCGGCTGTGGCACGAGTTGGCTCGGGGGATTCCCGGCCTCATGGTCAACGGGCCGGCGCTCGATGCCGTGGACGACGCCGGCGCGGCCGTGCGGCTCGTCAACAATCTCAACGTCCACGTCCCCGGCGTCGATGGCCAGACGCTCCTGGCCACGCTCGCCAGCGACGAACTGGCCGTGAGCTCGGGCAGCGCCTGCTCCTCGGAAAGCCCGCGGCCGAGCCACGTGCTCCTGGCGATCGGCCGCGACGAGGACCAGGCCCGGGCCAGCCTGCGGTTCGGACTGTCGCGGTTCACGACGCCCGACGAAGTCGACACGGCCGCCGCCCGGATCGCCGCCGGCGTGGTGCGGCTGCGCGGCTGATCCCGGCCTTTGCCTTTCTGGCGGCGAGGGCTAAACTTTTCGCATGGCGGGCTGCGTTATTTCGGCCCGTCCGGTCCCCGCAGGAGAACAATGCCATGTCGGTCATGCTCACGGAAAAAGCCGCCAACGAAGTCAAGAAGATCATCGCCGACCAGAAGCTCGATCCGGCCACGGTGCTCCGGGTCGGCGTCGCCGGCGGCGGCTGCAGCGGATTTCAGTACTCCCTCGGTTTCGACACCCAGTTCGACCCCAAGGCCGATACGAAGTCTGAGCAGCACGGCGTGGCAGTGGTCGTGGACAAGAAGAGCGACCTGTTCCTCGACGGCACCACGCTCGACTTCCACGAGGCGATCGACAAGCGGGGCTTCACCTTCAACAACCCGAACGCCAAGAAGAGCTGCGGCTGCGGCAGCTCGTTCCAGGCCTGATCGTGGCTGAGGGCAAGGTTCACATCGTCGGCATCGGTGACGATGGTGTCGACGGCATGACGGCGCAGGCGCGGCGGCTCGTCGAAGCCGCCGACCTGCTGCTCGGCCCCGAGTCCTGCGGACCGCTGCTGCCGGCGGGCTTGCGGGCCCGTCTCGAAGCGGCCGCGGGGCTCGAGGATCTGGTCGAGCGAATCGAGGCGGCCGGTCCGAAGCGGGTGGTCGTGCTCGCCTCCGGCGATCCGCTGTTCTATGGAACGGCCCGCTATGTCTGCGGCAAGCTCGGCAAGGACCGATTCGAGGTCGTGCCGCACGTCAGCAGCATGCAGCTGGCCTTCGCCCGCGTGAAGGAATCGTGGGAGGACGCGTTCCTGGCGAACCTCTCCGGCCAGTCGATCGAGCGGGTCATCGACAAGGTGCGGTCGGCCGAGACCGTCGGCCTGTTCACCAGCGAGCAGTGGCCGCCGGCTGCTGTGGCCCGGGCGCTGCTCGACGAAGGCATCGGCTACTTCCAAGCCTACGTCTGCGAGAACCTCGGCTCACCGGACGAGCGGGTGACCCAGGGGTCGCTCGCCGACATCGCCGCCGACTCGTTCGGCCCGCTCAACGTGATGATCCTCGTCCGCAAGGCCCGTGCGGCCGACGCGCCGGGGCAGGCGGGCACGCGGCTCTTCGGCAACGCCGACGAGTGCTTCCTCCAGTCGCGGCCCAAGCGCGGCCTGCTCACGCCCGCCGAGGTGCGGTCGTTGGCGCTGGCGGAGCTGAGCCTGCGGCCGGGGAGCGTCGTCTGGGACGTGGGCGCGGGCAGCGGCTCGGTGGGGCTCGAGGCCGCACGGATCGCCCGCGAGGGCAGCGTGCACGCCATCGAGATGGATCCCGACGATCACCAGCTGATCCGCGAGAACGCCCGGCGGTTCGGCGTCACGAACCTGCATCCCGTGCTTGGTCGCGCGCCCGAGGCCTGGGAAAATCTGCCCGATCCCGACGCGATCTACGTCGGCGGCAGCGGCCGCGACGTGGCGATGCTCGTGGAGCAGGCCTGGGGGCGGCTCAAGGCCGGGGGACGGCTCGTGACGGCCTGCAACAGCATCGAGAACCTGGCCGCCGTGCACGCGCTGCTGCGGTCGCGGTCGGGCGATGCCGCCTATTGGATGGTGAACATCGCCCGCGGCATCGAGCAGATGGACCGGATCCGGTTCGAGGCGATCAACCCGATCTTCCTCATCGCCGCCACGAAGCCCGCATGACCGCCGAGCATCTGCCCGTGCCGCTCGACGTGATCGCCGTGGGCGCCCACCCCGACGACGTCGAGATCGGCTGTGGCGGCACCCTCGCCCTGCTCGCCGCCCGGGGGCATCGGGTGGGGATCGTGGATCTCACCGACGGCGAGCCGACGCCGCGGTCGAGTGGCCCGGAGGAGCGGCTCGCCGAGGCGGCCGCGGCGGCGCGGGTGCTCGGCGTCGTGCATCGCGAAACCCTCGGCTTTCCCAACCGCCGGCTGTTCGACGGCTTCGAGGTGCGGGTCGCTGTGGCGCAGATTTTTCGCCGCTGGCGGCCGCGGGTGGTGATCGGGCTCGCCGACAAGACGCCGCTCGCCTCGCCCGACCACGCCCAGGCCGTGGCGATCACGGAGGCGGCCGTCTTCTATTCGCGGCTCACGAAGTGGGACGACACGTTCGCCGGCCTGCCGGTGCACACGGTGCCGCACCTGCTCGGCTACTTTCTGTTTGCCGGCGTGCCCTCGGTGCCGGCGGGCCACTGGCCGCTGGCAGTGGACATCGCCGGCCACCTGGAGGCGAAGCTCGAGGCGATCGCTTGCTACAGGTCGCAGTTTCCGCCGGAGAAGGCCCATGTGTTCCCGCGGGTGCGGGCCATGGCGGAGACGGTCGGCATGATGGCGGGGTGCGCGGCGGGCGAGCTGCTCGTCTCGAGCCGCATGCCTTGCACGACCGACCCGCTGGGAATGCTCGTGCCACGGCCCGCCTCATGAGCGAGAACGTGCAGGGTGTCGTCGTGATCGGGGCGGGGATCGCGGGCCTGTGCGCGGCCCGCGAGGTGGCGGCCGCCGGCCTCCGCGTGCGCGTGCTGGAAAAGTCACGCGGCATCGGCGGCCGGATGGCGACCCGCCGCGTCGGTGCGGCCGTGTGCGACCACGGGGCGCAGTTCTTCACGGTCCGCGGCGACGATTTCGCAGCGGTCGTGACCGCGGCCCGGCGCGACGCGGCCGTGGCCACGTGGTGCGACGGCTTCGCGCAGATGGAACCCGACGGCAGCCTGGTGGCCGCAGGCGACGGGCACCCGCGCTGGCGCGGAAGCCGGGGCATGACCGATCTTCCCAAATGGTTGGCCGAGCAGCTGGCGGCCGCGGGCGGGCGGTGCGAGATTCGCACGCAGTCCACCGTCAAGGCGGTGGCAACGGTCGTCGGCGGCGTGCGGATCGAAATGGAGGATGGCACGGGCGGGCGGGGCGTGCTTTTCGCCCGCGGGGCGATCCTCACCGCGCCGGTGCCGCAAGTGATCGAGCTCATGGCCGCCGGCGGCATGCTCGGGGCGGGCGGCGGCGCTGATGCCGCGGCGTGTGCCGCGCTCGCGACCGTGGCCTACGACCCGTGCTTCGCCCTGATGCTCACGCTCAATCGGCCGAGCCGCGTGCCGCCGCCGGGTGGCATCCAGTTCGCGGCGGGGCAGGAACCAATCGCCTGGCTGGCAGATAACTTCCAGAAGGGCGTCTCGCCGGTACCGGCGTTGACCGTACACGCGACGGGGGCGTTCAGCCGCGACCATTTCGCCGCCCCGCCGGAGGAGGTCGCCCGGATGCTGCTCGACGCGGCGCGGCCTTGGATCGACGGCAATCCGGCCACGACGGTCGTCGAGCATTCGCTGCACCGCTGGAAGTTCGCCCTGCCGACGACGCTCATTCCCGAGCCGCTGGTCGTCGTCTCGGCCGCGCCGCCGGTGGCCTGCTGCGGCGACGCCTTCGCCGGACCCCGGGTGGAAGGCGCGGCCGCGAGCGGCCTGGCAGCCGGTCGCTGGATGCTGCGCGCGTTGGCCTGACCGCTTGCGGGAACAGTGACCGTCCTGCCAAGATAAGCGTCTTCCGCCGGTCGTGGAACGGGCGGGTTGTCCTTTTCCGGAGCACATTATGGCCACCGTCACCGCCCCCCGCCTCTTGCCTGAAGTCGAGAAGTTTCTCTCCGGCGCGCCCTTGAGGAGCGTCGTCGGGGGCAAGGACGTGGCCGGGTCGACCGGCGAGACGATGGTCACCCGCGACCCCGGCACCGGCGGGCCGATCGCCGAGTTCTGCGTGCTGTCGGCCGCCGATGTGGATGCCGCCGTGAACGCCGCGAACCATGCCTTCAAGCACTCCGGCTGGGCGACCCTGCCGCCCAACGAGCGCGGCGTACACCTCCACCGGCTCGCCGATGCCCTCGAGAAGCACAAGCCGATCATCGGCCAGATCGAGGCCCTCGACGCCGGCAAGATCCTCAGCCAGGCCCTCGGCGACGTGCAGAACTGTGTCGACTCGCTTCGCTACTTCGCCGACATGGCGATGCACGTGCAGCGGCGGAACGTGCTCGCCGTGGCCGGACACGAGGCCTGGACCACCCGCAATCCGTGGGGCGCCTGCGGCTTCATCTTCCCCTGGAACTTCCCGCTCCTGCTCATCGGCTGGGGGATCTCGCCGGCCCTCGCCGCGGGCAACACGGTGGTCATCAAGCCCGCCGAGGACACGCCGTTGTCCGCCATCTACCTGGCGCGGCTGGCCCGCGAGGCCGGGATTCCCGACGGGGTGATCAACGTCGTGACCGGCACCGGCGCCGGCGCCGGTGCGGCGCTGTCGTCCCATCCGGGCCTGAAGCGGATGTCGTTCACCGGCTCGCCGGAGGTGGGACGGCTCGTGGGTGAGGCCTGCGGGCGGAACCTGGTGCCGGTGAAGCTGGAACTCGGCGGCAAGGGGGCCGCGGTCGTGTTCGACGACGTCGACGTGGCCGCCACGGCGGCCAAGCTCGTGGGGGCGATCACGTTCCACACCGGGCAGGTGTGCTGCGACGCGACGCGGTGGATCGTGCACGATAAGGTCTACGATCGCTTCGTCGACGAGTGCCGCGCCCGCATGGGCCAGGTCCACGTCGGCCACCAGCTCGACGCCGGCTCGACCATGGGGCCTGTGGTCAACGCCAAGCAGCGGCAGCGGGTGCTCTCGTACCTCGAGAAGGGCGTCGCCCAGGGGGCCAAGGCTGTCGTCGCGGGCGGTCCGGCGGAGGTCAGCGGCTGCGACGGGTATTACGTGAAGCCGGCCCTGCTCGCCGGTTCGCTCGACAACGTGGCGGCCCGGGAGGAGATCTTCGGCCCCGTCGCCTACCTGTCCCGCTTCAAGACCGACGACGAGGCGGTGGCGATGGCCAACGACACCGACTACGGCCTCGCCAACAGCGTGTGGACGAGCGACCTCGGCCGGGCGGCGCGGATCGCGGAGTCGATGGTCGCCGGCAACAGCTGGATCAACGCCCACAACGTGTTCCCGCGGGGCGTGCCCTATGGCGGCGTCAACAAGAGCGGCGTGGGCGGCGGCGTGAACTCGATCGAGACGCTGTTCGACTACTGGCGGAGCCAGTCGATCGTGCGGCCGCTGTGAGCGACTCGCCTGCACTTCGTCCCGATGCCTGACGACATCATCATCGTGGGGGCGGGGCTCGCCGGGCTCGCCTGTGCGCGGGAACTCGTGCGGGCCGGGCGGCGGGTGACCGTGCTCGAGGCGGCCGACCGCGTGGGCGGCCGCGTCGCGACCGATACGGTCGATGGTTTCCGCGTGGACCGCGGCTTTCAGGTCTACAACGATGCCTACCCGGAGGGACGACGGCAGCTCGACCTGGCGGCCTTGAACCTCGGAGCGTTCGAGCCCGGGGCGTTGATCGCGGAGGCGGGCCGGCTGCGGCGGGTGAGCGATCCGTGGCGCCGGCCGCTGGCAGCGATCGGCAGCCTGCTCGATGGCACGGTGGGGATGGCCGACGCGCTGCGGACGGCGCGGCTGCGGGCCGACGCGGTCAACGCGCTGCGGGCCGGCCGGCTCGATCCCGACACGTCGGCTGCCGCGGGTGAGCGGACCACCGGCGAGGAACTGGCCGCCCGCGGCTTCTCGGCCGACTTCGTGCGTCGATTCTTCGTGCCATTTTTTGGCGGCGTGTTCCTGGAGCGGTCGCTCGACACGGCCGCGGCCGTGTTCCTCTTCGACTTCGCGATGTTCTCTCTGGGGCGGGCCTGCCTGCCGCAGGGCGGGATGGACGCGATCCCGCGGCAGCTCGCAGCGGGGCTGCCCGCGGGGGCGGTGCAGCTGAACTGCCTGGTGCGGCAGGTCGAGCCGGGCCGGGTCGTGCTCGCCGACGGCAGCGTGCGGACGGTCGACGATATCGTCGTGGCCGTGGACGCGGCCGCGAAGATCCTGCCCGCGGCCTTCGCCGCCGCGGCCGGTTCGCGGTCTGCGAAGGGGACGCAGCTCGTGGCCTTCGCGGCCGACCGCTCGCCGCTCACGGGACGAACGCTCGTCGTCAATGCGAATGCGGACGGCCCGATCGACAACCTGACCGTGCCATCCGATGTGGCGGAGGGCTACGCGCCGCCGGGTTCCGCGGTGGTTTACGTGTCGATCCGCGGCGACTGGCAGGGCGTCGACCGCGATCTGCCGGATGCCGTCCGCCGTCAGGCCACGTCGTGGTTTGGCCAGGGACCGAGGTCGTGGCGGCACCTGGCGACGGTCCACGTGCCGCACGCCCTGCCCGACGAGTCGCCGGCGGCGCGGCGGTTGCGGCCGGCAACGCCGCAGCTCGGCCCCGGCCTGTTCGTGTGCGGCGATGCCACCAGTTCGGCGTCGATCAACGGCGCGATGGTGAGCGGCCGGCGGGCCGCCGCGGCCGTGCTCGCAGCGCTTGGCAAGCGGTGAGGTCCGCCCCTTGGAGCGGCGGTCTCCGACCGTCGTGCCCGTTTGCCTGGAAGCCCGAAGCGTGAGCTGAGGGAATGCGCGTCGATCCACCGGCAACCGCTCCGCACTCCCTCGGCTCACGCCTCGGGCTTCAAGGGCACGGTGGCGGAACCGGGGCGCGACGGCGAACTTTGTCTGGAGCGGCGGTCTCTGGCTTTCCGTCCGGCCTGTGGCTCCACAGCCCGCATTCGCAAGCATGGAGGCTCCGGCGGCCGT
>Ga0315903_10009941_pt1 | contig 11431 bp, 13 predicted proteins | sample LakEriMetagenome_7_FD_203524 | JGI IMG/M metagenome (GOLD analysis project Ga0315903, IMG submission 203524) | Freshwater fungal communities from buoy surface, Lake Erie, Ohio, United States - Buoy 2 MA119 | ecosystem: Environmental > Aquatic > Freshwater > Lake | place: USA: Lake Erie, Ohio... | reverse complement strand
TCGACGCCCGCAATCCCGGCCACTCCGTCTATCATTATGACTGTTACCTTTGTCTCTAACAGATCGGCCTGACCATGCCTTACATCAAGCTGCAGATCCCGCCAGGCGTCTACCGTAACGGCACCGAGTATCAGTCGGCCGGCCGTTATTACGACGCTTCTCTTGTGCGCTGGTACGAGGGCACCATGCGCCCCGTTGGCGGATGGCGCAAGCGTTCCAATTCCCAGATGACTGGCGCCTGCCGCGGCTTTCTGAACTGGCGCGACAACAGCGGAAATCGCTGGATCGCTGCCGGTACGCACTCCAAGCTGTACGCAATGAACGAGGCTGGAACGCTCAAAGACATCACGCCGTCAGGATTCACTGCCGGCGCTGCTGATGGGGTGCTAAAGGTAGGCTATGGATACGGCCCTTACGGCTCGTATTCTTATGGTGTGGCTCGTCCTGATACTGGTAGCGCGACACCTGCCACCACCTGGAGCCTGGACACCTGGGGCGAGTATCTGGTGGGCTGCTCCACGTCTGACGGCAAGCTCTACGAGTGGCAGCTAGGCTTTTCCACGCCCACGCTGGCCGCTGCGATCACGAACGCGCCCACGGGCAACGAAGCGGTAATGACCACGTCGGAGAGGTTCGTGTTCGCTCTGGGCGCGGGTGGCAATACCCGTAAGGTTCAGTGGTGCGATCAGGAAGACAATACCGTCTGGACGCCGGCAGCGGATAACCAGGCCGGCGACTTCGAGCTAACGACTGTCGGGGACATCAAGTGCGGCAAACGCATTCGCGGCCTGTCCATCATCTTTACTGACGTGGATGTACATACGGCGACCTATGTGGGTTTACCCTATGTGTACTCGTTTGAGAAGGTCGGCTCGGCCTGCGGGGTGATTTCATCGCAATCCGTGGCGGCGATTGAGACGGCCGCGATCTGGATGTCGCGCTCCGGCTTCTGGATTTATGACGGATACGTCAAGCCGCTACCGTGCGACGTGTCAGATTTTGTATTCCAGGACATCAACTACGCGCAGGCCAGCAAGATCTACGCTGTCAATAATTCCAAGTACGGCGAGATCTGGTGGTTCTACCCGTCTGCCTCCGCGACGGAAAATGATTCTTATGTTGTATATAACTACCGCGAGAACCATTGGGCGATTGGAGATTTGGCGCGTACTGCTGGCACCGACCGCGGTGTGTTCGTTAACCCACTTATGGTGTCTTCTGACGGATACATCTACGAGCACGAGGTGGGCTACGCCTACGATTCGGCGGTGCCTTTTGCCGAGTCCGGGCCGGTCGAGCTGGGTAATGGCGACCAGACGATGAGCGTGCGCCAGTTGGTGCCGGACGAGCAGACGCTTGGCGAAGTCCAGGTGTCGTTTAAGGTGCGTCAGTACCCGATGGCTACCGAGACGACTTACGGACCGTATACGGCGTCGCAGCCCACGGATGTGCGCTTTTCTGGCCGCCAGGTTAAGGTGCGATACACCGGGGTGGCGCTGGACGATTGGCGGGTCGGCGTGCCTCGGATGGAGGCGGTTGCTGCGGGTGGCCGTTAATGGATGAACAAGAGTTCCAGCGATGCGCCAAATACCTAGAGGCGGCGTTAGAATACTCTGGAGGGACACACGGAATTGATGATATTGCGCAGGGTGTGCGAGACGGCAGGTTCCAGTTTTGGCCGGCTCCGAACTGCGCAGCAATTACCGAGATCATTGTCTATCCGCGACTGAAAGAGCTTCACTGCTTTCTGGCCGGCGGCGACCTCGATGAACTCAAAGTCATGCGACCTTACGTCGAGGCTTGGGCAAAGCGTCAAGGTTGCAGCAGGTCAACTTTCTCGGGCCGCAGAGGCTGGGAAAGAACCTTTATGAAAGATGAAGGCTACAAGCCACAATGGTTTGTAGTGAGCAAGGAGCTTTGAAGTGGCAACACGACTACCGTACTACACCGGCGAAGGCGACATCTACTCGCAGTTGATGGCGCAATTCGCGCAGGAGCAGCCCTACTACAGCGCTGCTCCTTTCGGCGCTGGATTTACTGGCGGCTATGACCCGACCCTGTATATGCGCACCGCGCCTCGCGCCGTAATGAGTGACTACTCCGGTTTGTTGGGTGGTGCCTACCTTGGTGGCGATGCTTCGCTTGCCCCGGCTAATCCTGTCGCCACGGATATGAATTCAATTACGGGTGGCCTGCTGGCTTCCCTAATAGGCACTCAGGATCCTTCTCTGGTTCCGGTCATGGATGTGTTTGGAACCAACGCAGTAGGACCAGCGACGACTGGCCTAGCGATTGCCGACGCTGTTGGCATGAGTGGCATGGGTGTTGGCAGCGGTGTTGGCGATGTCGGCGCAATGGATGCCTCGCAGGCAATGGGGCAGGGGATGGTCAGCATGAATTCGTTGGAATCTGCTGCAGCGGCTGCAGATGCTGCTGCGGCGGCTACCGATGCCCCCGCAGCCAGCGCAGCCGCCGACGCTGTTGGCGTTGCTATGGGTGACGCAAGCAGCAGCGGCACAAGTGGCAGCGCTTGTGTGATTGCCACCCACGCCGTGGCAAATGGCGCATTCACGCCAAACGAGAAACGTCAGGCCGTCAGGTGGTGCGTGAAGAACCTGCACCGCACTTGGTGGGGCGAAGCCATCCGGCGCGGGTATCGCTACTATGGCCGCAAGGCCATTGAGGCAGGCAAAGCCAAGAACCACTATCAAGAATTCAGAGACTATGTGGCGTTTGCCACGGGCACCCGTAAGACGCCTAAGACGGCGCTGACCTTTGCATGGCGAAATGTCCAGTTCTTTGTGACTGGAATTTTCGTTAAGGATTAATGGATAGGAGCATTCAAAATGTCTAGAAGCAGCGGCGGCACCCAGACCGTAAAAACCGAAATCGATCCCGACATCAAAACCGCGTATCTGCAGAACCTGCAGCAGTCGCGGCAAGTCGCGGCGGCGCTGCCGACTCGGCAATTCGCCGGGTTCAATCCGCTGTACCAGGCCGGCGAGGCGCAGCTTACGAACCTCGGCCTTACGCCCTTCACCGGCGAAGAGATCACCGCCTTTCAAAATCCTTACGAGCAGCAGGTGGTGCAAAACACCCTGCAGGACATTGAGGACCAGCGGCGCATGGGGCAGATCGCCGAGGCCCAGCGCGCCACGGCCGCTCGTGCCTTTGGCGGCTCCCGTCAGGGCGTGCAGCAGTCGCTGACCAATGCGGCCGCTTTGCGCCAGGCGGCCACGGCTGCGGCCAATCTGCGCCAGCAAGGCTACGGCCAAGCAGCCCAGCTTGCGCAGCAGGCGCGGCAGATCGGCCGCCAGGGTGCGATGGACGTCATGGGTCTGGGAGGTGCCCGTCAGGCCTTCACGCAGCAGCAGCTGGACGCGCTGCGCAACATTGGCCTGGAGCGCCTTGGCATCTCTCAGGCTGGCATCAGCCTGAATCTGCCCAATCTGGGCATGACTCAGCAGACGCCGCTGTATCAGAACCGTGCCGCTGGCGCTCTTGGCGGCGGCTTGGCCGGCGCGCAATTGGGTGGCCTGGTTGGCCTTGGCGCGGGTCCTGGCGCTGCGCTGGGCGCACTGGCTGGCCTGCTGTAAGGGGGAAACATGGCAACGTCTTTTGATATTGGCGGACTTCTTGGCAGCACTTTCGGCGGCGGCTTGTCTGGCCTTGAGGATCTGCTGACGCCGGAGCAGCGCGCTGCGATACAGCGGCAGTCTGGCCTCTCGGCCGCTGCAGCACTGCTCCAGGCCGCGGGGCCGTCCACGACGCGCACGAGCCTCGGGCAAGCACTTGGCTCGGCCTTTACGGCTGGACAGGCTGGGATGCAGCGCGGAACTGAGTCTGCACTGCAGCAGATGCTGACGCGAGAAAAGCTCGACGAAGCAAAGCGTGCCAGGACAATGCGCGAAGAGATGCGCAAGGCGTTGCCTGGAGCTTTCCAGGTAACTACTACGCCAGAGCAGCAAACCATTTACGGGCAAGAAGCACGAGTTGTGCGTGACGACCAGGGCTTTTTATTGCCTGGAGCCGAAGTAAAGCCAGCGACCCGCCAGATCGCAATTGACCCCCAGCGGCTTCAAGCGCTTGCATTGCTGTCGCCTAACCCGCTGGAAAGCCTTTCGCAGATCGCCAAATTGGTTCCTGATCTGCGTCGCGCAGGTTTGACAGCCGCGACCACTGGTGCGGCAGTTGAAAATCCATTTGCTGTTTTTGCTGCTGACACATCAATCCCTGAACCTGTTCGCAATATTGCAAGACAGTACGAGAGCAGCTTTAAGGCCGGAACGCTTGATCCTGACAAAGTTGATGACCGCGTTAAGACTCTTGGCGAGTTGGTGCAGCGTTCGCAAACTTCTGCGCAAGCACAAAAAGCACTAGAAGAACAACGCAATACTTCAAATATGCTGCGAGAGCAGGGTCTGATAAGCCAACAGCAGCATCAAGAAGCAATGCGCAGACTCGCGGAGCAAAATCAAGGAATACAAGCGCAGCTACTTCAGCTTCGCAAAGACGCTGACGCCGCCAAGCCTGAGCAGTTCTCTTACGCGCAGAAGAAGGAATTTGACGTTGTGCAAAGGACTGCTGCAGAAGCTAAGAGTGCAGAAGACAGCGCTGCTTTGGCGAATCGCGCTGCGGCGCTTATTCCGCAGGCTTATGGTGGAAGAATTGAATCTGGCGTTAAAGGAGTGCTGGGCGCTGTTGGCTATACAACTGAAGCCAAAACAGCGAATGATGCTCTCACCACCATCTCCCAGCAGCTTGCTCTGAAGACTCCTAAATTTAGCGGACCGACATCTGATGCTGATGCCAAGCGCTACGACAAGGCCGTCGGTGACCTGGCGAATCCTGCTGTTTCGCAAGACGCAAAAGTTGCCGCGATTAAAGACATTCAAGATCTTGGCAAAAAGCAGGCTGATTACGCACGACAGCAGGAGAATTACTTTTACTCCAACAACAAAAGCCTTCGCGGATTCAAGTTTGTGCCCTCTAAAAATCCTTTCGGGGAAGAATAAGCTATGGCAGACAAAAAACCTACCGCCAAAGATGTCGCGCTGCTGCGCGAACGGCCTGATCTTGCCGCGAAGTTTGATGAGGTTTACGGCGCGGGCACCGCTGCAAGAATTCTTTCGATACAGCCGCCACAAGCAGCTGCAGCGACTCCGGCCGCGACGGAAGGAAGCTACATAGGCGCCGCAACCCGAGGGCTGACGCCTGTTATGGTTGGCGCAGGTCTTGGCGCACCGCTTGGACCTGTTGGTATGCTTGCCGGCAGTCTTGCATTGCCTGCTGCCGATGCACTTACGGCGCTCACCAACGTCGCACTGGCTGGCGCCGAAAAGATGACCAGCCGCCAAATGCCTCGCGTGACGCCGCCATCGCAAGGCATTCAAAACCTGCTGACTCAGCTAGGTGTGCCGCAGGCGCAGACGACTGGTCAAAAGCTAGTCGAGTCTGGCGTCGGCGCTTTGGGCGGCACTGCCGCAACGCTTCCGGGCCTTGCGCGCATGGCGCAAACGGCCGTGACGCCTACGGGCCGCGCCATTGCCGAGCAACTGGCCGCACGCCCTGGGGCGCAGATAGCAGTCGCCGCTCCCGCTGGAGCCGCTGGGCGCGCGGCCGCGGAGGCAGCTCAGGGTGCTGGACCTCTTGGACAGACTGCCGCCTCAATGCTCGCCTCGACTGTGGTTGGCGGCGCAGGCATGGCACAGCCTCGAGGCGCTACCGCGCCTGGCGTTGCGCCTAGTGTTGCGGCTCCTGGCGGCAGAGCGCAGCAACGCGCCGCCGATATTGCCAAAAAGGCGCGAGAACTTGGGTTTGTTGGCGAAACCGCGCTAACTCCTGCTCAAGCCGGAACCGGCAAGATAGCGCAGTTGTTCGAGGCGACTGCATCGACGCTGCCGATGTCTGCCGGCCAATTCCAAAAACGCTACGGCGCACAGGCTGATTTTGCTGAAGACATTATTCGTCGGATCGCCGATCAATTTGGCGGTATGCCTACCGCGCCCGACGCTGCGTTTTCTTCTGGCGCTGGCGCCGTTAAAGCTGCCGCTCGCCGTAACGTCGACACCATTGGATCGCAGATCCGTCAGGTGGCTTCGCAGTCGGACATTGATTTGAATCAGGTTCCGAGTTTCCGCGAATCAATTGAGAAAGCGCGTCAATTGCTTTCTTCAATTCCTCCGGCATTGCGGAAAGACCCATTGTTTGAGAGCTTTGAGCAGTTTTACTTTGGCAAGCCAAACGCTGAATTGAAAACGATGGTCGATAGTGCGCTGCAGCAAGCTGGTATTGGGCCGACCAATCCGAACTATCGCGCAATGGAAGCCAACTTTAGGAAACAGCTAATTGATAGCGGTATTCCTGAATTTGAATTCTTGGGTCATCAACAGAAGGGCTACATCGCTGGATCTGACTATCAAGACCAGAGGGCGCTGTTTGGCGATCTGGCTTTTGCAAACAAAGGCACCAAGATCGGCGAGGCTTTCCGCTCGTTGCGCGACGCGCTGGACAATGCTCGTGATGAGACGTTCAAGCAGGCAGGACTTGAGGATCAGGTTGCCAAGCTCAAGGAATTGCGCGGCTCCTATGGCGCCGCCAAGGATCTGAATAAAAAGATTGAGTCTGCCAGCGATAAGACTGCGATCAACTACGTCACGAACAACCAAGACGGCTTCGCGGACAAGGTGATTCCGCTGTTGAAACCTGACGAAAAACAGTCACTTTCGCAAGCTATCCTGGCGGACATTCAGCAGTCTTCGCTGTTCCCGACCGGAGAGATTGACATCACTAAGTTTGGCCGTAACGTCATCAAAGATGTGAAAGCATCGCCCACGACGCTGCCTAAGATTCTGGGCCAGGAGGCCGCCACTACGCTGACCGATCTGGCGCAGGTGGCGCAGTCTGCCCTGAAGGCCAAGGTCCCGACATCTGGCACCGCGGAGCGTACCGGCATGATGGGGTTGTTGACCTCTACGCCTGCCAAAGTTGGCGCGGCGATGGCTGGTGGCACGGCGATTACCGGCGAGCCGATTCTGGGCACGACGTTGGCGCTCGCCACGCCTGCGCTGGCGACTAGAGCCTATCTCTCGCCGGCTGCTCAGAATCTGTATCGGAATATCGCCGATCCGTTGATCAATTACGCTGCCTCTCCTGTCGATGCAATGCTGCGTTATGCCGCCAGCCCCGCGGGTCTTCTTATGTCGCAAGACGAAGAGCCGTACCGCATTGATTTGCGTGGGATGGCCCAGTAAATAACATGTCATGCCAAACAAACCGAACGACGAGCAGGCAAAGCAATTCGACGGTTTCGTAAAGCACTGGCAGCAGGTGCTGAACCTGCAGGATTGGCGCATGGAGCGAGGCTCACGCCCTGCTCGTGGCGCGATGGCCTGCGTCGAGTGTGACAGCCCTGCTCGCCTGGCGATTTATCGCTTGGGCGACTTCGGCAATGAGCCGATAACGGCGGACTCGCTATCGCACACCGCGCTGCACGAGGTGCTGCACGTTTTCCTATTTGAGTTGATTGCCGCTGCGCAGGACCATAAGGCAACGCCAGAGCAACTAGAGAGTGCAGAGCACCGAGTTATTAACGTGCTTGAACGTATTTTGGGGGAGTGTTATGCCGCAGGCAGCGATTAGCGACGATGAATTTATGGAGTTGTGGAGGCTGCATAAGTCAGCCGCCGCCGTCTCCGACATCGTTGGCGTTAGCCGGCAGGCGGTGTTTCGTCGGCGTCGTCGCATTGAAAAGCGCACCGGCGTTCCGCTCGAGGCGAAAGACATAATGCGTGCCCACAACTGGATCGCCACGGCGCACGATCATGCCGCACGGTATTTCCTAGGCATTGAAAACGGCAGCGTTATCGTGTTCAGTGACGCGCACTTCTGGCCTGGCATTCGCACGACGGCATTTAAGGGTTTGCTGTGGGCCATCAAGGAGCTGCAACCCAAGGCGGTGATTAACAATGGCGATGCCTTCGACGGTGCCAGCATCTCGCGCCACCCGCGAATCGGATGGGACTCTAAGCCTAGCGTGATTGAAGAACTCAAGGCGTGCGAGATGTACCTAGGCGAGATCGAAGATGAGGCCCAGAAGGCGCGCAAGAATATGAAGCTTGTCTGGGCGCTGGGAAACCATGACGCCCGATTTGAAAACCGGCTGGCGAACAACGTGCCAGAGTTCATGCACGTTGGCGGTTTTAAGCTCAAGGATCATTTCCCAGCCTGGATCCCGTGCTGGTCCTGCTGGCCGACTGAGAGCGTGGTGGTTAAACACCGCATGAAGGGCGGCATTCACGCAACGCATAACAATACGGTGAATGCCGGCAAAACCATCGTGACGGGGCACCTGCACTCGCTCAAGGTAACGCCGTTTTCTGACTACAACGGCGAGCGTTTCGGCGTGGATACGGGCACGCTGGCCGAGCCGGCTGGCCCGCAGTTTGTGGATTACCTCGAGGACAATCCGACGAACTGGCGTTCCGGCTTTGCCGTGCTCACATTCCATAATGGCCGCCTCTTGTGGCCGGAGCTGGTCCACGCAATGGCGCCGGGTGCTATACAGTTTCGCGGCCAGGTGATCGACGTGAGCAAGCTATGAGCGGCTGGCTCATTATCGCCACGGGCCTGGCGTATGCCTACGTCGCGGCCGAGCAGTTCTTTAAGGGCAACGTGAGCATGACGGTGGTCTATGCCGGCTATGCGTTCTCTAACGTCGGGCTGTACTTGATGGCCCGCTGATTTAAAATAAACCTATGGCCGACTACATCCGCCCCACCCCGCGTAATCCCATTCTGGGATTGCTTGCTGACGCCATGATGGGCGGCCTCGCCTACATGGAAGACCCGCGGCGCACGCAGCAGATGCGCGGCGTCGGAGGCCTGCTGTCGGACACCGGCATCGCGCAGACCGTGGATCGCCTAGCGTCGGGCGAGCCGCTGACGAAGGGCAAGGGATTCGCCACCAGGATGAAGCCGGAGACGGCCGCTGCCGCTATGACGCTTGCCCCCGAGGCTGTGCCGATTGGGCGCGCGGCGATGGCCGCGGCGAGAGCGACGAAGGGTCTGCCGGTGGGGGGCGCAATTGTTTACCACGGCTCACCGTATCGCTTCAATCGTTTTGACCCTACCAAGATTGGATATGGTGAGGGAGCGCAATCTTACGGATATGGGCACTATGTGGCGCAGGCGCAGGATGTGGCGAATGAATACGCCAATATGCCTAAGTTCAAACAGGGCGTCATTGAAAACCAGGAAGTTCTAGGGCGCGGTGCAAAAGATTTTATTAATCGCGTGGAGAAGTTTGGCAGTGTTGATAAAGCAAGACAAGAAGCTCAAGAGCTTCTTGCTGCGATGCGTAAGCAAAATATTTTCCCGTCTGTGCAGGATCAACTGGCTACAGAAATTGATCTTGCAAATCGCTACGGCTCTCAGCTGCAAGTGAAACCGACAGGCGTCTCGCCTCAACTCTACACCATCGACCTGCCAGACGAGCAGATTGCTCGGATGTTGGACTACGACAAACCGCTGAGTCAGCAGCCTGATATTGTTAAAAGAATCAACCCACAATCTTTGGGATTGACTTATAAACAATTAGAAAACGGCAATCATGCCTTTGTCAATTCAGAAGGAAAAATAATTGGCAATCTTCAAAAAGGTGGAACTCAGGAGAGTTTTACAAAAAACTGGACTGAAGATGTTTTAAGAGGAACTGGTAGTGATTTGTATAGGCAACTAGGCCAAGGAATGGAAGGTGGCCCTAAAGTCTCATCTGCGTTGCGTCAAGCAGGCATCCCCGGCATTCGCTACCTTGATGGAGGCTCTCGCGGTGCTGGTCAAGGCACCAGCAACTTCGTCATTTTCCCCGGTGAGGAAGAATTGCTTCGCATCCTGAGCGTTAACGGCGGCCTCCTCGGACCCTAGCGTGCCCTGCGCTCAATCAACTCCAGCACATCGCGGTCACCAGCCTGGGCCTCGGTCGGCGCGAACAGCGCCCTGCTCCTCTCAGCCGCGCCCTTGCGGGGTTCGCAAAGGTAGTACACCGCCAGCGACTTGCGGTGCTGCCCCGGCGGGCAGGTGATCGGCTCGGGCAGGCCGTGCCAGGCGTTCGTCGTGTCAAAAAGTATAGCTCTGTTGAACATCGGCGCGATAGATTTGATCAGCTCGCCGGGCTTGCCATTGTCATCGCTCCACAGCCCCAGCGATCCGCCCCAGGACTTCTGCCACCCGGCATTGAGATACACGATCAGATTCAGCCGGCGCTCAAGGCCCAGCTTGGGGTGGATGCTGTAGTCCAGGTGCGTATTCAATCGGCCGCCCGCGCCGTGGATGTGCAGACCGCCGCCATGCAAGCCGTGATCCGGGTACAGCTTGCAGTTCGTGAGGCGCTCGAAAATGCGATAGCACTCCCGCGAATTGATGTCAGTAAAGAACTTGTACAGCGCCGGCGAGAAGTGGTGCCAATTGTTGAGGGTCTTTTTCACCTCAATGGCGTTGTCATAGGTATGCCAGACGGGGCTGTCGTAATCGGGGAAGTCCGCGGCCAGCTCGTGCGCCAGCTCGTCGTCAAAGAAGTTGTCCAGCACCAGATGCGGGAACGGTTCAAGGCTGCCCCAGTGGTTTGGTTTCATTGCTGCTTCGCACCATATAGCGCGATCAGGGCGGCGTCGCTGCGGCCGTCGTCTTTCACGCGAGAGAACAGTGCGGCCTCGTCTGGGAACAGTTGGGCCGCGCGGTAGCGGCTGCCGTCCTTACCCTGGGGCACGTCCAGCGCCTTTTGCCAGGTGCGTGGCGGTATCGTCGTGGTGGGCACCTCGCAGGCGGCGAGCACCCCGAGGACGACGCCCAAGGACTGCCCCATGCTGAACATTGAGGTCACACCCTGCCCCGGCATGGCGTTCAGGCGCTCGAGGTAGGCGGCGTGCGCCTTGGCGCCGCGAATGATCAGGTGCAATGCACCTGCATTGACCATGCGCTTTGTCTTGTTGTTGCGCTCTAGCGACAGCGTAGGCATATCGTGGATTTCGTGGAGCTGGCCGTCCACCACCAGCGCGATGGCGCCGTTCAGCCCCACGTCAATGCCAAGAACCCTCACGCCTTGCCCACCGCGGCGTCCATCGCCTCAGACAGCGATTTCATCCTCGCGGCTATCAGGGCATCAACCGCCTCCTCCAAGCGCCTCACGGACCCGTATAGTGGCTCCGTGGCCCCACTGGACCAGCGGCTCACCTGAGCCTGGTCAATCTCGGCCACGCGGCACACGTCCGAGAGGCGAAAGCCAGCGGAGTGGGCTTTTTCTTTAATTCCTGAAATTGCTTGCTGTGCGTGAGTTGTCATGCGTAGAATTCTAAGGCCGTAATGACTAGGCGGTCAACGCAGACAAAAAAGGGGCGAGGTGTGATCCCCGCCCCGAAGGATGGCAACTGCGGGGA
>Ga0315903_10009939_pt1 | contig 11433 bp, 14 predicted proteins | sample LakEriMetagenome_7_FD_203524 | JGI IMG/M metagenome (GOLD analysis project Ga0315903, IMG submission 203524) | Freshwater fungal communities from buoy surface, Lake Erie, Ohio, United States - Buoy 2 MA119 | ecosystem: Environmental > Aquatic > Freshwater > Lake | place: USA: Lake Erie, Ohio... | reverse complement strand
TTTATTCGGAAATAAGATGTTTCGTAGTTTAATGCGAACCTTTTTCGGAAGCCAAGAGAATTTCTCATGGTGAGTTTGGCATATTAAGACGACGACTCCAGCTTCGCAGCGATCAAGGCATCCAGAGGTACGGACTTCTACTAGATGTTGTAGATCAAACTTATGGATTTGATCTTGAAAAGCTTGATAAACTTTCAGAGACCCACAGTTTTGACAAGAACCTTCTGGATTATTAGGGTTTCGGCGTTTGTTGCAAACAAAGACTCTGTACTGAAATGATCTTGAGGGTTTCATGAAGTAACTTCTGAGATTTAATGGGGTTTACGAGCAACTATAGTTGGAAAGATCCTGCACTCATCCCAGATAATTTCAATTTGATCGAACCCTACCGCCTTCAACTGTTTTTCAGTTTTTGAAGCGCTCCTGAGGCCCGCGAAGTTAAATTGTAAGACATCAGAGAAAAGAATTCTTTGTAGCCTTAAGGCATCTGTATTAATGTGGCTGATATCCCAATCAGAATTGGGCTCGACATCAGGAGGAGGAGTAATAGTACTGGTAACTAAAGCCCCTCCTGGAAATAGGGATTGGTAGAAGTTCTGATATAGATGCAATACTCTTTGGTCGTTTGGTTCGTAAACATTAAGTCCATTGCTAGTCAAGAGGTTAAATTGTTCAGGAAATGGCTGCTCCCAAGCATCGCCTTGAAAGAACGTAACTCGCTGGGTTAAACCGCTGTCTGCTGCTAGCCTTGCGGCAAGTTCCAAACTTCGCTGATCTAGGTCAATTCCAACCAGCTTGAAGTTTTCGATACCTGAAAAGTCTAAATTGATCAGATCTCTCATCAAGCCACAAGGCAGCGAGGCCAAGACCGATCCTTCTGCAACATATTGCTGGATAATAGATTTAAAATGTACTGCACGTTGCTGGGTTGCAACTACTAAGGGAAAATTATCAAGAAGAAATTTTTCGAATTCAGTTAACTTTCGGCCGTCGGGGTCACAGCCAGATTGTCGACCTTCGTATTGGTGTTGTATCATGTAGTCCGTCCAAAAGCCATCTGTTCCTCGGTTTTGTAGCAAAAATATTCCAAGTGGAAACTCCGCTAATTGATCGATTAGATTAACTTGCTCTTCGATTATGGCACTATTTGTACTGGGTGATTGGCCAATCTTAGATTTTAACCGAGCAACGGTATGGTTGATGTCTTCATTTTCGGAGCTGTGAGAAAGTAGTTTAACGTGAGGTTCGTTTTGGGATTTTAAAGTCATGGATGGGGTTGTTAATTTTTGCAAGAATTTAAATGATGGGTTGAGGTAGTTTTTGCCTGGAAACAAAGCTTGGAATTTGTGTGGTCAGCGAATATTCAGGATGGATTGTGGGCTGAGACTCCAGAGAAACCGGAACCTCTCTGCCCCAAGTATAGTCGGGACGACTGACCTGTCAAGTCTCAGATCCTATTGCGGGAAAATGTGGATGTTAAGGGTGGCAGCCGTCAACGAAGGCTGAACGTCACTAATATTCTGAGACGATCTGACAAATGAGTCCTCGAGACGGCTCAGAGCGAGCATCAGCGCTGCTGCATCCATAAATTCAGCGTGATTCCCGGCCGCATCTCAGCCAAAGAATGCATGACATCGGCGATCTCTGACTAGTGTGCAGTCCCTGAATTATCTGCTATAATAAAGCTTGTCTCCTGACGGGATTCGTTGTCTGGCCGTTGGTCGTCCGATGCCTCCGCTGGTTCTCAGCGATGACGAGGTTCAGCAACTCCAGACCGTCGCCAATTCAAGGTCGTTGCCCTCTTCGATCCTGCAGTGGTCGCAGATCGTGCTGGCTTGCGCAGCTGGCGAAACCAACACCCATTTCCAAGCGAATGGGCTTGACAGCGATGACCGTGGGTAAGTGGCGCAAGCGATACCTTGATCTCGGCCTGGCGGGCTTGCACGACGAGCTGAATCCCGGGCGGCCCCGCACCGATGAAGACGACAAGGTGGCGGAGGTGATCAACCGGGCCCTGCAGAGCAAGCCCGCAGACGGCAGCACGCAGTGGACAGCTCGCTTCTTAGCAACTGCAACAGGTATCTCCAAAAGTACGGTTCACCGCTGGCTGCAGACCTTTTCCCTGCAGCCCCACCGCCAGAAATCGTTCAAGCTCTCCAACGATCCCTTCTCGTGCCTCCGGCACGCTCGGCACGTGGCCTCGGTAAGGTCGAGAAGCTCCGGGACATCGTCGGGCTCTATCTCAACCCGCCCGACAAAGCAGTCGTGCTCTGTGTTGATGAGAAAACGCAGATCCAGGCCCTGGATCGCACCCAGCCACTGTTACCCATCGGTTTGGGCTACATCGAGGCTGACACCCACGACGATATCCGCCACGGCACCACCACGCTGTTTGCCGCTCTGGATGTGGCGACCGGTTCGGTGACCGCCGAGTGCAAACCCAAGCACCGGCACCAGGAGTTCCTGAGTTTCTTACGGCGGATCGATCAGGAGGTCCCGGCGCCTGAGCTCGATGTGCGCATGATCGTCGACAACACCTGCACTCACAAGCATGCCAAAGTCCTCTCATGGTTGGCACAGCGGCCACGATTCCATGTCCGCTTCACACCCACTTACGCCTCCTGGCTTAATCAGGTGGAGCGCTGGTTTGGAATCATCACCCAGCGGTCGATCCGGCGTGGCAGCTTCTCGAGCGTCTAGCCACAGGCTTCTGCGCAGCAGCAGTAGGAGCTGATCGCCAAAATCAAGCACTTTATCGACAACTACAACAAAGACTCAGCTCCTTTAAGCTGGATTGCGACTGCAGATTCGATCTTGGAGAAGCCCCAGCGGCTTTGTTTGCAGATTTCCGGGATTCCATACTAGGGCCTTGAACTCGAGACTGTGGGTTCGTCGCTTGTTCAACACCTGCGGAGAGGGCTGCGCCTACGGTGGCTGGCCCCTTTCAGGGGCGGTGCCCCGCCTCAGAGGGTAACGATCGGAGCTGTCCAGAAAAGCCGGACCAGCACAGATTGATCATGGCTCGGCAGAACAAAGGTGCAGAAACCTCGATCTCCATGGGATTTTGGGTACTGTGCGCAGAGAATATCCTGTGGCTTCTCCGCTTACTTTTGTTCTTATCTTGCCCTGGTTTTGTGAATGGTGCTGGTCAAGCACCCTCAGGATGGCGTTTAGGAACATGTCCTGCTGGAGACATCCAATTGGCAGGTCACTGCTTAGCCGAGTTTCAGTGCTGCCGACCCCTTCCTCGTTGGCGGCACCCCGGACGACTCACCATTTTTTTTTCAGGAGTCCCGAGTTAGTGCTAGAGTAAAACGTGATGACTGTTATGTAGGGATAAGCCTAAAAGCCTCTAACTCCGTAGGTCTTGCTATCCAGAAATCAAGAGTCGATTCCTTAGGAGGGGCCACTGCCAACTGTTTCTGCCACTGTTGGTGGTAATCGGCAGCTGTAGTGCAGCCCTTGCGAGGAACTAGCCGCAGAACACGGACTTGTGAGCACATTCGCGGTGGTTGCGTTCGTCGGATTCAATCCAGGACCTCATGCACGATCGCCTGTAGGACGACATCCAGAACAATGTCGCTGAGCAGCTGTTTCCTATAGTAAATGCTCCACGCAGCGTTGTAGAGGCGTCCTCTTTCAGTCTTAGATCTGCTGGTAATCCGTCATTCTCAACCGGAGGGAGGCGACAACCAGTCTGAGCATCAATTATAGCACTTATATCACACCGCTGATCTTTCTAGTATCACCTAGACTTCGCCAGAATCGCGAGACAATAGAAGAAGAATAGATAAATGACCCTCGTTAAAACCAAAGGCGCCCATCTTCCATGTGTAGTATGCGATCGGCAATGTCTAAGATACGATTGTCGTGTGTCACCATTAATATAGTGCAGTTTTGCTCTCGGGCAAGTTGCTGAATGAGAGTTACTACCTGCCGACCTGATTTGCTATCAAGGGAGGAAGTAGGCTCGTCCGCTAAAACAATTTTGGGATGACGTACCAAGGCACGAGCGATGGCCACACGTTGTTTTTGCCCCCCAGAAAGATCATCTGGATAAGAATGAATCCAAGATTTTAACCCTACGCTATCAAGAATGTCCGTGGCTTGAAGATCTTTTCTACGCCCACTAAGGTGACTGGTTTCTAGTGCCATCTTCACATTTTGCAAAACAGTTAGACTTTTGATAAGATTATGTGATTGGAATATATAGCCAATCTTCCGTCGTAGGGCTATTAACTGATTATTTGATGACCCATCAAGCTGGAAATCAAGAACATTTAAGCGGCCGGATTGACAGGAGCGAAGCCCGCTAATTAGCGTCAGTAGCGTAGTCTTGCCGGAGCCAGATGGACCCTCAAGCAGGACAATCTCCCCGGGGTAAATGTCTAACGTAATATTAAATAACACTTGCTTCTGCTGGGTTCCTCGACCGAAATGGTGATTGAGGTTGTGGGCAGAGATGACAGGAGTGTGAACCATGGCAGCTAAGATACGAACTTCAAGATTAGTAGCCCCCCCTTCGAGTGATGTAGCTCAGGAGGTTCTGCGACCATTTGTGGAGGGTGAACAGATGCAGTCAGTGGATGAATGCTTGGAATCTGATTGAGGATATCCATCGTCTATTATGGACCCTGATCGCCGAACGCGCAACTCCGCGACCACGGAGATCCGTCTAAGTCAAGCGATGAGCTGGTGAATTTCAGCTCATCGCTGTTGCGGCCTGCTCTGCCGGAGGACCATCGGTGCGCAGTGCTACATTATGTGCGCGTTAGGTCATGGCCCCGGGCATCGCCACCTCGCCCAGCGCAAGCCTCCTATCGATGTCGTAGGAGCGCTCACGAAGACCCTACCGGATCGATCGCTAACCCCGCGTCTGAGCAGATATGGACTCCGGCCAACTGCGTCTACATTATGATTGTTTACAGGAAGGCGAACACAGGCCCCCTATCCGGTTGACGTATCGCTGATCGTCATCACCCAGCGCTGCGTCGCGTGCCCAGTGCAACTCATTCTCAAAGCCCCAGCGTTGCCGACTCAGGCGTAGCAGTGCTCTTTCCGTGGTGTGCATGTTGGTGTCGCACCGCGAAGCTTATGTTAGTAGAGTACCGCGACTTTCGGATCCCGAACGGATTCAGGTCCCGCCACACGCGCCGATTGCGTTTCCCCTTTACCACTTGTGTGATCACCTCTACGATCCAGGAGCATCCCGGCCAGATGGCCTTGACGTGATCCGGAGCCTCCTTGACCCGTATTTTCTAGGTGTTGTCAAGCCTTTGGCGTTTCTCGTGATCGGTTGTCGCGAAAGGTAGCTTGCGCTTCCCCTCAAACAGTCAGCCGATCTGGCGCTGTCGAATCTTCTGGTTGGACTTCACCGTCAGGTTCACGTCAGCCCCCTGAGCGCCGGGTAGCCAGAGGCAACGTACCCCCGAGGCTCCCACAGATCGGGGCGTGACGCTCTCGCGTCATCCGGCTCCTGACATCCAGCCGTGACACCAACACCACGCCAGTGCACGCATAGACTCGGCCGCTGCTGGGCAATTCGCGCCAGAAACCCGCGACTACGGCGATAGTATCGTCTAAGTCGCTGTTGCTTCTTGCGCAGCCAGGGACTTAACTCTAGATAAAGGTAACTGAACAGCTTGGCTCGCAGCTCCACTGGATACAACTTGCCGTAGTACTGAATCCAGCCCCGCAGGATCGGATTGAGACGCCGGGAGATCTCTTCCGATTGCAAAGACATCTGCCGATCCAGATGCATCTCCCGGATCTTCTCCAGCATGCGCTTCAGCGTTTGCAGTCTCACCGCCGGCAAGAAGCTCGTGAAGATCTCCCACGGCACCTATCAGCAAAGTTGTCCACTCGGGGTGCTCCTGCGAGCACATCTACAAGATTACTACGGATGGAGGATCACGTGCTGCGATTGTGGGTTTGTAAAGTATGAAGTTCTGATCAGTGGCGGCAGGACTGAGCGGAGGTCTGTGCGGCCGTCCCCCGGGCGGGGCCTGGGTTTCTCACCTTGAAGAAGCAGATTATTTCTGGGGCCTGGGGTGGTTGACGCGTACAATCTGCGGTTGTGACCAATCAGGAGTCCCCCGCGTCCAGCGCCGAGGATTCTTCTGTCTTGCCTTCTCGTAGGTTTCCTGGCGAATGCGGCAGATCTCATCGGCCGCTCCCTCGTGGCGTTGATTCGGCGTTACATAGCTGATGCCGCTGTGCCGGTGCTCGCTGTTGTACCAATCTACAAATGTTTCGACCAAGGCTCGCACTGAGAGCAGATCCCGGAATCGCCTCGACGGATAACTCTCATGATGTTTCATGATTCGGAACACTGATTCCGCAAAGGCATTGTCATTGCTGACGCCTGGCCTGGAGAATGATAAGGACACACCTAGCTGAGACATTTTGGCGGCCAGTGTCGAGGAGCGCATCGGTGCACCATTATCAGAATGAAGCACCACCGCTTCTTCCTTACTGATCCCTTCATCCCGGCAGATGCGATCAAAAAAGTTCTTCGCCAGCTCTTCAGCTTCGCACTGATGCACCTCCACTCCGATGATCCGCCTGCTCCACACATCCATCACCAAGGAGAGGTCATCGAACTGGCCTTTCACTGAATTGATGCGGAACAATGCGGATCGATCCCTTGCGACCATCCTGGCTGAAGCCATGAGCTGCCAAGTCGATGCCCCAACGCCGCACCGTGCGCGAACACAGGCCGATCACGTCTGCAATCGCGTGGGCCCGCACTCCTTTGCGGCGCCCCTTCTGAAAAAGTTCCACGCGTTCTCTCCTTTCCTCTGCCTGGATCAAGGATCCTGATCCCGAGACCACAGTTGATCGAGCTTTTTTGACAGCACCAGCAATGTGGCTGCCTCGCTGAGTGCTTTCTCCTTCTTCTGCAGTTTGCGCTGTAGCCGTCGGATGTCCCGAGCTTGCTCTTGATTCTTTCGCTGCAGTTCCCGCTGGTCAGCCATGCTCGGTGCGTTGGGGCCCTTCGCAGCCAGTGCCTCCGGCACGATCGGCCGACTGCCGATGTAACAGCTGCTTGCCGCCTGGGCGCAACCTATTTCGGATACAGGCCACGTTCGCGGCAGAAGCTTCCCAGCTCGACACCGCTCAACCCCGCGGTCTGGATCACCGTCGCCAGCTTGTCGGCAGGGGACCACTGCTCTGGCGGCCGCGAGGTCGCAGGCACCAGCAGCCCCTGCTTTTGCCACTGGCTGCGCCAGCTGTCCAGGGTTTGGGCTGCAATCCCGGTGTCCCGGGCCATCTCAGGTACGCTCTCGCGGTTCGGCGAGCCATCCGCTGGCGGACAGCGTCTCGAACGCTTGCGTCGTCAGTCGGTCTCATGGTGATCGGTTGGGGCACCCCGGTGGATCGCTCAAACCGAGTGGACTTCTTTGGCGACACAGGGGGGACCGATGCGATCCCAGCACAGTCTGGTCAGAAGAAAGCAGAAAATCTATGGGGTGGCTCAAAGAGTGATATGGATTGGGGACGACTAGCATCCAATTTCTCTAGGCCCTGCCGCAGTACACCCGGAGCGAAGGCAATATCATTATTGGCGATCAGCGTCTTCAGCGCGATCGGGGCATCGGGAACACTTCGCAGGATGATATTCCAGCTGGAGGCAATGTCAAGATTGCCCAAGGGGCGCACAACTCGATCTCGCCGATAAGCGGATGCCCGCGTTGCTGGAGGGCTTCAAGGAAACGAGCACCGAGCTTTGTGAGGCGGACGTCTGCTGTGCTGAGGGGTGCTGTCCTGGGTTGATTCTGTTGTTGTCAACAATGGCCAGGCAATCGACGCCCAGGTCAAGGCTATCGAGCAATTGGGGAGTAGATCGAGGCGATTGAGGATGGGATTCCCAAACAGTGGCAGCGACTCAAGCCGATGGCTGTCGTGCGGAACCTGCTCAAGGATTTGCCAGAACGATACAGTGAGGTAGTAATCGCTGGTTCAGTCCACGACATCAGCGAGCGCCAGCCAAAGCTGTGGACAAAAATAAATCTGCCCGCGATGGGTTCGCAGGCAGAGAAGTTCAACAATCGTGGAGCCGTACTGGTTCGTGAACTGTCCTGTCATTGCCGTTGCCCATGAAGATTTTGCTGTCCTTGCCACCACCCATCAGAAATATATCACGGCAATGTCCCAAGGCTATGCGGAACATGAAGCTGATGATTGCGCCTGAATATAGTAGGAATATTGAGGCTGATGGACTATTAACTGGAAGCAAATTCTAATCTCGGCATTGTTACTATTGCGAGATGAGCCAGAAGGAGAACCCGAAACCGGCTTAAACGAAGCCGGTGCAGCAGTCAGTACGTTCGTGCCAAAACTATCAATGTTAATCTAAAGCTTAGAATCATGCGCTGACGACGACGAAGCTGACGGCTCAGGCAAAAGGCAGTGCCGAGGCCTAGGAGAGGGATGGGCCCTGGAACTGGCTGAGTAGCCGGAGTAGCGCTGATGAGCTCGTATTTGTTGACATCGATAGGATAAGAGGATATTGCCTTTGGAGAAAGCCTTATAATCTCAATAGTAGCCATGCCTGCTTGGCCAAAACTAATATCGGAGAACTGGCCAGCGAGATCAGAGCTCCAGCTTACGGTAGGACTGTTCGGAATCCACCAGAGAGCATCCAAATCATCTTTGGTGTAAGTGGTGGTTGTAGCTCCATCGGTGAGATTGAGAACAAGACCGTTTAGCCAGGCAGGGAGGGGAGTTCCGTTATACGTGGAAGTGGCTAAAGGGTCGGAAATGTCAATGTCAATGTCAATGTCAATGTAGCCACTAAGGGTGCCATCCCCTTCAAAGGTTTCATAATCGAGAATATAACGTGTGGAGACTGCATGGGAGGGCAGGCCAAGGAAGCCGGCAGTGACAGCTGCGACGGCGAGTGAACGCGCAACTAGATCAACAAAAATTTGAGATTTCGCTGTCTTCGGGAAGCTTTTCATGGTTTGTTGATGCGGTAAGTGTCCCATCCCTCGCCTCGCGCACACAGGCAGAGTCGCCCACGCCGGTCTCCTTTGTCCGAGAATGCTGACCTGGCTTTGCCGGAGCGTCTCCAGCCGCGTCGCCTGCAGGGCTCAGTCCCGCCGGGCGAGCAGGACCAGAACGGCCGGGAGCTCCTGGCCGAGGATGCCGTAGCTGGGGGCGGCGATCCAGTGGATGGCGGGGACGCTGAGACCGGAGCGCGTGCCTGGTCGAGCAGATTCCAGCCTGGGATTTGATAGACGAGACTGCTGCGCTCCGGATGTACGGGATCGCCGTGGAACTCGCTCTCCATCAGCAGTTCGGCCCGAGCGCCCCCGCCGGGGCTGTCGCTGGGCCGGTGTCGCGCTTTGACGATGGTTTCAAAACGGTTGTATGCGAAGGGGAAGGTGGCCAGCAGCAAGCCACCAGGGCGCAGGATGCGGGCGATATCGCCGCGGGCCGTGCAGTGCTCATGGTCGTAAAAGATGATCTGCAACTGCTTGGTCTGATCGCTCTGTTTTCCTCCTCTGACCACCTCAGCCTCCGCCACCGCCAGCTCACGCTCCAGCGGCAATGGGGCGTCTGGCTCATCGCAGCCTCCCTTCCGTTCGTTTTATCGATGCTCAATTGGCGGCGCGATCTCGCCAGGGAGATGCGGCTGAAAGAGCTCGAGAAGCGTTCGAAACAGCTCGAGAAAGAGCTCGCGTTGCTTGATTGGATTCACTCCGAGCTCGACTTGATCGAGGCCGACTCGCCTTCCAGTTCGACCCCTTCCGCAGGTAACCGCCGCAAACTCCAGCGACTGTTGAGTCCACTCAACCGCCCGGAGATGGCCGATCTCTTTCGCGCTTGAATTTATTCCATCGCCTCCAGCAGCGACTGCAGTGCCTGGCACCAGTGGATGGGCGGCAGATCCAGGGTCTTGCGGCTGGCTGTGCAATCCAGCAGCGAATAGCTCGGCCGCTGGAAGCAGACGGCCCGAGCAGGCGGGAAGGAGGAACCCCTCGTGCCCTCACGCCTTGCGGATGGCCATCGGCCGCCGCCGGTTGGGATAGAGCTCCCGACATAACGGGCATACGGTGCCATTACACCCGCGGGCGGTGCAGAACTCACGCCCATAGAAGATGATTTGCAGGTGCAATTTGTTCCAGGACTCCCGCGGAAACAGGAGCTTGAGATCGGTTTCCGTGCGCGTCACACTCTCGCCGCTGCTCAAGCCCCAGCGCTGGGCCAGGCGATGGATGTGGGTATCCACCGGGAAGGCGGGCACGTCAAAGGCCTGGGCCATCACCACCGAGGCGGTCTTGTGCCCCACCCCGGGCAGCGCTTCGAGGGCCGCGAAGCTGCGCGGTACCTCACCGCCATGGCGCTCGAGCAGCAGTTCGGCCAGGCGCTTCACGTTCTTGGCCTTGGTGCGGGCCAGCCCCAGTTGGCGAATGTGCGCCAGGATCGTGGCCTCCGGCAAGGCCGCCATCGCCGCCGGGTCCGGTCCAGCGGCGAACAGGGCCGGCGTCACCTCATTCACCTTCTTATCGGTGCATTGGGCGCTGAGCAGCACCGCCACCAGCAGGGTGAAGGGATCGCTGTGGTCGAGGGGCACCGGCGTTTCGGGATAGAGCTCCTCGAGGCGCTTCAGGATCAAGGCGGCGCGCTCCGGCTTCCTCACAGCTGTGGCGTTGCGGTGGTGCTGAACCTAGAAGCCACTGGCGGCTGCCCGGCTCCGCTGGCGGAATCCGGTTGGCTCGGGGCAGCGCCGCCCCAATGCAGGGACCCCGGCCCCGGTTTGTAGGCTCGGCCCAGCGCAGATCGTCCATGGGCAGCAGCTTCGGCCAGCTCTTTCGCATCCACACCTTCGGCGAATCCCATGGCGGCGGCGTGGGGGTGATCGTGGATGGCTGCCCGCCGCGGCTGGAGCTGGATCTCGCCGCGATCCAGGCCGACCTCGACCGCCGCAAGCCCGGCCAGAGCAAGATCACGACGCCCCGCAAGGAGGACGACCGGGTCGAAATCCTCAGCGGCCTGCTGGATGGCGTCACCCTTGGCACGCCGATCGCCATGGTGGTGCGCAACAAGGACCAGCGACCCCAGGACTACCAGGAGATGGCGGTGGCTTTCCGCCCCTCCCACGCCGATGCCACGTATCAAGCCAAGTACGGCATTCAGGCCCGCAGCGGCGGTGGCCGGGCATCAGCACGGGAAACCATCGGCCGGGTGGCCGCCGGCGCGATCGCCAGGCAGCTGCTGGCCAAGGCCCATGGCACGGAGGTGATCGCCTGGGTGCGCCGCATCCATGACATCGAGGCCGAGGTGGATGGCGAACGGGTAAGCCGCGACGACGTGGAGGCCACCATCGTGCGCTGCCCAGAGCTGGAGACGGCGGAGCGCATGATCGAGCGCATCGAGGCGATCGGCCGGGAGGGGGATTCCTGCGGCGGCGTGATCGAGTGCGTG
>Ga0315903_10009934_pt1 | contig 11435 bp, 15 predicted proteins | sample LakEriMetagenome_7_FD_203524 | JGI IMG/M metagenome (GOLD analysis project Ga0315903, IMG submission 203524) | Freshwater fungal communities from buoy surface, Lake Erie, Ohio, United States - Buoy 2 MA119 | ecosystem: Environmental > Aquatic > Freshwater > Lake | place: USA: Lake Erie, Ohio... | reverse complement strand
CGCCTCAGAAATTAACGGGTTTAGCGAGTTATGAGAATTTACCTGTAATTTCTTTGCCGAGTTTGCGCGAACTTAAATTTATCAATGATATTACTTTGCCAAAAGCTGGCGAAGCCGACGCTTTAGAGCTATTATCTCGCTTTTGTGATGGTAATGGAATTTTGCGATATCAAACTGAACGCGACTTTCCTGCCCATACAGGCACATCAACCCTTAGTCCACATTTACGATTTGGGACAGTAGGAATTAGAAGAGTATGGGAAAAGGCGATCGCATCTGAGCAACTTGTCCGTAGTGAAGAAGATGCCACGGGGGTCACTACATGGAAACAAGAACTAGCATGGCGCGAATTCTATCAACATGTGCTGTTTTACTTCCCTGAACTAGAAACAGGAGCCTATCGTCCGCAGATGCGAAATTTCCCTTGGGATGATGATGAGGAAAAATTTATAGCTTGGTGTGAAGGTCGCACAGGCTATCCAATTATTGATGCTGCCATGCGTCAGCTTAATCAAACAGGCTGGATGCATAACCGTTGTCGGATGATCGTTGCTAGCTTTTTAACTAAAGATTTGATCATTAATTGGCAATGGGGCGAACGCTATTTTATGCAGAAATTACTAGATGGCGATCTGGCGGCAAATAACGGCGGTTGGCAATGGAGTGCCTCTAGTGGCATGGACCCAAAACCTTTGCGGATTTTTAATCCAGCCTCGCAAGCCCGTAAGTATGATCCTGAAGGTGAGTATATTTTGCGCTGGTTGCCTGAATTACAGGGATTAACGACTGCCGAGCTTTTAAGTGGCAATATTCCACCGCATCAGTGCAAAAAACGTGATTATCCTTTGCCAATTGTCGATCACAATATTCAGCAACAAAAGTTCAAGCAGATCTATAAAGATTGCAAAGTTAGTCCCTAAGCTCAGCAGTAGCCCAGCACTTGAGTGCTGGGCTACTGCTGAGCTGCGTGATCGCAAATGCATCTCTGCACAAATTGCTCAACCTTCGCCAAATCTTTATCCCCAGCAGCACGTTCGACCCCACTGGATACATCTAGACCATGTGGACTTATCAAAGCGATCGCATCGGCAACATTTTCAGGAGATAATCCTCCCGCTAGCCACCAGTCGCAATTCGGTCGAAAATCGCGCAACATTTGCCAATCGAGAGTTTTGCCAGTGCCTCCCGCCATGTGCGGATCATAAGCATCAAGTAAAACCGCATCAACTACATTACTAAAAAGGTGTGCTTGCTCTAAGCCTGCTTGATCTTTGACTCGTAAGGCTTTAATTAGCTTAATTTTGGGGTTAGTAGCACTTAAATGCGATCGCACTTGATCGCAAAATTCTGGAGATTCATCGCCATGGAGTTGCACCGCGTTTAGTCCAGCTAGCGCAACTGTTTCACTAATTTCACTGATTCTTGAATTAAGAAATACCCCGATCAAATCTAGCTCTGATAATCTGGCAATCTCAGGCTGGGCAGAGAGTAAACTAGAGGTGATTTGCCCGATCGCAGTTGGGCTGATATATCGTGGTGAAGAGGATACACAGATAAAACCAAGCGCATTGGCTCCCATTTGCACAATCGCTTGTGCTTGATCTAGTTTCGTAATGCCACAAATTTTGATATACATACTCAAGCAATTAATTCCATGACTGACTCAATCCTATCCAAAGTTTATGCAGTCTCACCAACAACTCGATCAGAAATTAGGCAAGAAAATCGTGACAAAAATTTCTGCAGGCTCGGCAATGTTTATGGCGATCGCGATCGCTTGCTGCACTCCAACTCTTCCTGCCCGCGCGGCCCTCTTTGATGGGCCAGTTGATCGTCTGCCCTCAGTGCAGCGTGATTCACTACGCAAAGGGCAAACAGTGGTCACTGGTAGTAGCGGTAAATATGTAGCGCGAGTACTGCTTACTGCCTCACCTGATGCAGTGTGGAGAGTTTTGACAGACTATGCCAATCTCTATAAGTTTATTCCCAACATGACTTCCAGCAGGATCGTTGAAAATCGTGGCAGTCGTAAAGTGATTGAGCAAGTGGATTCGCGCCAAGTTTTCTTAGTTTCGATTGTTTCGCGTACCAAACTTGCAATTCAAGAAACCGATCGCAAACAAATTGATTTTCGACTTATTGATGGCGATCTTGACAAAATGGAGGGTTATTGGAAAATTGAACCTGTCTCCTCAGTACCCAAGCGTCCTGCCAATCAAATTCTGATTACTTACACTGTCAATGCCCAGCCGAAAAGTGGAACTCCTACTGATGCGTTCTATGGAATTTTCAAGGAGGCTTTAGGTGATACATTACAGGCGATTAAACGAGAAGTTTCAAATAGAAACTAAAGAAACAGTACTTCCGATTCACCGTAGGGGCAATTCATGAATTGCCCCTACGGTGATTTCAAACAAGAGAGAACTTGATATACAAATTCTCTCTTGCTCTCAAATTCTCAAACTTAATAACTAACGACATGATCGAGCCGATTGGATATATATTAGGAACTAAAGATGCTACCCCGCTTGAATTTTGGGTGGCAGTAAGTGATGGCAAAGTCCTTCGTCTCGATGATGTTGTACAGGTCAAAACCGATCGCCCCGACAAGAAGGGAATTGTCAACTTTTATGGGGTGGTCGATCATGTGAGAACGATCCATGAAGGAACCCAATTTGATACGGATACATTTCTAGTTAATACTGGCAGTATGCCTGTGAATGTGTCCTATGCTGCCCATATCCAAGTCACGCGAATTGAGCCTGAAGAATATTTGCCGCCACAACCTAGCGATGCTGTTTATTTGGCTGAGGATGAAAATCTCAGATTTGCACTCAATTTCGATGGCATGAAACAGCGCATCTCCGCAGGAATTATGCGAAATGGTAGTCCTGCCTATTTGAATTATGAATTTATTGATGGCACAAAGGGCGCTCACGTCAATATTTCGGGAATCTCAGGTGTGGCGACTAAGACTTCTTTTGCGCTATTTATTCTCCATTCCATTTTTAATTCAACGGCGCTAGGTTCTAAGAGAGCAAATACTAAAGCATTAATTTTTAATGTTAAGGGAGAGGATTTATTCTTCTTAGATAAGGCAAACAAGGAATTAAAAGAAGAAGCTCGTTCTACTTATCAAGCTCTTGATTTGCCTGTAGAGCCTTTTCGTGATGTTAGGTTTTGTGTTGCGCCAAAGAAAAACACACAAGAGATAGAGCCACATCTCGAACAACGCTATGAGAATATCTCAGTATATGCTTGGGGAATGCGCGAATTTTGTCGTGATAGATTATTTCGTTTCCTCTTTGCAGGAGATGATCTCGAACGTAGCAATATTGGCTTTTTAGTAAACATCCTTGAAGATAGACTTGCTAAATTAGCGCAGGAGAATGATAAGCGCGATCAAAAAATGGGCTTTATGCCCAGAACTCACCTAGATGTGGATGAACCTTTTGGCGAAGATGAAAAATATAAAGTAGAGACTTTTAGAGATCTAATTGATTTCTTGGAAAGTAAACTAGAAGGTGATGATAAGAAATGGACTGGAAGAAACCAGTCTGGCACAATCGAAGCAGTAATTCGCCGTCTTTGGGGTGTTGCTAATGAGATGTCTCACTTAATTCGTGGTGATTTGCCTGCGGAGGAGATGCAAAAATATAAGCTCGATCCGCTAGCGGCGGAATATCAGTTAACGATCGCTGATATCAACAAGTTAGGAAATAAAGCCCAAAAATTTGTGGTGGGTGTGCTGCTCCAAAAGCTCTTCATGGAGAAAGAAAAGCGCGGTCAATATCCTGTTGTGTTTATTGTGCTTGATGAGTTGAATAAATATGCGCCTAAGGAAGGTCGTAGCCCTATTAAAGACTTGCTCGTGGAAATCGCCGAACGAGGACGATCACTAGGAATTATCTTGATTGGCGCACAACAAACTGCTTCTGAAGTAGAACGGCGTGTAGTCGGACAGGCGGCGGTGCGAGTAGTTGGTCGTCTGGACTCCGCCGAGGTGGAGCGCCCTGAATACAACTTTTTGACGGGTGCTTGTCGGAAGCGATCGCTATTATTAAAATCGGGCAGCATGTTTATCCATCAGCCCGAAGTTCCATCCCCTTTGCTAGTTGGGTTTCCTTTTCCCGCCTATGCGACACGATCGAGCGAGGTTCAAACTAATGAGGTTGAAGAGAAGGTTCTAAAAAGTAAAGTGAAGCGACTTTAAGCAATCGCTGTAATCTATAGGATTTATGCAAATAAACCAAGAACTCAAGTTCTTGGCTAAAAGCTCAAGTCCACTGAAGTGGACTACAGAATACTATAAATTAACCCGTTTCAACGGGTTTGAGCTTTTAGCCCGCACTTGAGTGCAGGGCTTCGGGAATTGGTATTAATGGAGCGAATTAATCGCCTCATTCAGAGTCTGACTAGGGCGCATCGCTTGATTAGCCTTATCAGGATCAGCAAAATAATAGCCGCCAATATCGACAGATTGACCTTGAACAGCACTCAATTCTTGAATGATTTGGCTTTCCTTCTCCGCCAAGATCTTCGCCAACTCTGCAAATTTTGACTGTAGTTCCAAGTTTTGATCCTGTTCTGCTAGAGCCTGCGCCCAGTAAAGCGCGATATAGAAATGACTGCCACGATTATCAATGCCGCCAATCTTGCGGGAAGGCGATTTATCGTTATTCAGATAGAGACTGTTGGCTTGGTCTAGGGCGATCGCTAAGATCTTCGCGTTCTCATTATTGGTTTTTCGTGCTAGGTCTTCGAGCGTAACTGCGATCGCTAAAAATTCTCCGAGGGAGTCCCAGCGTAAATGTCCTTCCTCAAGGAACTGCTGAACATGTTTAGGAGCAGACCCACCCGCACCCGTTTCAAACAGTCCACCACCAGCGAGCAATGGCACAATCGAGAGCATTTTGGCACTCGTACCGAGTTCAAGGATTGGGAATAAATCCGTAAGATAGTCCCGTAATACGTTGCCAGTTACGGAAATCACATTTTTACCGACTTTAATCTGTTCGCAGGTAAATTTCATCGCCGCTACAGGTGACAGAATCTGAATATCTAGCCCTGTGGTGTCATGGTCTTGCAAATAGGTTTTGACTTTAGCGATCAGATTCGCATCATGAGCGCGATGTTCGTCTAGCCAAAAAATTGTCGGATTTCCTGTGGCTCTAGCCCGACTGACAGCAAGTTTAACCCAATCTTGGATCGGTAAGTCCTTGGTTTGGCACATCCGCCAGATGTCACCTTTAGCGACAGAATGCTCGATCAGGACAGCCCCCGTTTCATCACTAACCCTCACTATTCCATCCGCAGGAATCTCAAAGGTTTTATCATGGGAGCCATATTCCTCAGCCTTCTGCGCCATCAAGCCCACATTGGCGACATTGCCCATTGTGGTGACATCAAAGGCTCCATTTTCTTGACAAAACTCGATACAGGCTTGATAAATGGTGGCATAACAGCGATCGGGAATCATCGCCTTAGTGTCATAAGCCTTGCCATCCGCGCCCCACATCTTGCCAGATGTACGGATGGTCGCCGCCATGGATGCGTCGATAATCACATCGCTAGGAACATGCAGATTGGTAATTCCCTTATCGGAGTTAACCATTGCTAGGCGTGGCTGCTTCTCATAAATCACTTGCAAATCTGCGGCGATCGCTTCCTTCTGCTCGGTAGGCAAAGATTCAATCTTGGTGTAAACATCCCCCAAACCATTGTTCGGATTGATGCCCAATTGTGCAAAGACATCCGCATACTTCTCAAATACATCATGATAATAGACCGTCACCGCATGACCAAATAGAATTGGGTCAGAGATCTTCATCATCGTTGCCTTGACATGGAGAGATAGCAAAATATCTTCTGACTTCGCCTTATCAATTTCTTGAGCGTAAAACTCCCGCAAAGCCTTGACACTCATCACCGAAGCATCAATGACCTCGCCTTCTAACACAGGGGTTTTCTCTTTGAGAACTTGAGTGGAACCATCAGCTTTGGTTAATTCAATCTTGACTACGCCAGCTTTGGCAATTACCAACGATTTCTCGCTACCGTAGAAATCCCCCTCAGTCATGTGCGCTACATGGGATTGAGAATCCTTTGACCATGCGCCAACGGAATGGGGATGCTTTTGAGCAAATTCTTTAACGGCTGATGCGACTCGGCGATCGCTATTGCCTTCACGCAATACTGGATTAACCGCACTGCCCAACACCTTAGAATATTTCGCCTTTATCGCCTTCTCTTCTTCAGTTTGAGGATCAGCAGGATAGTTGGGGATGTTGTAGCCCTTAGCTTGTAACTCTGCGATCGCCGCCGTTAGCTGTGGCAGGGAGGCGCTAATATTTGGGAGCTTGACGATATAAGCTTCAGGAGTTTTTGCCAAGTCTCCCAGTTCGGCGAGGGCATCGGGTTGACGCTGTGATTCGTTTAAATATTCAGGAAAATTCGCAATAATCCGCCCTGCCAGAGAAATATCTTTGAGTTCAACCTCGATGTCGGCGGCTCTCGTAAATGCTTGGACTATGGGCAGTAGGGAATAGGTGGCTAGGGCTGGAGCTTCATCGGTAAAGGTGTAGGTGATTTTTGAGGTTTGATTGCTCATAGCGATGGGACGGATTTCTTGCTCTATTACAGCTTAAATGATACATGTCTTAGTTAACCCGATTCGTATCGGTTTTATCCAGAAATTAGCCAGCGTATAAGTTATATAATTGTCAATATTTCTACCTGCGATTGCGCCAGAGTGAAAATCAATGCAACAAACTATTACTAAAGATCGAGAATCCAGCACCAATATTTCCTTAAACGATGAGGTGCTAAAAATCTTTGCGAAAATGCCAGATGCTCTCAAGATCGAGGTTCTGCATTATGCAGAATATCTATTAAATAAGGGAACTGAAAAATCGTCTGATGTTGCGATCTCAAATGATGACATACCTAAGAAAAAATACAGGCAAGCAGGAACGATGGCAGGGATGATCGTAATGTCAGAGGACTTTGATGAGCCGTTGGCAGAAATGCAAGAGTATATGTATTAAGTCCTATGCTTTTAGATACGCATACTCTACTTTGGTTTCTCAATAATGACCCACGCTTGCCCGTAAGTGTAAGGCAAAAAATTGAAGAAACCGAAATTGTATTTGTTAGTGCTATTTCTCTTTGGGAGATTGCAATCAAAATCAATATTGGCAAATTAAACATCGTGACATCTTTTGAAGAAATCAAAGAGAATATGAATGCTCTGAACATTCAAGAGTTGCCAATTGAATTTGATGATAGCCTTGCCTATATTGGTTTGCCGATCCTAAAGGAACATAAAGATCCCTTTGATCGGATGATTGCTGCTCAGGCTATGAGGCGATCGTTGCTTCTAGTTAGTGCAGACAAAAAGCTTGATGCTTATCCAGTTGATAGACTATGGGAGTAAGTAAAGTGTTATAGATAGATATAATAAAAAACTCTAAATCTTTAATTCAAATTTATTCATAATGGTTAAAATTTACAAGCCTAGCAAAATACCTTCAACCTCTGAATATATTTCAGGGCTAACAGCTATTAAGACGCAAATTAGCGATTCACAAATACGGTTACTCCAACAGCAGTATTATGCACTTGATCACAAAATTGCTGCTACAGAGTTGGCTGTATTAGCTGAAATTAAAAGTGGACGAGGAACAGTTAATCTTTTATATGGTCGATTAGGGCGTATTTTCTGCGAAGCGATAGGATTTGAACCAGATCAACGTGAAGTAGGAACTCATAGATGGTGGTCTATCTGGTCAACAGGTTATGAAGAACGTAATAAGTTCTTTTGGCAAATGCACCCTGAAGTTGCAGAAGCTTTAGAAATTTTGGGTTGGGTTAGTCCACATAACAAGGTATTAAATTCTTTAAATTTATATCCTGATGAAATAGAAGAGATAAAGATTTATCGAGAAGGTACAGTAAAACAGATTTTAGTTAATTCCTATGAAAGAGATTCCCAAGCGAGAGCAGAGTGCATAAAACAGTATGGATTAGATTGTTCTATTTGTGGATTTAATTTCAGTAAGGTTTTTGGGGAATTAGGAAAAGGATTTATCCATGTTCATCATCTTAAGCCTATTTCTGAAATTGGTGAAGAATATGTGATTGATCCAATTAAAGATTTACGCCCTGTATGTCCTAATTGTCATGCCATGATTCATCGATCCTCTTCGCTATTAAGTATTGAAGAACTTAAGAAAATCATTCAGGAACAATCATTTTAATCATTGAGTGGCGATCGCTGGTTAATTTTTTGTGAAGAGGCGATCGTGATGTTTTGGGTTGATGAGGCGATCGCTGTTTGTTTTTTGGGTAGAGGCGATCATATTTTTGGGGGTTGAGGGGCGATCGCTGTTTGATTTTTTTGGAGAGGCGATCGTAATGTTGAGATGTTGAGGGGGCGATCGTTTCGTGATGAGGTGTTGAGGGGCGATCGCTGTTTGATTTTTGTAGAAGGGCGATCGCCCTTTTGGGTGTTGAGAGGGGCGATCTTTTTCCTTATGTTAAGATCTAACAAAGTAAACATACTTGTAATCATAAATTAATTCTCTTATGAACACCATATTCGAGATTAAAACAGCGATCGCTAGATTGTCTGATGACGAAACATCAGCATTACTATCATGGCTACAAGAACGCTCAGAAGATGACTGGGACAGGCAAATAAAGAAAGACTCAAAGCAAGGTAAATTAAACAAAATCATTCAACGAGCAAAAGCCCATATCACCGCCAATCGCGTAAAGAAACTGGATGAAGTCATTAACAACTCCTGATTTTTGGGAAGCTTACGCAGCTTTACCACCAGCCATCAAAGCACAAGCCCAAAAAACTTATCAAATCTGGCTAAGCGATCGCTTCTATCCATCCCTACACTTTAAAAAAGTCAATCAAAATCTATGGTCTATTCGCATTAATAGAGAATATCGCGCTTTAGCCATAAAAGAAGGAGATGATTATTACTGGTTTTGGATCGGTTTACATGACGAATACGAAAGATTAATTGATGAAAGTTGATTTTAAGAAACTGCGATCGCTGTTTGTTTTTTGTGGAGAGGCGATCGTGATGTTTTGGGAGTGAGGGGGCGATCGTTGTCTGAATATTGTAAAATCAAATTATGAGTAAGAAAGATAAATTACTTGAACTCCTAAAAAATAGCCCTAACAATGGACGTTTGGCGACATTCGTAAACTTTTAGAGCTAGAAGGTTTTGATTTAGATAGAATTACAGGCAGTCATCATATTTTCAAAAGAAATGAAATAGTTTTAGTAATCCCAGTCCATAACAACCGCGTCAAGTCTGCATATGTTAAAAGAGTCGTAGAACTTATTGAAGGAGAACAATCATGAAATATCCAATAGTGATTTATCCATGTGAAGAAGGTGGTTTTGTCGCTGAAATTCCAGCATTAAAAGGATGCTTAGCTCAAGGTGAAACATTAGAAGAAACCTTGCAAGAGTTAATTACAGTGAGAACTTTGTGGTTAGAGACAGCAGAGAAACATGGACAAAAACTTCCAGATCTTGGGAATGCGATCGCTAGAGTAAGAGCTTTAAGTGCGATCGTTGTTTAATTTTTTGATGGGGCGATCGTGATATTGAGGTGTTGAGGGGGCGATCGCCGTTTGATTTTTTGGAGAGGCGATCGTGATGTTTTAGGGTGTTGAGGGGGCGATCGCTGTTTAATTTTTGTGAAATGGCGATCATGATTTTGGGGTGTTGAGGGGGCGATCGCTGTTTGATTTTTTTTGAATAGGCGATCGTGATTTGAGGTGTTGAGGGGCGATCGCTGGTTGATTTTTGTGGAGTGGCGATCGGGATTGAGGGTATTGAGAGAGGCGATCGCTGGTTGATTTTTTGTGGAGAGGCGACTATTCGGTAGTCGGTATGATAAAAATTAGTCATTGGCTATAATAATTTGTATACGCTAAAAGCATGAAATTTGAATGGGATGAAAATAAACAACAGCAAAATCAACAAAAGCACAGGATTTCCTTTGAAGAAGCAACAACTGTTTGGACAGATCCATTTGCTTTAATCGCTCCCGATCCAACTCATTCAATAATAGAAAAAAGAGAATGGATTATTGGAAAATCATACGAAAGTTGTATACTAGTAGTTGTTTTCACAATCAGGGAAGAGACTATTAGAATTATCAGCGCTAGACCTGCAAGTAAATCGGAGAGAAAAAAGTATGCCGAATCAAACTGAATTTCCTTTTGCTAATGCAAGAAGAATTAGTGAATCAGAAGTAATATCTGCTGAAAAAGCTATTAAGCAACAATTTGGAATCAACCTCACACATAGAAAATCTTCACTTAAAAATGAAATAGAAAATTATCAATCAATTTCTATTCAGCTACATCCTAAAATAATTATTTGGGCAAAAGCTGAAGCAGAAAAAAAAGGAGTTGAGTATCAAGTAATCATTAACGAAGTACTTCTCAATGCGATCGCTGTTTGATTCTTTGTTGAGAGGCGATCGTGTTTTTGGGTTTTGAGAGGGGCGATCACTGTTTGATTTTTTGGGAGAGGTGATCGTGCTTTTGGGTTTTGAGAGGGGCGATCGCTGTTTGATTTTTTGGGAGAGGCGATCGTGACACCTTACAGGTTTTGAAAATATGCTAATTTAACAAATGTGATGAGATTAAGTTAAATGCCAACAGTTCTGTATTTAAAAGGATGGCGATTTTTCTTTTATTCAGATGAAGGAAATGAGCCGATTCATATTCATGTTCAGAAAGGAGACAGCGAATGTAAATATTGGCTAGACATTGATCTATACGAAATTCGTGAGGCTTACTCCTATGGAATGTCATCACGAGACACAAGGGAAGTCAAGAAAATAATCTTGCAAAACTTTGATGAAATAGTAGATGAATGGCAAACATTCAGGAGTCAACAAAATGGATAAGCAATTCAACGTATCGAATATAGATTTTAATGGCGAGTGGATAATTCTATCGGTTAACGAAGAAACCTATGAAATTCCAATTGCTCAAGCTTCTAAAAAACTCGCTCAAGCAACGGATATTGAACGAAAAATGTACCGTATCTCGCCATCAGGTTATGGGATTCATTGGTATGCGCTCGATGAAGATTTAACGACTAAAGGACTTATTAAGTTAGCCAAAGTTGCCCAAATAGCTTAAACTATGCGCGATCGCTGTTTGTTTTTTGTGGAGTGGCGATCGTGATTTTTATTGGTGAGAGGGGCGATCGCTGGTTGATTTTTTTGGATAGGCGATCGTGATGTTTTAGGGTGTTGAGGGGGCGATCGCTGTTTGATTTTTCGGAGAGGTGTAAAGCGCTCCCCATTGTCAAGACAAAAAAGTATAAAAGTTAAGATAAAAAGCTGCATCGACAAAAGGCAAGCAAAATAACTACATATGAACCTCCGTG
>Ga0315903_10009931_pt1 | contig 11437 bp, 7 predicted proteins | sample LakEriMetagenome_7_FD_203524 | JGI IMG/M metagenome (GOLD analysis project Ga0315903, IMG submission 203524) | Freshwater fungal communities from buoy surface, Lake Erie, Ohio, United States - Buoy 2 MA119 | ecosystem: Environmental > Aquatic > Freshwater > Lake | place: USA: Lake Erie, Ohio... | reverse complement strand
GCCAAGTTTGACTCCAGCAAAGACCGCAACGACCCCTTCGAGTTTTCGCTCGGCGCAGGCATGGTGATCCGCGGCTGGGACGAGGGTGTCGCGGGCATGCACATTGGCGGCAAGCGCACCTTGCGCATCCCCCCCGACATGGGCTATGGCGCACGCGGCGCTGGCGGTGTGATCCCACCCAATGCCACCTTGGAGTTTGAGGTGGAGTTGCTCGCCATCGGCTGAAACACCCGCCCTAACGACTTGACCTGGGCCACCTCCCCTGGCCTGGGTCCGGCAGGCCTGCGCGGGCTGCCCCACCTCCGGCCCGCCCGCCCAATGCACCCAGCCCGTGCCATCGAATTAAAAACGTCAAAACGCGCAGCCCTGCTTGAAAAAGGGTTTCTTGCCCCCATGTGCCGTCAAACCCTTGATTGATTTGAATTTTTCGAGATTAAACATGTCCGATTCCCACCCCATCCAGCCGCCGTCAGGGCCACCGACCCAGGCCCCCCTGGGTGACAACCATGCCCATGAAGCCACCCCACCCCTGCCCGAAAGCCCGGTGGAAGACCCGATGAGCGTCTTGCAAGCCGAGTTGGCCATGGCCAAAGCCCAAAACGCCGATCTGGCCGATCAGTTTCTGCGCGCCAAGGCCGAGGTGGAAAACGCCCGCCGCCGCGCCGATGAAGAGGTGTCCAAGGCGCGCAAGTTCGCGGTCGAAGCCTTTGCCGAAAGCCTGCTGCCCGTGGCCGACAGCCTGACCGCTGGCTTGGCCATTGCCGACGCCAGCGCCGAGCAACTCCGCGAAGGCTCTGAAGCCACGCTGCGCCAACTCAAAAGCGCTTTGGAGCGCCACAAAGTGATTGAAATCAACCCCGAGGCTGGGGCCAAGTTCGACCCACACCAACACCAAGCCATCTCGGTGGTGCCGGCCGAGCAAGAGCCCAACACCGTGGTGATGGTGCTGCAAAAAGGCTACTTGATCGCCGACCGGGTGCTGCGCCCGGCCCTGGTCACCGTCACCGCGCCCAAGTGATCCACACACTGGGCACTTGAAATCCACCGACTTATCCACAGTTATTCAACATCGTTTCACACCGACCCCGGGCGTCAAACCCGCCGGTCCAACAGGAGTTCAAAATGGGAAGAATCATTGGCATTGACCTCGGCACCACCAACTCGTGCGTGGCCATCATGGAAGGCAACACCACCAAGGTGATCGAGAACGCTGAAGGCGCTCGCACCACACCGTCCATCATTGCCTACCAAGAAGACGGCGAAATTTTGGTCGGTGCGTCCGCCAAGCGCCAAGCCGTCACCAACCCACGCAACACGCTGTACGCCGTCAAGCGCCTGATTGGCCGTAAATTTGACGAAAAAGAAGTGCAAAAAGACATCAACATGATGCCTTACACCATTGCCAAGGCCGACAACGGCGACGCTTGGGTGGAAGTGCGTGGGCAAAAAATGGCGCCGCCCCAAATCAGCGCTGAAATTTTGCGCAAGATGAAGAAGACCGCCGAAGACTACCTCGGCGAGGAAGTCACCGAGGCGGTCATCACCGTGCCTGCTTACTTCAACGACGCGCAACGCCAAGCCACCAAAGACGCGGGTCGCATCGCCGGTTTGGATGTCAAGCGCATCATCAACGAACCCACGGCTGCCGCATTGGCCTTTGGTTTGGACAAGACTGAAAAAGGCGACCGCAAAATTGCGGTGTATGACTTGGGTGGCGGCACGTTTGACGTGTCCATCATCGAGATCGCTGACGTTGACGGCGAGAAACAATTCGAAGTGCTGTCCACCAACGGCGACACCTTTTTGGGTGGTGAAGACTTTGACCAACGCATCATCGACTTCATCATCGCCGAGTTCAAAAAGGACCAAGGCGTTGACCTGTCCAAAGACGTGCTGGCCTTGCAGCGCCTGAAAGAGTCGGCAGAAAAGGCCAAGATCGAGCTGTCCTCCTCGGCCAGCACCGATGTCAACCTGCCCTACATCACCGCTGACGCCACCGGCCCCAAGCACCTGAACGTCAAGCTGACCCGCGCCAAACTGGAACAGTTGGTGGAAGAGCTGATCGAGCGCACCATCGCACCTTGCCGCACCGCCATCAAAGACGCGGGCGTATCGGTGGGCGACATCGACGATGTGATCTTGGTCGGCGGCATGACCCGCATGCCCAAGGTGCAAGACAAGGTCAAAGAGTTCTTCGGCAAAGAGCCCCGCCGCGACGTCAACCCCGACGAGGCTGTGGCCGTGGGTGCTGCTATTCAAGGCCAGGTGCTCTCGGGCGACCGCAAAGACGTGTTGTTGTTGGACGTCACCCCCCTGTCCTTGGGCATCGAAACCCTGGGCGGTGTGATGACCAAGATGATCGCCAAGAACACCACCATCCCCACCAAATTTGCACAGACCTTCTCCACGGCCGATGACAACCAACCCGCCGTGACCATCAAGGTCTACCAAGGCGAGCGCGAGATGGCCTCGGGCAACAAGTCCTTGGGTGAATTCAATTTGGAGGGCATCCCTCCTGCCGCCCGTGGCACGCCGCAAATCGAGGTGAGTTTTGACATCGACGCCAACGGCATCTTGCACGTGGGCGCCAAAGACAAGGCCACTGGCAAGGAAAACAAAATCACCATCAAGGCCAACTCGGGTTTGAGCGAAGCCGAGATCCAGCAAATGGTGAAAGACGCCGAGTTGAACGCGGCCGAAGACAAGAAGAAACTCGCCATGGTGCAAGCCCGCAACAGCGCCGAGGCTTCGGTGCACAGCGTGAAAAAGTCGCTCACCGATCACGGCGACAAGATCGACGCCAGCGACAAAGAGAAGATCGAAGCGGCGCTCAAAGACCTGGAAGAAACCCTCAAAGGCGATGACACCGCCGCCATCGAAGCCAAGACCGAAGCGCTGATGACCGCCTCGCAAAAGCTGGGCGAAAAGGTCTACGCCGACATGCAGGCCCAACAAGCTGCAGCCGGTGCGTCTGCCGGGCCAGCGGGTGGCGAAGCGGCCAAACCCGCCGACGACAATGTGGTGGACGCCGAAGTCAAGGAAGTCAAAAAAGGCTGAACGGCCACAACCGCCCCGCCCGCCGCGCTGCCCCTGTGAAAAGGGCCAGCGCGGTTTATTTGTTTAACCGCACCCCCTAGAGCTGCACCACACCATGGCCACCAAACGCGACTATTACGAAGTTCTGGGTGTTCCCAAAAACGCCAGCGACGAAGAGATCAAAAAATCCTATCGCAAGCTGGCGATGAAGTTTCACCCCGACCGCAACCAGGGGGACGCCAGCGCCGAGGTGAAATTCAAAGAGGCCAAAGAGGCCTACGAGATGCTGTCGGACGCTGAAAAGCGCGCCGCTTACGACCAATACGGTCACGCCGGTGTCGACCCCAATATGCGCGGCGGTGGCGGCTTTGGCGGTGCCGGTGGGGCCGGCTTTGCCGATGCCTTTGGCGACATCTTTGGCGATATTTTTGGCCAAGCCCGGCGCCAGCAAGGGGGTCGCCAAGTGTTTCGCGGCAACGACCTGAGCTACGCCATGGACGTCACGCTGGAAGAGGCGGCGGCGGGCAAAGACGCGCAAATTCGCATCCCCAGCTTCGACGAATGCGACACCTGCCACGGCAGCGGCGCCAAGCCTGGCACCTCGGCCAAAACCTGTGGCACTTGCCAAGGCAGTGGGCAAGTGCAAATGCGCCAAGGTTTTTTCAGCGTGCAACAAACCTGCCCGCATTGCCGGGGCACGGGCAAGATCATCCCCGACCCCTGCTCGCCGTGCGGCGGCAACGGCAAGATCAAGACCCACAAAACCCTGGAAGTCAAAATCCCTGCGGGCATCGACAACGGGATGCGCATCCGCAGCACCGGCAACGGCGAGCCGGGCACCAATGGCGGCCCACCGGGCGACCTGTACATCGAGATCCGCACCCAAAAACACGATATCTTTGAGCGCGATGGCGATGACCTGCATTGCGCCGTGCCCATCAGCATGACCACCGCCGCTTTGGGCGGCGAGATCGCGGTGCCCACCTTGCAAGGCGAGGCGGCCATCGACCTGCCCGAGGGCACACAAACCGGCAAGCAGTTTCGCTTGCGCGGCAAAGGCATCAAAGGCCTGCGCTCGACCTTTCCAGGCGACTTGTACTGCCACATCACGGTGGAGACACCGGTCAAGCTCACCGAACACCAGCGCAAACTGCTGAAAGATTTGGACGAGTCCCTGAAAAAAGGTGGCGACAAGCACTCACCCAACGAAAAGGGTTGGGCCGATAAATTGCGCAGCTTCTTCAATTGACTTATCACGCCATGGGGCACACACTCGCCCCATGACCGTGACCCTTCAATTCATCGGCGGCGCGGACAGCGTCACCGGTTCCAAATACCTGGTTCGCAGCGGCACGCAATCGCTGCTCGTCGACTGCGGTCTGTTCCAAGGCTTCAAACAACTGCGCTTGCGCAACTGGGACGCCCTCCCCGTGGCCCCCGAACGCATCGACGCGGTCATCCTGACCCACGCCCACCTGGACCACAGCGGTTATGTGCCCAAGTTGCAACGCGATGGTTTTTCGGGACGGGTGCATGTCAGCCCAGGCACGCGCGACCTGTGCAAAATTTTGTGGCCCGACAGCGGCCACTTGCAAGAAGAAGACGCGTTCTACGCCAACCGCCACGGCTTTAGCAAACACAGCCCGGCCGAGCCGCTGTACAACCGCCAAGACGCCGTCAACAGCCTGGGCCTGTTGCAAAGCCACCCCTGGGGCGAGGTGTTCTCACCCCTGCCGGGTTGGCGCGCCACCTTCAGTTCAGCCGGACACATCTTGGGCGCCAGCAGTTTGCTGCTCGAGGTGGGCGAGCGGCGCATTTTGTTCAGCGGCGATTTGGGCCGCCCCGATGACCTGATCATGAAGCCGCCCCAAGACCCACCAGCGGCCGATACGGTGCTGATCGAGTCCACCTATGGCAACCGGGTGCACCCGCACGAAGACGCTCTGGCCGAACTGGCCCCGGCTTTGCAGCGCGCAGCCGCCCGCTCTGGCGTGGTGGTCATCCCAGTGTTTGCCTTGGGCCGGGCACAGGCCATCTTGCACGCCATTGCCAGCCTGAAAGCACGTGGCGAGATTCCGCAGCATTTGCCCATTTACCTGGACAGCCCGATGGCCGTTCACACCACCGACTTGTTTCGCCACCACCCCGACGGCCACCGCCTGAACCCGGCCCAATTGAAGGCCATGCAAGATGTCGCGGTGATGGTCGAGAGCGTGCAAGACTCCAAGGCCTTGGCCAAACGCCATGGCCCCAAGGTGATTTTGTCGGCCAGTGGCATGGCCACCGGCGGGCGGGTGCTGCACCACCTGGGCTTGTACCTGCCCGATCACCGCAACATGGTCATCTTGACCGGCTACCAAGCCCCAGGCACGCGCGGGGCTTCGCTGGCCTCGGGCCAGCCCACGGTGCGCATCCATGGGCGTGATGTCGGTGTGAAGGCCGAGGTGGTGTGCATGGCTTCTGCCTCGGCCCACGCCGACAGTGTGCAATTGATGCAATGGCTCTCCCACATGCCCAAGCCACCTGGGCAGGTGTATGTGGTGCATGGGGAGGCCGCCGCCAGCGATGCGTTGCGTTGGAAGATTGAACACGAATTGGGCTGGCGCGCCCGGGTACCCGATCACTTGAGCGTGTGGCCCTTGTAGCCCATCGCGTCAGGCCTTGGCTCGGCGACGTGACCTGGCATACGCGCACGACACCTGGTCGCGCAAAAAGTCAAAAGAAGCGGTCGAGCAATTTGCGCGAATGGCGATCGAGGCGCGACAAATCGCGGATCAGGTACTGCACACCGTGACCATCGGCGACCAACCAGGTTTGGCCACTCATGCGGCGAATATCCTCTTCGCCCTTGAGCAAAAACTGGGTCGGACCACGATTGGTTTGCACATGCCAGGTGCAAGGCGCGATGAAGCCGCTGACCTTGTCCAGGCGTTCAATTTCGGGCATGAATTCACGCTCGGCCACGGCTTGCAACAAGGCCTCACGCTCATTCGGCGCCAAGGCTTGCAGGTCGTCAACCCACACCAACTCATGGCCTTGGCGGTTGAGGATGGAAAAACCCGATTGGGGGTGTGAGATGGGAAAGGCCCGCACCGCCACCACCAGTTCGTGCACGCTGCCATCCGAGAGGTGCAGCACCCACACCCCAAAGGCATCGCGTTGCAAGGTGAATGGCACGCGCGGGGCTTGCTCGGCTTGGGTCAAGGCGACCACGGTTTCAACGCTGGGGTTGGCATGCGTGTTCATCGCATCTCCAGCGGGGCCAAAGAAGCGGCCATGGCCACCCGATCGGCTTCGTGCTGCCGCGCCTGGGCCTCGTACAAGCGGTAATAGGCCCCTTGCCTTTGCATCAGATCAGCGTGCGAGCCTTGCTCGACCAAGCGGCCGCGCTCGAGCACCACCAAGCGGTCGGCTTGCTGCAAAGTGGAGAGCCGGTGGGCAATGGCGATGGTGGTGCGCCCGCGCACCAAGTTGTCCAAGGCGCGCTGAATTTCTTGTTCGGTTTCGCTGTCCACTGAAGAGGTGGCCTCGTCCAAAATCAAAATGCGCGGATCGATCAACAGGGCACGGGCAATCGAGATGCGCTGGCGCTCGCCGCCAGACAAACCTTGGCCCCGCTCGCCCACCAAAGAGTCGTAGCCCTGCGGCAAACGCATGATGAATTCATGCGCATGCGCGGCGCGGGCAGCGGCCACGATCTCCTCGCGGCTGGCCTGGGGCAGGCCATAAGCGATGTTGTCGGCGATGGTGCCGAAAAACAAAAACGGCTCTTGCAACACCAGACCGATGTGGCGGCGGTAATCGGTCAAACGCAGCTCGCGGATGTCCACGCCGTCGATGCGGATCGCCCCATCGCTGACATCATAAAAACGGCACAGCAAATTCACCAAGGTGGTTTTGCCTGAACCGCTTTGTCCGACCAAACCAATCATTTCACCCGGGGCGATGTTCAGGCTCAAGCCGCGCACCACCGCGCGGTTGCCGTAGCGGAAGTTGATGTTTTCAATATCGATTTGCCCTTTGACCACCGGCATCGGTCGGGGATTGGCCGCCTCGGGGACGCTAGACACATGGTCAAGAATTTCAAAAATCCGCTTGGCCCCAGCCGCTGCCCGCTGCACATGGGCCACGATGCGGCTCATCGAATCCAGCCGGGTGTAAAAGCGCCCGATGTAGGCTAAAAACGCGGTCAACACACCCAAGGTCACTTGGTGCTGTGCCACCAGGTAAATGCCAAACGCCCACACCACCAACAAACCAATTTCAGTGAGCAAGGTCACCGTGGGGGAAAACAAGGCCCAGACAAAATTGATGCGGTCGTTGACCAACAGGTTTTGCCGATTGGCTTCGCGGAACCGATCGGCCTCGCGCTGCTCCTGCGCAAAAGCCTTGACCACCCGAATGCCCGGAATGGTGTCGGCCAGCACATTGGTCAACTCGGACCACACGCGACCGACTTTTTCAAAACCGGTGCGCAATTTGTCGCGCACCACATGGATCAACCACACGATGAAGGGCAAGGGCACCAAGGTGACCCAAGCCAACATCGGGTCAATGGAGAACAAGATGACCGCGGTCATCACGATCATCAACACATCGGTGGCAAATTCCAGCAAATGCACCGACAAAAACAAACACAGGTTATCGGTTTCACTGCCCACGCGGTTGAGCAAATCGCCCGTGCGCCGGCCACCAAAATACTCCAGCGACAGCTTCATCAAATGCTCATAGGCGGTGGTGCGCAAATCGGCACCGATGCGTTCTGACACCAAACCCAGCACATAGTTTTTGGCCCAACCCAAGGCCCAGGCCAGCAAGGCCGCCCCGAACAAGCCCGCCATGTACAAAGGCACGATGCCGGGCTCGATCTCTTTGCCGTTTTGAAACGGCACCAAGACCTCGTCCATCAAAGGCATGGTCAGGTAAGGCGGCACCATGCTCGCGCCCGTGGCCGCCAGGGTGAGCAAAAAGCCCAGCAACAAATGACCTTGGTAGGGTCTGGCAAAACGCCACAAACGCAGCAAACCCAAGGTCGAAGGTGGTGTGTCGGCCGCTTCAGCCTCCTCCTCGGCGAGGGCCTGGTCCGCCTCATCGATGAGCGACTCGTCCAGGGATTTGCCGGGGGTTCGAAAGGGCGCCATGGCCTGCTCAAACGCGTCCACTAAACGCAATGCGTCTGGGTTGTGGGCCAAGGTGAAACGCCACTGCGCCAACCGGCCTTGGGTGTCCAACAACTCCAAGCTTCCCGCCCCCGCATGGTCGCTGTGCTGCATGCGCAGCCCAACATTGAGCGGCCACTGCCCCAGGCTCTGAGGGGGGGACGCGCTGACATCGAACAGGTTCAGTCCCCTAGGTGACAACACCAAGCTTTGGCGCTGGAAAAACAATTCCGCGCTCAAGTCAACTTCCAGACGGGCCAAGGCGTTTTCAACACCATGCCCTGTCAACGGCCCGGCTTTTTGATCTGACAACAGATCTGGCGGTGCAACAGTCTGGGTTTCAAAAGAGGACTTCATGATTCACAAATCAACGGCAATGACTACCAAGGCATTGCCCTTCAGCGCTAAAAAGACAACTGGCGTGTCAAGCCCATTGCAACGGCCTGCATTCTAACGGCCACCCCCTCTTCACCCCTTGTCTGGTTCACTTGTCCGCCCATTGATAGCAAAGTACACATGCCGTTTCCAGACATCCAAATCCTGAGCACACGCCACTTGCGCGGCCCCAATGTGTGGACTTACCGTGAAGCCGTCGAAGTCTGGGTCGACATTGGGCCCCTGGAAGACCACCCTTCCAACACCTTGCCTGGCTTCAACCAGCGCTTGCAAGCCTGGTTGCCCGGCATGATCGAGCACCGCTGCAGCGTGGGTGTCCGCGGCGGGTTTTTCCAACGCCTGCTCAGCGGCACTTGGGCGGCGCACATCATGGAGCACGTGGCCATCGAGCTGCAAACCATGGCGGGGCTGGAAGTTGGGTTTGGCAAAGCCCGCGAAACCCATCAACGTGGCATTTACAAAGTCGTGGTGCGTGCGCGCCAATACGATGTGGCCCACGACAGCTTGTTGGCCGCGCGTGACTTGGTGATGGCAGCCATCAACGACACGCCCTTTGATGTGGCAGCCACCGTCAATCGCCTCAAGGCCATGGCCGATCGGTTGTGCATGGGCCCGAGCACGGCCAGCATTGTCGATGCCGCTGCCCAACGCGGCATCCCGTCCATTCGCCTGACCGAGGGCAACTTGGTGCAACTCGGGCACGGCTCGCGCCAACGCCGCATTTGGACCGCTGAAACCGACCGCACCAGTGCGGTAGCCGAAAGCATTTCCCGAGACAAAGACCTGACCAAGCGCCTGTTGGCCCAATGCGGTGTGCCCATCCCTGAGGGGCACATCGTGGACAGCCCAGAGCACGCTTGGGCCATGGCCCAAGACATGGGCTTGCCGGTGGTCATCAAACCCAGCGACGGCAACCATGGGCGCGGTGTCGCCCTGGACTTGAACAGCCAAGCCGAAATCGAAGCCGCCTGGCGGGTGGCCGACGCAGAAGGCAGCCAAGTGATTGTGGAGCGCCATGTGCGCGGTGAAGAGCACCGCTTGCTGGTGGTTGGCGACAAAGTGGTGGCCGCAGCGCGCGGCGAGCTGGCTTGCATCACAGGCGACGGTGTGAATACGGTCGAACAGCTCATTGAGCAACAACTCAACACCGACCCGCGCCGAGGTGAAGAAGAACACTTTCCCCTGGACACCATCCGACTGGATGAACAACCCCCTGCGGTGCTCGAACTCCAACGCCAGGGTTTGAGCGCCGACAGCATCCCGACCCTGGGCCGGCGCGTCATCGTTCAGCGAAATGGCAACATGAGCAACGATGTGACCGACTTGGTCCACCCGGATGTGGCCGAGCTGGCCATCTTGGCCGCCCGGGTGATTGGCCTGGACATCGCCGGCATTGACTTGGTGGCGCAAGACATTTCACGCCCCTTGCATGAGCAAGGGGCTGCGGTGGTTGAGGTCAACGCCGGGCCCAGCTTGCTCATGCACTTGAAGCCCGCCAGTGGCCAAGCCAGGCCGGTCGGCCAAGCCATTGCCAACCACCTGTTCCCGCCCAAAGACAATGGCCGCATCCCCATCGTGGGCATCGTGGGCCACCGCCACACCGCCGGGCTGGCCCAATTGGTCGCTTGGTTGTTGCACCTGTCGGGCAGCCGGGTGGGCATGGCGTGCAGCTTGGGTATGTTCATGGACCTGCGCCATGTGGACACCCAAGATGCGCGCGGCTTTGAGATGGGCGAGCGATTGTTGATCAACCGCAGCATCGACGCCGCTGTGTTTGAAACCTCCCCGCGCGAAATATTGCTCGGAGGCTTGCCCTACGACCGCTGCCATGTGGGCTTGGTGGCCGACATGCCGGCCTTCGAGGGCTTGCAGGACCTGGATGTGACCAGTGCGGACAACATGCGCCAAGTGGTGCGCACCCAAGTGGACGTGGTGTTGCGCGAGGGCGTGGCCGTGCTCAATGCCGATGTCAGCGCGGTGGCCGAACTCGAAGACCTGTGCGATGGCGAAGTGATGATGTATGGGCTCAACCCCGACAGCGCCATTCTGGGCGCACACCGCCGCCAAGGTCGCCGCTCTGTGTTTTGTCGCCAAGGCCATGTGACCTTGGCCCGCGGCGACCAAGAAACCACCTTATTGCACCTCGACCTCGCCCCAGTGGCGCGCCTGCTCAAGCACGAGGACATGTCGGTCTCGCACCTGCTGGCCGCAGTGGCCTGCGCCTGGTCGCTGGGTGTCACCCCCACGCTGATGCGGGCGGGCTTGAAAAATTTCCGCCAAAAAACCGAATCCGAATCCCAAGAAAAAGCAAGGATGAAAGCCTGATGGACATCTCACGCATCCGCGCCCTGCGCGGCCCCAATTTGTGGACACGCCACACCGCCATCGAAGCCATGGTCCTGTGCCAAAACCAAGAATGCGACTTGACCACAGTGCCCGATTTTGAGCAACGCTTGCGCCACTTGTTTCCAGGCTTGGGCCAGTTGCGCACGACCCAACAAGGCGCCGTTTTGAGCATGGCACACGCCATTGAAGACGCCACCTTGCACATGCAAATAGCTGCCGGCTGCCCGGTGACCTTCAGCCGCACCACACTGACACCCGAAGCGGGCATGTACCAAGTGGTGGTCGAATACACCGAAGAAGACGTGGGTCGACTGGCGCTGGAGTTGGCCCAGGCCCTGTGCCAAGCGGCTTGGGACAACACGGCTTTCGATATTGATGCAGCCCTCGCACAACTGAGCGCCCTGGACGAAGACATTCGCTTGGGCCCATCCACCAGCTCCATCGTCGACGCCGCTTTGGTGCGTGGCATTCCTTATCGCCGTCTCACCGATGGCAGCATG
>Ga0315903_10009927_pt1 | contig 11440 bp, 12 predicted proteins | sample LakEriMetagenome_7_FD_203524 | JGI IMG/M metagenome (GOLD analysis project Ga0315903, IMG submission 203524) | Freshwater fungal communities from buoy surface, Lake Erie, Ohio, United States - Buoy 2 MA119 | ecosystem: Environmental > Aquatic > Freshwater > Lake | place: USA: Lake Erie, Ohio... | reverse complement strand
GGGGCCTGCGGGGCTCAGCTGTGCTGGCGCAGGAACTCGATCGTGCCCCGCAACTCGTCAGCGAAGCGGTCGATCTCCTCGGGGGTGGTGGTGAAGGCCAAGCTGGCGCGCGCCGTGGCGCTGAGGCCGTAGTGGCGGTGCAAGGGCTGGGTGCAATGGTGGCCGCTGCGAATGCAAATGCCAGCCGAATCGAGCAGGGCGGCGATGTCGTGGGCGTGCAGGCCTTCCACGTGGAAGGCCGCCAACGCGCCGCGGTGGGGTTGGCGATCGGGATCCGGCCCCAGCACCTGCAGGCCTTCAATCTCCCGCAGGCGCGCGAACAACTGGCGGGTGAGCTGCTGCTCCCAGGCGGCGATGCGCTCCATCCCGAGGTTTTGCAGGTAAGCGATGGCGGCCCCCATGCCGATCGCCTCACCGATCGCCGGCGTGCCGGCCTCGAACTTGTGAGGCAGGTCCGCCCAGGTGCTGTGATCGAGAAACACATCCTGGATCATTTCGCCGCCGCCCAGGAACGGCGGCATGGCTTCGAGCAGGGATTCCCGAGCCCAGAGGAAGCCGATGCCTGTGGGGCCGCAGAACTTGTGGGAGGAACCCACCAGGAAATCGCAGCCGAGCCGCCGCACGTCGATCGGCTGGTGCGGCAGGCTCTGGCAGGCGTCCACCAGCACCAGGGCGCCGGCCGCATGGGCCAGGGCCGTCACTTCAGCGATGGGATTGAGGCAGCCGAGGGTGTTGCTCACGTGCACCAGGCTCACCAGCCGCGTGCGCTCGTTGAGCTTGGCGCGCAGATCCTCCAGATCCAGCTCGCCATGCTCGCTGAGGCCCACATGACGCAGCACGCAACCGCAACGGGCCGCTAACAGCTGCCACGGCACCAGGTTGCTGTGGTGCTCCATCGTGGTGAGCAGCACTTCATCGCCAGGGCGGAGGGCGATTTCGCCCCAGCTGCGGGCCACGAGATTGATCGCCTCGCTGGCGTTACGGGTGTAGACAATCTCCCGCGGTCCGGCGGCGCCAATGAAGTTCGCCACGCGCTCGCGGGCGTGCTCGAACCCTTCGGTGGCGCGGGCGCTCAACTGATGGGCGCCACGGTGCACATTGGCGTTGTCATGGCCGTAGTACTGCTGGAGGGCTTCCAGCACCTGGCGAGGTTTCTGGCTGGTGGCGGCGTAGTCGAGATAGATCAGCGGTTGGCCGAGGCAGGCGGTTTGGGCCAGCAGGGGGAAGTCGGGCCTGGTAAGGGCCGCCAGATCCTGCGGTGCTGGGCTGGAGCCTGGCGAGCTGGAGTCGCTGGAGGCCGGTGAATCGGCCGGACTGGTCGGCTCGGCGACGCTGCTGGGGCTGGGCAGGGGGGTGAGGGTCATCGGGTGCCAGCCTCGCCGAGCAGGTGCGGCAGTGGCTGCCACGATGCCGCAGCGGCGGGCAGGGCGCGCAGCACCTCCTCGCACCAGCCCCGCAGCAGCAGCCGGGCGGCCGTGGCGTTGTCGATGCCGCGGCTGCGCAGGTAGAAGAGCTCATCCTCCCGCAGGCGGCTGATCGTGGCGCCGTGGGCGCAACGCACGTCGTCGGCCACGATCGCCAGCTCCGGCTTGGTGTCAACGCAGGCCCGATCCGACAGGAGCAGGGCGCGGCTCAGCTGGCTGGCCTCGGTGCGCTGGGCCTGGCGCGGTACCTGCACAGCACCGTTAAACACGCTGTGGCCATTGCCATCAACGACCACTTTGTGCACCTGGTCGAGCTTGCCTTCCGGTCCTTCGAAGCGCACCAGGCTGTGGGTATCGGCCAGGCAGCCTTCGGCCAGGCAGTGCAAACCCCGCAGGCGCGTGCTGGCGGATCCGACGCTCTGCAGCACGTGCGGCTCCAGCCGCGCCAGCCCCCAGCTGCCCAGGGCGGAGCTGAGCTCCAGCACGCTGCCGCTCGCCTGGCGGATCGCCTGATGGGCCAGCAGCACCGCGTCAGGGTGTCCTAGGGCCAGCAGGCCATGGTGCAGCCGGGCCCCAGGGGCCAGCTCGGCCTCCAGCACCAGGCTGGTGAGGGAGCCGGTGCGGCTGCGCTGCACCTGCAACACCTCCAGATCGGCGCCTGGCTCCAGCACCAGCAGCAGCCTGTGGGCCAGCAGGCCCATCGCCTTGAGGTCTGAGACCAGCTCCAGGCGGACCGGCGCCGCGGCGGTGACGCGCAAGGCCAGCAATGGCGCGCCGACCGCCTGGTTGAGCAGCGGCACCAAGTCGTCGCCGCTGCCACAGGCTTGCAGCCCCTGGCCCAGGGCTTGCTCCAGGGCCTCGCCGGCGAGGCGTTCAAGGCCGGGCGGCAGGGCCACGCCCGCCAGTGGGTCGTCTTGCCCGGCGAGCACGAGCCGCAGGGCATCGCCGGCATCGGGCCAGCCGGAATCCGCCGCGCTGGCCGTCGTCGCCGGGTGGGGCGGGGGGATGAGCTGCGTGGATTCGAGGGCCCTGAGGGCGTCCAGGGGGGTGAACCGCCAGGCCTCCCGCCGGCGGTCCGGCAGCCCGAGGCTGGCCAGTGAGGCGCGGGCCTTTACCGCTTGGGCGGCCTGGTTGCCGCTTGCAGCCGGCAGGGCCGCCAGCCAATCGTTCAACCAGCGAGCCTGGCGGTCGGTGGGGGGCAGGCTGGCCACGGAGGCGCTCGGCATCAGAGCACCTCCGCGGGCGTCGCCATCGCGGTTTGGGGGACGAGCAAGGCGTCAACCCAGTCGTAGCCGCTGCGCTCCAACTCCAGCGCCAGCTCCTTGCCGCCGGTGCGCAGGATGCGTCCGGCGGCCATCACATGCACGAAATCGGGGGTGATCACATCCAGCAGCCGCTGGTAGTGGGTGATCAGCAAGGTGGCGTTGTCAGGGGTCGCCAGCTGGTTCACGCCTCCGGCCACGATACGCAGGGCGTCGATGTCGAGGCCGGAATCGGTTTCGTCGAGGATGGCCACCAGAGGTTCCAGCAGGGCCATCTGCAGGATTTCATTGCGCTTCTTCTCACCGCCGGAGAAGCCCTCGTTCACGCTGCGCTCCAAGAAGGCGGGATCCATCTGCACCACCGCCAGCCGCTCGCGCACCAGGTCTTCAAAGGCGAAGGTGTCCAGCTCCTCCTCGCCACGACCGCGGCGCCGGGCATTGGTGGCCACCCGCAGGAACTCCAGGTTGCTGACGCCGGGGATCTCGATCGGGTGCTGGAAGCCGAGGAACAGCCCCTGGCGGGAGCGCTCCTCCGCCGGCAGGGCCAAGAGGTCGGCGCCTTGATAGAGAACGCTCCCCGATGTCACCGTGTACGCGGGGTGGCCGGCGAGCAGCTTGGAGAGAGTGCTCTTGCCGCTGCCATTGCGGCCCATCACGGCATGGATCTCTCCAGCCCGGATGGTGAGATTCACGCCCATCAGGATGGGCTGGTCCTCAACGCTGGCGTGCAGGTCGCGGATCTCAAGCAGAACCGGGGCGTCGGGGCGAATCACAGCGGCAAACAGGGAGGGGCGTTGGGAAGAGGGGTGGGAAGCGAGCCTGGGGCGAGGGCTGGGGGCGAGAGCTGGGGGGGGAGAACTGACAGTGGCGACGGCACACGGTGCTGGCCGGAGCGTTGGGGAGCGTTGCGGCGGCCTTCAGCCGACGGAGCCTTCCAACTTGAGGGCAAGCAGCTTGTCAGCCTCGGCGGCGAACTCGAGGGGGAGCTGGTTGAACACATCCCTGCAGAAACCACTCACCATCATCGACACCGCCTCTTCCACGGCGATGCCACGGCTTTGCAAGTAGAAGAGCTGATCTTCAGAGATGCGACAGGTGCTGGCCTCGTGTTCAACACTGGCCTCGGGCTGGCGGCTGCGGATGTAGGGGAAAGTGTTGGCGGCGGCCTGATCGCCGATCAACATCGAATCGCATTGGCTGTGGTTGCGGGCACCGCGGGCTTTCGGGCCGATCTGCACCAAACCGCGATAGCTGTTGGAGGACTGGCCAGCACTGATGCCCTTGCTGACGATGGTGGAGCGGCTGCCGGGCCCGACATGAATCATCTTGGTTCCCGTGTCCGCCTGTTGGCGGTTGTTGGTGAGGGCTACGGAATAGAACTCGCCAATGCTGTCAGCTCCCTGCAACACGCAACTCGGATACTTCCAGGTGATCGCCGAGCCGGTCTCCACCTGGGTCCAGCTGATGCGGCTGCGGTCGCCCCTGCACTGGCCACGCTTGGTGACGAAGTTGTAGATGCCGCCTTTGCCGTGCTCATCACCGGCATACCAGTTCTGAACGGTGGAATATTTGATCGCCGCGTCGTCGAGGGCCACGAGCTCCACCACGGCGGCATGCAACTGGTTGGTGTCAAACATCGGAGCGGTACAACCTTCGAGGTAGCTCACCGCAGCGCGCTCCTCGGCAATGATCAAGGTGCGCTCAAACTGGCCGGTATCGCCGGAGTTGATGCGGAAATAGGTAGAAAGTTCCATCGGGCATTCGACGCCCTTGGGGATGAACACAAACGAACCATCACTAAAGACGGCCGAATTCAAGGCTGCGAAAAAGTTGTCATTGCTCGGCACCACGGATCCGAGGTAGCGCTGCACCAGTTCGGGGTGCTCCTGAACGGCCTCGCTGATCGAGCAGAAAATCACGCCATGTTCGGCGAGCTTCTCCTTGAAGGTGGTGGCGATCGAAACGCTATCGAACACGGCATCCACGGCCACATTTGATAGCCGCTTCTGCTCACTGAGGGGGATGCCAAGCCGGTCGAAGGTTTCGAGGAGCTTTGGATCCACCTCGTCGAGGCTGGCTTTTTTAGCCTGCTGCCGAGGGGCGGCGTAATAGATGATGTCCTGATAATCAATCCTCGGATAGCCGAGAGCAGCCCAGTCGGGCTCTTGCATCTCTTGCCACTGGCGCCAGGCCCGCAGGCGGAAGTTGAGCAGGAAATCCGGCTCGTTTTTCTTGGCGGAGATCAGCCGAACCACCTCTTCACTGAGGCCCTTGGCGATCTTCTCGGTCTCGATGTCGGTGACGAAGCCATAGCGGTAAGGCTGGCTGACGAGATCGCTGACGCGGCTTGCGGTGGTCATGGGCTGATGTGGTGGATACAGCCGCTGGTGTCAGCCAGCGGCATAGGCCTTGATCTCGTCGATGCTGATGGTCTGCTGTTCACCGCGGAAAGGGTTGTCTTCCGTCAGGAACAACATGCAGTGGCACTCCTTGCGCTCGCGCATCGGCACGCAAGGGCAGTTCCAAAACGCCTGCGAAACCTCGGCCGCTTTGTCCTCGTAGTGGCGGCAGGGGCACAGGGCTCCACCAAGCTCATCCTTGTGGCGGGCAAGCCCTTCGAGAACCACGGCGGTGACGCCCAGATCGCTGCAGAAATAAGTGCCGGTGCGCTGGGCGTAGGTTTCGGCGAAGCGGCGGATCACTTCAAGACTGTTGGGGCCTTGGGCGGCGGGGCTGGCGCTGGGGGAACTGTCGGACACGGTCACGGCACTCGGTGGGAAAGGGGACCGGTGGCTGCGGGAGCGGAGGCTCCGCTCGCGGAGCGGGGGCGGCATCACCGAAGGCCCATTACGAAACGTCGAGGTTTCGTAATATCGACCATAGGGCACCGCGCCGGCGGTTGTGGTCAGGAACATTGTGAACCCCAACATGGGGCCGTGCCGACGCGCTCACCCAATTCAGGCCGCCGCGTGGCATGGTGAAAGGACGCTGCTCCTTGTATGGACCCCCCCTCTCCCTGCACAGACTCCCAGATGGGGTCCGCCACCCGCGACGCGGTTTTGGTGGCTCTGCTGCGGCAGGCAGAGGCGACAGCCGCTGATTTAGCTCAGCGTCTGGGCGTTTCGGTTCAGGTGATGCGTCGCCACCTGCGCAGCCTTGAGGACGATGGCCTGGTGCAGTCAAGCTCTGCCCACGATGGCCCGGGACGTCCCAGCAACCGCTGGTGCCTTACCGCCGCCGGCCACGATCGCTTCCCCGATGGCAGCGAAGATTTTGCCCTGAGCTTGCTTCAGGCCATGCGCCACAGCATGTCCCCGGAGCAACTGCGGGGGCTGATGGTGCAGCAGGCCCTCTCCAAAGCTGAGGATTACCGCCATCGTTTGGGGCCTGGCCCCCTGCGGCAGCGCCTGGAGCGCTTGGTGGACCTGCGACGTCATGAGGGCTACGTGGCGGAATGCCGCCCCGACGATGGCAGCCTCGGGCTTCCGCAGCCCGCGTTGCCCTCGGGCTCCTCATCGGCCTGTGCTGGGGTTGCTGAGGCGTGGCTGCTGAGCGAATTCCACTGTTCGGTCATGCGCATCGCGGAGGAGTTCCCGATGGTGTGCGACCAGGAGCTCCAGCTCATGCGCCACACCTTCCCCGATTGCCAGGTGGAGCGGATCCACTGGCGCCTCGAGGAAGGCCACAGCTGTGGCTTTCGGATCACCCCCCACCAACCCAGCCAGGCTCGCGAGCGATCCGGCTCTGATGCCGAGGGGCAGCCCTCCCGTGCTTGATCCCCAGGAGCTGAACCTCCTGGAGGGCACCCTGCTTCCCAGCCTGGAGCGCCACCACCTGCGACTGCTGGCCCATGGCCTGCGCACCCTGCAGGCCGCCGCGGGCCGTCGGCAAGGGCCGCTGCCAGAGCGGCGCCAGCTGGAGACTTGGGCCGCCAGCCAGCCCGCCCTCGCTGGCGATCGCCAGTTCGCCGCCGCCTTCCTGCCCCAGCTTGAAGAGCTGGGGGGCCAGCTGGTCGCCATCGCCGCGGTTGAGGGGGTCACCCCCTTAGCCCTCGAGCTTGAACAACTGCGGCGTTGGGCCCAGGACCAGGCTGATCAACGGCTCGGGGCGATCACCCCAGGCCCGGCAGCGGCAAACCCACCACCAAGCTGACACCCAGCAAGCAGGCGGCGGCCGCCAGCAGGCCCGCCCGGCCTGGTGAATCCCCCTCCAGCGGCGCGATCAGCACGCCCGTCAGCGACGAGGTGGACAGCAGCGCCACGGCCAGCCCCCCCGGCAACCCCGCCAAGGCTGTCTGCTGCAGCACGATGCAGAGGCTGGTGCCCAGCAGGGTGGCGGTCAGCACCAGCGCCCAATGGCGGCTGGCCAGCCCGCGCCAGCGCCGCGGAGGCGGCAATCCCCCCAGCAGCGGCGCCAGCACCAGGCTGGCGGCCCCAAGCCGCAAGGTGGCCGCCTGCAGCGGCGTGAAGGGCCCATTCAGCAAGGCCGCCCGGGCCAACAGGGCAGCCGCGCAGGCGCAGACCAAGTCGGCCAGGGCAAAGGCCAGGCCCAGGCGTTCAGAAGCCTGGGCGGATGTCGGTCCCGCCGGCCCTGGCGTGAGCGATTCCGGCGCGCGGCCGGGCGGCGGGGGGCCTTCTGCGGCGGTCGCCAGGCTGAGGGTGGCTTGGGTCTTGGCACCTGGCGGCGCTGGTTGATGCGGCGCTGGTTGATCTGGCGGTTGTTGCTGAGGCGGTTCTTGATGCGGCGGTGATCGACGCGGCGGCATGGATGGGGCCTGGAGGCCGTGCTCGGCCGGGCTGGCCATGCCCCCGCTGTCGAGGGCGTCGCCGCTCTCCAAGCCGGAGTCCGATCCCAAGCCGGAGTCCGGTCCCAGGCCGCAGCCCTCTTCCAGGCTGGAGGCCTGCGGCGCCGGATCGGAATCCGGCGGCCCCTGGCGGGGAGGGCGTTGCCGCGCCACCAGGAGCACCGCCAGGGTGATCAAGCCAACCCCGAGCCATTGCCCCCCCCGAGGTACCTCCCCCAGCAGCGCTAAACCGGCCAGGGTGGTGAGGGCGGGGCCGCCCGCCTCCAGGGTGAGGCAGCGCCGTGTGCCGAGGCGTCGCAACGCCGCGAAGTGGAAGCTGTCGCCCAAGGCGATGCCCAGCACGCCGCTGGCCGCCAACATGCCCAGCCGTTGGGCCGTTTCCCCAGCGCTGGCGCCGCTCCAGGCCCCGGCCAGCGAAGGCAGCTGCGCCAGCACCAGCGGCAGCTGCAACGCCAGGGCCAGCAGGTTCTTGAGCAGGTTCAGGTGCGGGGCCGGCAGGGCCGTGGGCAGCCGGCGCCAGAGCAGGCTGGCCACGGTCCAGCAGAAGGCGGCCGCCAGGGCAGCGGCGGCGGCGAAGCCGGGGCTGGGAGCGACGGGAAGGGCGAGGGGCAAAGCCGCGGCGGCAGCGGATCGGCGCGATCAGGCTGGCGCCGCGGAGGACCCGGCGGCGATGCCCCGCGACGATCCCCGGTGGCGATGCCCCGCGACGATCCCCGGTGGCGATGCCCCGCGACGATCCCCCGCAGCGATACCCGGTGGCGTCGCCCCACACGATTGGCCAACGGCTGCGATCATCAAGACAGCCTGTCTGCCCCCATGAGCGGCCCGATCGCCGACGCCATCAGCTTTTTTCGGCTCAGCTGCGGCCGCTGGCGCTCCCAGCGCAGCAGCCACCATCTTCTGCATCGCCGGGCCGAGCCCGGGGGATCGTTCATCGAGGTGGTGGAGCTGGAACCGCGCGACGGGCGCCTGGTGGCGATCGCCAGCCTGCATGGCTGCGATCCCGAGCGGCTCGTGGGGGGCTGCCGCGTCACCTGGAACGGCACGATGGCCTGGGACAAGGAGGGGGAGGCCCATGAAGGCGAGAGCGTCTTTGGGCTGATCCCCACCGACGAGCGTGGTCGCGCGGGGCTGTTGCTCCGCGATCGCGGCTACGCGGAGACCAGCCCGGTGGCGGGGCGCTTCGCGATGGATGAGCGCGATGGCCTGCTGCTGACCACCAGCTACGAGACCATGGACAGCCTGGAGCGGTTCTGCTTCGCCGGACCGGACGTGCGCCTGCGCACCAGCACGGTGGAGGGCCTGTCGAACACGGCCTCGTTCTGCGTCGAAACGCGGATTACAGAAACGCCGGCGGAGCCGGCCCAGGCCTTGGGCTCGGGGGGGCAGGAACCCCTCGCCGCCCAGGTCCCCGCTCCCACGGCGAGCCCAGCGGCCAGCGTGTCGCTGCTGGGCTGGTGAGCCCCGCCGGCACAGGCCCAACCAGCGCTGGCGCCCCGTGGCGCAACGTTACGGACTGTGAGCCCTGCCGCGCGGGCCTCGGGAGGCACGAGGCCGCACTTCTACGATCGCCTGCGACGGACGCTTGATCTCGCGTGGCCCTTCCTCTTCTGAAGTACGCCCCAACCACCCAGAACTCACGGGTGAACCCCCTGCGTGTGGGCAACGATGAAGATCCCAAGGCCGTGTCCATGGACAAGCCCATGGACCGCGAAGACCAGAACTTCGTGATCGAGGCCGCCTATCGCCAGATCTTCTTCCACGCCTTCAAGGTCGACCGGGATCGCACCCTGGAATCGCAGCTGCGCGATGGGCAGATCACCGTGCGCGACTTCATCCGCTCCCTCTGCCTGTCTGACACCTTCACCCGCAGCTTTTACAACCTCAACAGCAACTACCGGGTCGCCCGCCACCTGGTGGAGAAGCTGCTGGGCCGTCCCGTCCATGGCCGGTCTGAGGAGATTGCCTGGTCGGCCGTGATCATGACCAAGGGCATTAAGGGCACTGTCGACGCGATCCTCAACTCCCAGGAATATCTCGACAACTTCGGCTACGACACCGTTCCCTATCACCGCAACCGCGTGGTGGGATCCCGCGAGGTGGGCGAGACGCCGTTCAACATCACCACCCCCCGTTACGAGGCCTACTACCGCGGCATCCTCGGCTTCCCCCAGATCGTTTACACCGGCACCCCCAAGTCGCTGCCGGCCCGCGCCCAGCAACGCCGTGGCGGTTTCCCCGAAGACTATCTCCCCTGGGTGCGCACTCTGCCGGCCCTGCGTGGTGTCGGCAGCGCTGGCAGCAACATCGGCACGGATTACCTCTCGAAGGTTCCTTATCGCAGCATCGGCCGCTGAAGCCTCAACCCTGGCCAGCCCTCGGGCCTGGCCAGCATCTCAGGCCTGGCCAGCATCTCGGGCCGGCCACCGGTCGGGCCTGGGCAGCGCTCGAGTTGAGACCACTGGTTGAGACCACTGGGATTCTGAAGCCGGGCTCCCCATCGTCTTGCGGAGCCTTCAGCCTGGCTCCAGGCTCCACAAGCCGTCAGCAACCACTGACGGCTTTGTCATGGGGCACTTCGCTCCGGGGCTTCTGCGCCAGACTGATCCTAAATGAAATCTGTTGCTGTGAGCCAGAACGCCCTATCCTCCTTGGCCTCCAAGACTCTGAGACAGTTGCGTCACGTGGCCAGTGAGCTGGGGGTGACCCTCTACAGCCGCAAGTCGAAGGAGGAGCTGGTGGAGGCGATCAGCCAGCGGCAGCAGGAGGAAGGCTTATCGCTTGAGGCGATTGAGGCGCAGCTGGCCACGGCGCCCCGCCCCGATCCGGAAACCCGGATCGTGTTTCTGCCTCGCGACCCCCAGTGGGCCTATGCGTTCTGGGAGATCTCGGACGACGATCGCGTGCGGGCGCTCAACGCTGGAGCCACCCAGCTCGCCCTGCGGGTCGCCGATGTCACCGGCCTATCCGGTGGATCAGTCCATCCTCACACCCTCCAGGAGGTGGTCGTCGACGCCCACGCCTCGGAGTGGTACCTCCCCGTGCCCTTATCGGATCGCGATTACCGGGTGGAGTTGGGCTTCCGCACCGGCGGCGGCGGCTGGATCTCCCTGGCCTTCTCGGCGGTCGCTCGGGTGCCATCCCTGCATCCCTCCGAGCAGATCCTCGACCAGTTCGTGCCCTTCTCCCTGGAGGGGCCCAGCACCGCCACCCAGCTGCCAACCGGCACGCCTCCCGCCGATTCCGGCCTACACGAGCGCCTCTACCAAACAGCCACCTCGCGCTGGCGGCGGCTTGGACGCGGGTCCGAGGCCTTCCATGAGTTCGAGTCCGGTGAAGCGGAACACGGCGGCTCGTCCGCGTCGGGAGCGGGCTGGGCTTCGGGCCGCAGCGAATCGGGGGCGGGTCTGATTCCGCGGCAACGGTCGTTCTGGTTGGTGGCCGATGCGGAGCTGATCGTGTACGGCGCCACCGATCCCTCAGCCCGCCTGATGATTGGCGGCGAAGAAGTCCCCCTCTCCGCCGATGGCACCTTCCGGGTGCAGGTACCTTTCCGCGATGGCCTGCAGGTGTATCCGATCGAGGCGGTGGCCGCCGATGGCGAGCAAAAGCGCAACATCACCATGGAGTTCCGCCGCTCCACACCTGAAGACAACAGCAATCCGGCCCACCAGGCCGTCTCCGAGTGGTTCTAATGGCCAGCACAAGCTCCCCGAAAACTCCCCCCACCGCCTTGAAGGTGTTCGTGGCCACCACCCCGATGCTCGGAGCGGTGCTGTTCCCGATCGTGGTGCCGCTCCTGATGGTACGGGTCAGCATCGCCGCCGGCGTGGTCGCCGCGGTGCTGATCGGCAGCCTTTGGTTTGTGGCGATGCTGCGCACCTCGGAAATGCCGGGGCATTCTTAATCGCCCTCCCGCGGGCTGGCGGATCAAAGCTGGCGCCGCGAGA
>Ga0315903_10009926_pt1 | contig 11440 bp, 10 predicted proteins | sample LakEriMetagenome_7_FD_203524 | JGI IMG/M metagenome (GOLD analysis project Ga0315903, IMG submission 203524) | Freshwater fungal communities from buoy surface, Lake Erie, Ohio, United States - Buoy 2 MA119 | ecosystem: Environmental > Aquatic > Freshwater > Lake | place: USA: Lake Erie, Ohio... | reverse complement strand
GCTACGCCAAGGGCGACGTGGTCCTCCAGCGGGACGTCCGCGACGCGATCCGGCTCGCCAGCCGCGACGAGCTCGCCCTGCTGCAGTTCCGGGTGATCGCCGTGGGGGACCGCTTCAAGCGGCAGGCGGCCACCGAGGCCGACGCCGCGTCCGGCGGGCAGGGAAGTTACGTGACGATCGCGGTCAAGCAGCGGGCCGAGGAGCCGCCGCGGACCGACGATCCGCCGGTCGTGCGGCAGTCGCGGCGGATGATCCGCGTGGTCACCCAGCGGGCGGCGGGCGGCAAGCCGGCGGCCGAGGACCGGATCTTCGGCGTGGCGGTGTTTCCGCGGGCCCAGGCGGCCGCCGCCGGGGGGTCGCCGGCCGGCGACTCGCCGATCGAGCAGCCCCTCCCCGACGAGATGCTGCTCACGGTGCCCCTGGAGGGGATCGAGAGCGTGCCCGACGTGATCCTCGTGGGCGGGAACATCGGCTTCTTCATGCTCCCCGAGTATCCCTGACCGGCGGGATGGCGATGAAGGTCTTCTACTACAGCGTCGTCGATCCGCTGAAGCGGATGCTCGAGGTCGAGGGGGAGCAGGTGCGCATCGGGCGGGCCCCTTCCAACGACCTTGTGCTCAACAGCCCGTTCGTGGCCGACGAGGCCGGCGTGGTCCGGCGCGTGGAGGATGCCTGGGAGTTCCTCGCCCTCTCCCACCAGGCCATCTACCTGCCGCAGCGAACCCTGTACCGCGGCGACCGCTGGCGGATCACGCCCGACGAGACGCTGCGGCTGCCGCCGTTCACGCTGGAGTTCGACCTGCCCGAAGTCGTGGACGACGCCGCCCGCCGGCTGGCGGAGATCGACCGCGCGGTGCAGGAGCTCACCCGCGACGTGCACGCCGAGGTGCTGCGGCGGATGCGGGGCGAGCTCGGCGAGCAGCACGAGGCCGCGACGGAGCTCCGCGTCGAGCAGCTGAAGCGCTGGGAGGACGAGATCGAGCGGGTGGCCGACGAATGCGGCCTCGGGGCGGCCGACCGGGAGCCGCAGGTCGATCACCTGGCCGGGCTGGCGCTGTGCGGGCATCTCGTCGCCCAGATCACGGCGCCCACGACCGGAAGCGACGCCGGCCGCGCGGGGCTGACGAACCGCCCGCGGGCCTGGGCCCGCATGGTCACCTCCAACGCCGACCGCGAGCGGGAGCTCGCCGCCACGGCCGGCTACTTCGCCGCCGCGGTCGGCCTGGCCGCCGGCGGCGACGTCCGCGGGCAGCTCGAGACGGTGGAGCGCGAGGGCATGCGGTGCTGGCGGACCATCCAGGGCCAGTACCACCGCGACTTCAAGCGCTATCTCGCCACGCGGCACCTCAAGCAGCAGGTCAAGGACCTCGTCTTCGGCTACGGCCCGCTGGAGGATCTCCTGGCGCTGCCGACGGTCACGGAGATCATGGTGGTCGATGCCGACCGGATCTACGTGGAGAAGGGCGGCCGGCTGGAGAACTCCGGCCGCCGCTTCCTCTCGGACGAGGTCACCGAGGCGATCATCGAGCGGATCGTGTCGCTCGCGGGCCGGAGCATCGACCGCAGCCAGCCGATGGTGGACGCGCGGCTCGCCGACGGCAGCCGCGTCAACGCGGTCATCCGGCCGATCGCCGCCTCCGGCCCGTGCCTCACGATCCGCAAGTTTCCCACCCGCCGCCTGACGATCGACGACCTGCTGCGGTTCGGCAGCCTCACGCCCGAGGTGGCCGCCTTCCTGGAGGCCGCCGTCCGCAGCCGGCGGAACATCGTCGTCTCCGGCGGCACCGGCACGGGCAAGACGAGCCTGCTGAACTGCCTCAGCGAGTTCATCCCCGACCACGAGCGGATCGTGACGATCGAGGACACGGTCGAGCTCCGCCTGCAGAAGGCGCACGTGGTGCAGCTGGAGACGAAGCCCGCCAACCGCGAGGGGACGGGCGGCTACGGCATCCGCGACCTGGTTCGCAACGCCCTGCGGATGCGGCCCGACCGCGTCGTCGTCGGCGAGTGCCGCGGGCCGGAGGCGCTCGACATGCTGCAGGCCATGAACACCGGCCACGACGGCTCGCTGACGACCATCCACGCCAATTCCGCGGAGGACGTGACGCTGCGGCTGGAGGTGATGGTGCAGATGGCCGCCGACCTGCCGGTGACGAGCATCCACCGGCAGATCGCCACCGCCGTCGATCTCATCGTGCAGGCGGCGCGGCTCCGCGATGGGAGGCGGGTCGTGTCGCAGGTGGCGGAGGTCGTGGGCGTGGATCCCGATTCGCAGCGGGCCGTGCTCCGCGACCTGTTCGCCTTCGAGCCCGGCGTCGATCAACTGCGGCCCACGGGCCACCTGCCCACCTTCATGGCCGATCTGATGGCCCGCGACCTGATCGACCTCGACGCCTTCTATCCCTGAGCCCCGCGGATGCCGCTTCCCCTGACGCCCCTGATCGCCGCCGCATGCCTCGCCACGGGCTGTGCCGTCGCGCTGACCCTGGGCCCTGTCGCCGCCGCCTGGGAGCGGTTCAACGATTGGATCCTGTCCGACGTCGAGCGGGACATGAAGGACCTGCGGATCGGCCGGCAGGGAGTCCGCCCGGCCCTGGCGGCCTGGGGCGGGCTGCTGGTGGCCGTCGGCCTGGGGATCGGCGTCTTCATGCGGTCGCCGGTGCTCGCGCTGCCGCTGGTGGTCGGCGGGCTGTTCGTGCCCTGGCTGTGGCTGCGGCACGCGGTCGCCTCCCGGCGGCGGACGCTCCGCCTCCAGCTCCCTCCCGCGCTCGGCGGCCTGGCCAACGCCGTGCGGGCCGGCATGCCGCTCGCGGAGGGCATGCGGACGGTGGCCGCCGAGCTTCCGGAGCCGCTGCGGGGCGAGTTCCGCGCCATCGTCACGGAGCATGCCGGCGGCCGGCCCCTGGCCGCGGCCCTGGAGGAGGTCAAGGGGAAGCTGCGGCTCGAGCCGTTCACGCTCTTCGCCGCGACGCTGCAGACGACGCTCCAGCGCGGCGGCCGCGTCAGCGACATGTTGGAGACGCTGGGCGACAGCCTGCGGGAACTCGACCGCCTGGAGCGGACGATGGATTCGGCGACGGCCAGCCACCGCAAGACGATCTTCATCCTCGCCCTGTTCCCGGCCTTGTTTCTCCTCGGCTTCCTCGTGATCTATCCCTCGGGCACCATGCTGATGTTCACCACCACGATCGGGCAGGGCCTGCTGCTCGTGGCGGCGGCGCTGGTGGGCCTGAGCGTGGCGTGGAGCCAGTCGATCCTCAGCCTCCGGCAATAGCCCGCAGCGGACCGCCCCATGCTCGCTCTGTCTCCGACCGCGATCGTCGCCTGCGGGCTGTTGGCCGCCGCCGCGGCCTGGCTGGCCTGGACGCTCCTCGGCCTCGCGCCGGCCGTCGCGGGCCGGTCCGGGGAACGCTATGCCGATGAGATGCGGGCCCGGCTGCTCCAGGTCGATCCGGTGCATCGCCTGGCGGGCCGGCTCGTGGACGAACTCGTGCCCCTGGCCACCAGGCTCGTGGGGCCGGCGTCGTTGGAGCGGCTGGACCACGCCCTGGAGGTCTGCGGTCGGGCGCCGCCATGGACCGCCGCGCGGTTCTGGGCGGCGCAGGCCTGCCGCGGCCTGGCCCTCGGCGCGGTGACGGGGCTCCTCGTCGGCCTGGCCAGCCCGCTGTTCGGGCTCGTCGCGGCGGCGGTGGTCGCCTGCCTCGCGGTCATGATGGCCGTCGGCTCCGTGAGCGCCGAGGCGGACGAGCGGACCCGCGCCGTCCGCGGCCGGCTGGCCTTCGCCACCGACCTCATGGCCCTCGTGCTCAAGGCCGGCGGCACGCCCGCCGACGCGCTCGGGAGCGTCGTCCGCGAGTGCGGCGACCATCCGCTCGGCGAGGAGTTCGGCAAGGTCGCCGACGACGTGGCCCATGGCATGCCGCGGCGCGACGCCTTGGCGCGGCTCCGGGACCGGTTTCCCGACGCCGACATCCGCGACTTCGTGTTCGCGGTGGTCAAGGGCGAGGAGCTCGGCACCCCGCTGGCGGAGACCCTGGCCACGCAGGCCCGCGACATGCGGCGGCGGCAGTCGCAGGCCTGCGAGAAGCAGGCCGCCGAGGCCGAGGTGAAGCTCAGTTTTCCGGTGATGCTCGTGATGATCGCCTGCCTGATCGTGATGCTCGGCCCGTTCCTCCTCCCGCTCCTCGACCGCTGACCCGGAGGCCCGCATGCCCGCCAGGATCGTGATCGTCGACGCCGCCGCCACCGAGCCGCCCGAGCGGTGGATCGAGAAGCCGTTCCTGACCGTGGGCACCGCGGCCGGGAGCGACGTCACGATCGCCGCCGCGGCGGGCACGGAGGCGGGCCTGTACGTGCAGTTTCGCGACGGCCGCTACGAGGTGTTCAACAAGCAGGCTTCCGGCGTCGAGGTCGGGGGCCTGCCGGTGCCCCAGGGCCGGTCGGCCGCGTGGGAGCCGGGAACCGAGCTGACCGTCGCCGGCCGCCGGCTGCGGCTCGAGGTGGACGGCGATCCGACGCCCGCATCGCGGCCGCTGGCCGCCGCCCCGGTCGCCGCTCGCCGGTCGCCGCGCGAGGCCGATCCGCGGCCGGCTCCGGCGGCCACCGCGCGGCCCGGCGCCACGCCGCGGCCGGAGCAGCAGCGCGGCAAGGGGGTGGGCCTGCGGCTCGCCGTGACGATCGGCTGCGTGGCGGCTTCGGCGCTGATCCTGCTCAAGGACCGCCTGCCGACGCTCGGTGGCGGTCCTGTGGCCGAGACGGCCGGGTTCGATGCGCTCGTCAACGAGGCCTTCGACACGGCCGCGACCGCCCAGCCGGCCGCCGACATGCGCCGCCGGCTGGCCCGCCGCCTGCAGTGGGCCGAGGCTGCCTGGCTGGCCGGCGAATGGCGGCTGGCGGGCGAGCGCTACGCGACGCTCGAGCGGTATCTCGCCGGCTTGCGGTTCGCCGCCGACGGGGCCGACACCTGGCGGTCGCGGCTCGCCGCCCACGTGAACCGGCGGCTCGCCGACCTCGCCAAACGTCCGACCATCCGCTGACACCCGCCCTTCCGGTTTCATCATGAAAGACCATCCCTCGTATCGGATCCTGGACCTGCTCGGCACGAGCCCGACGACGGAGGTGCATCGGGCCTGGGACGACAGCCCGCTGCAGCGGGACGTGGCGATCAAGATGCTGCGTCCCGAGGCGGCCGCCGTGGAACACGTCCGCCGGCAGTTCTGGGAGCGGGTGAAGGCGATGGCCGATATGCGGCACGAGCGGCTCGTGCCCGTGTTCAGTACCGACACGGAGCGGGACTGGGTGATCCTCGAACTCGCCGACGACAACGCCGCGGCGCGGATCGCCCGCGGTCCGGTGCCGCCGGGCGAAGTGCAGAGCTTCCTGGCACAGGTGCTCGAGGGGCTCGAGGCGCTGCACGCGAAGGGCCGGCTGCACGGGCGGATCAAGCCGTCCAACCTGCTGCTTTACAAGTCGGGGCGGCTGAAGCTCGCCGACCCCGGCGCGCTGGTGGACGGCGACCTGCAGTTGGTGCCCGGGGCGGAGAAGTACCTGGCGCCCGAGCTGGCCGACGCCTCGGGCCGCTGGGGCGCGGGGCGGCCCGGACCCGGCCTCGACCTGTACGGCGCCGCGTTCTGCGCTCTGGAGATGCTGGCCGGGCCGAAGTTCGACGGGCTGTTCCCGGGGATGACGGCCGGCGGGGCCGACACGGCGGCGTTGTGGTGGAAGTGGCACGCATCGGCGGCGGATCCGCGCGACCTCGTGGACTCGCTGGTGCCGGCGCCGGCCGGCCGGCTGCGGGAGGCGCTGCGGAGCATGCTGGCCAAGCCGGTGGCGGAGCGGGCCGCGTCCGCCCGGGCGGTGCTCGACGCGCTCGGCACCGCGGCGATCCCCGTGGAGATCCGTGTCGATGCGGCGGCGCCGATCGCGGCCACCGCCGGCGCCGCGGCGGGTGAGGTGGAGCCGCGGGCGGCGCGGGTGTCGGAGATCCGTCACGCAGGCGGCGGCCCGCCATCAGGCACGTCCGTGCGAGCGGAGTCGCCGGCCCCGGCTGCCGGCCGGCCGCGCTGGCTCCTGCCCGCGGCCTTGGCCGCGCTGGCGGTGCTGCTCGCGGCGATCGGCATGGTGGCGTGGAGCCGCCTGGCGGGTCGGGCATCCGGCAAGACCGCGGTGGCCGGCACGCAGAAGGTCGGCGACGGCCGGAAGACCCCGCCCGAGACGGTGGTCACCCAGTCGCCCCCCGTCACGACCGATCAGCCCGTGACCACGGGAACGTCGTCGGGAACGGCCGCGGTGGCTTCCACGACCGGAACGGCCCCGGCGACGACCACGACGGGAACCGCCGTGGCCCTCCCGCCCGTCTCGCGGGAGCCGTCGGCCGGCGATCTCTCCGAGGGCATCCTGCAATGAGAAGGCATCGGCGAGCGAGGGCCGCGTCATGCTGATCCCGCTGCTGTTGGCCGCCGCCATGGCCGTCTGCTCGGTGACCGACGTCGTGTCGCGGCGGATCCCCAACGCCGTCACGTATCCGCTGGCTGCCGCGGCGCTGCTCGTGAACCTCGGGGCCGGCCTGGGCGACGCGAAGCTGGCCCGGGCGCTGGGGGCGATCGGCCCCGCGGCGTCGGCGGCCGGCCTGGCGGCCTGCTTCGCCTTGATGCTCGCCAACCACCTGTTCGCAGGCCATGGCGCCGGCGACGTGAAGCTCGCGGCCGGCATGGGTGCCTGCCTGGGCCTCGAGTCCGGGCTCCTCGCCCTGGCCTATGCCTACGTCGTGGCCGGATTGGTCGCGGTCGCGATGCTGGTGGCGCGATGGCGGCGGCCGCAGGACGCGCCGCGGGACGAGCGGGGCGTGCCGCTGGCACCCTGCCTGGCGACCGGCGCCGCCCTCGCCTGGCTGGGGCCGGCGCCCTGGGAACTCCCCGTGGCCGCGCTCGCGAGGGCCGCCTCATGAGCCGCCTGCATCGAACGCCGCGGGAACGGTTTCGCGGCAGCGCCGCGATCGAGGAGGTGATGGCGTTGGCCGTCGTGCTGCCGCCGGTGGTCGTCGCCACGTATCTCGGGCTCCGCCTGTTCCGCATGTTCTGCGACGGCGTCGCCATCGGCGTCGGCTGGCCGTTTCCGTGAACCGTCGCATGAAAACCGTGATGCATCGAGTTTCCACCAGCGTCCTCGCAAGGGCACGGCGGCTCGTCCGCGACGAGGGCGGCGCCGGCACGACGCTCGCCTACCTGATGGTGATCCCCATCTACCTGCTCACGTTCCTCGTGATCCTGGAAACCTGCTTCATGCTGCTGGCCCAGGTGGGCCTGGCCTACGCCGCGTTCGCCGCGGCCCGGGCGGCCGTCGTCCGCCGGTCGGACGACGTCGGCGGCGAGGAGGTGCGGCAGGCGGCCGTGGCCGCCTTCGTGCCGTTCGCCAGCAGCCTGCGGCCCGCGGCGGCGAACGATCCGGAGCGGGAGGCCTACGTCGCCGCCTTCGCGGAGGAGGCGACCGGCCGCGGCGCCCGGGTCGGCGGCGCGGCTTCGGTCGGCCGGCAGCATGCCGACGCGTCGGCCCGGCTGCGGATCACGGCCGTGACCGACGTCGTGGGCGAGCCGTGGGAGGAGGACCTGACGATGACGGTGTCCTACGCCTACCCGTTCACCATCCCGCTCGTCGGCCGGATGTTCGCCGCCGTGTCGCCGGGCGGCGTGTTCGAGCTTCACGGGGAGGCCGTGCTGCCCATGGAGCATGCGGAGAATCCCGACGGCGAACTGGGGATCACCTATGGCACGCCGTGACCGGGCCGCCGCCCGCCTGCCGGCCGCCGTCGTCCGCTTCGGCCGCGACGAGGACGGCAAGGTCGCCATCGTCTCCATCTTCGCGGTCCTGGCGATCGGCGGGATGATCGGCCTGATCGTGAACACCGGCCAGACGGTCCGCGAGAAGGTCGAGCTCCAGACCGCGGCCGACGCGGCGGCGACCACGACCACGCTGTGGATGGCCCGCTCCATGAACGCGGTGACGACGGCCAACCACCTGATGGGCGAGGCCACCGCGGTGACCGTCCTGCTCGACGGCTTCGCCGGGCCCCGCTACGGCCGCGGGGCGCCTGCCGTGACGGACTCCGGCCGCATCTACCTGGGGCTGCTCAACGGCCTCAAGGCCACCGCAGCCGTGAAGCCGATCGGGATGATGTCGCCGCTGGTGGCGGCCGCCGACGAGGTGGTGGTGAACAGGGTCGTCGGCCTGCTGACGAAAGACCAGGGCCGGACGTCCGCCGGTGGCATGCTCTACGACGCCCGGATGACGCTCAAATACGTCGCCACCGTCTGCCTGACGGTGAAGACGTTCGCCAACATGGTGCTGCCGGTGGCCGTGGGGTTCGAATCCACCGGCGTGCTGGCGCCGATCGGGCTCTTCTTGGAGGGCATCGCGCTGGGGACGCACGGGCTGATGAGCGTGTATCTCGGGAAGGTGGGCTGGGAATGGGTGCAGTTGGCGGTCGTGGAGCGGGCGGTCGCCGTGGGCTGTCCGCCGGTCGATGCCGCATTGACCCGCGGCGTGCTTCCCGGGCTGTCGCGCTATGCGGACATCGTCGTCGGCTCGGCCGGCGTGCCGGGAGGGACGAACCGGGCCATCCGTCAGGCGCTCGACGCGCTGGCGGCCGAGCATCGGCTGGCCAGCCTGGAGATCGTTCCGCCCGTGGAGCGGCTGCGGCTGCCCGTGGAGCGTGAGCCGCCCCCTGACGAAGCCGATGGCAGCCAGCCCCCGCGCGGCTGGAAAGGCACCTTCGAGGTCGCGGAGACCCGGGAAGTCCGCCGCATCTACGGCGACCTCACCGGCGCGGTCGGGAAAGCCATCGGCAGCGTCGGGGGCCTGGTCAGCCTGGCGGGAGCGCTCATCGAGGGCGCCGGTCGCCTGCTCTCCGGCGGCAAGCCGCCCGCCTGGGCGACGGCCGTCAGGAAAGCGGGCGAGGACCTCGAGGATCTGCTGAGCAAGCGGCCGCCGCTGCCGAAGCCGCCCGACGCGGACGGGTTTCGCGACAACCCGTCCTTCGCCGCGGACCAGTTGCCCTCCTTCGACTGGCGGTCGGAGCGGCGGTCGCAGTGGGCCAGGGCGACGCACCCCTACGTGGACGACTACCGTGGTCCGATCGTGAACTGGCTCCGTGAGCGGATGCCGCTCTCGAACGCGGCGACCTACTACGTCAACTGGACGAACCGCTTCACGCTCGTGCGGGCCCACCGGCTGCGCAGCGACGCCGAGCGGACGCACATGCACGTGGTCAGCGGCATGCTGCCCGAGGCCAAGGGGGACGAGCCATGGGTCACCGACGACCAGGCGGCGCGGGATCTGTTCGCGGTGGTCGCCGTGGCCACTCGCAAGCCGTCGCCGAACCTCCTGCCGCGGATCTTCGGCGCCCCCCGCGGCGAGCAGGTGGCCGTCGCCGGCGGCCTGCTCTACAACGGCAACGGCAACCGCGTCGATCCCGAGAGCAAGTCGGCCTTCCAGCCCGACACCGGCTGGGACACGCTCAACTGGGCGATCCCGGTGCAGGCGCCGGAATGGGGCGTTGGCAAGCCCACCGTGCACGGTGGGGACGCCTTCGCGGTCTTCAAGAAATCCAAGCCGGTCGGGCCCGGCGCCGCGGTGCGGCTCAACTGGCAGGGCAAGCTCGTGCCGGTCGATCGTGAGCTCCTCGGTCGCGCCCAGGGTGATCCGGCCCGGTTCATCATCCGCCACGAGCGGCTCCTGCGGCATTGATTGCGAGTTCGGCCATGCCCTCCTCCGTTGCCGTAGTGACTCCCGCCTGCCGCCGCCGCGCCGGCCTGGCGGCGGTGGAGTTCGTGATGGCGCTCACGGTGGTGCTCTTCATGCTCGTGGCCCTGCTCTGGGTCGGCCGCGTGGCGGAGCACCGGGCGGCGGCGACGGTCCAGGCGCGTCACCAGGCCTGGCGGAACCGGGTGGACGCCCGGCCGCGGAGCTTCGACTTCACCGACATCGACGGGGGCCGGGTGACCGGCGCGGCGGAGCTGCCGGTCCGCGTCAGCCCGCTGCTCGACGGCCTCATCCTCCCGCGGGCCGAGGTGGCCGTGATCGGCGGCAGTTGGGATCACCGGGCGGAGCGGCTGGAGCGGTCGCCGAACCGCCGGCTCTACCCGGTGCTGCTGCGAACGGCCGTCGCGGGGGAGCTGGCCGACATCACCGACGTGGACGGCCTCCTGCGGGCGCTCGTGGACGGCCTCAGGGGCGACCCCGAGTCGGATCGCGAGGCCGACTCGTTCCTCGAGGACGCCGATGGAGCGCGGCAGCAGATCGATGCCGCCAAGCAGCAGCGGGAGCGCGAGCTGCAAGCCGCGAAGGATGCCCGGCGCCGTGAGTTCGAGACGCTCCTGGGTCAGATCGACACGGCGCGGAAGACCGAGCAGGCGGCGGCCACGCGGATCGACGGGGAGATCGCCGACCTGCAGCGGCAGGCCACGGAGCATGCCGGCCGGGAGCCCAAGGACGAGGCCCATCGCCGGGAGGGGGAGCGGCTGCGGAAGGCAATCGAGGACCGCCGCATCGAGCGCGGAAAGATCGACGGGCGGCTGCGGGACCTCGACGCGCTCGAGACGAGGACGCGGCGTCAGGCCGCGGAGTGAGGCCGCTGCGGCGGCCGGTGCCGGTTCCGCGTGGTGTTGGGGCCGCGTTTTGGCGGTTGCTCGCCGGCCCCGGCGCCGCGGGCCTTGTCGGCCTCGGCCTCGTCCCGCAGCCGCTTCGCGGCGTCGAGGTCCTGGAGTTGCTCGAGGATGTCGGCCAGCCGGAGCCGGCAATCGATCGACCGGGGATGCAGCCGGCCGAACACCTCGTCGTGCACGCGGACCGCCCGGTCGCAGGTTTCCCGCGCCTCCTTCAGCCGGCCCTGGGCCGCGGCGGCCGCGGCCAGGTTCGTCAGCGCCAGCGCGGCGTAGGCGTGATCCGGCCCGTAGACCCGCTCCGCGATCTGCACCGCCTCGGCGAGCAGCGGTTCCGCCTCGCGTGCCCGGTCGATTCGGCAGTACAGCGCCCCGAGCGAGGTCAGCGCCATCGCGGTGGAGGGGTGTTCCTTGCCGAGCCGCTTGGAGGCGATCGCCAGCGCGCGGCGGTAATACCGCTCGGCCGTCTCGACGTCGCCCGTGGCCGCGGCCCCGTGGCCGAGCATCGATGCGATCGGCACACTGCGGGGGTCGTCCTCGCCCCCCAGGCTCTCGAAGATCTTCGCCGCCTGCCGCCAGAGCCGCTCGGCCGCCTCCGTGTCGCCGGTCGCCTGGGCGATCTGGGCGAGGTTCGCCAGGTTTTCCGCCACCGCCGGATGCCCGGCGCCGAGCACGGCCTCGTTGATGCCCTGCGACTCGCGGATCAGCGCCGTGGCCTGCGGGTGATCGCCGTGGACGAACACCATGATGCCGCGGTTGTTGAGGGCCATGGCCGTGGCGGGATG
>Ga0315903_10009920_pt1 | contig 11445 bp, 10 predicted proteins | sample LakEriMetagenome_7_FD_203524 | JGI IMG/M metagenome (GOLD analysis project Ga0315903, IMG submission 203524) | Freshwater fungal communities from buoy surface, Lake Erie, Ohio, United States - Buoy 2 MA119 | ecosystem: Environmental > Aquatic > Freshwater > Lake | place: USA: Lake Erie, Ohio... | reverse complement strand
CATGAAGCAATCTTTTTGCATCAAATACTTCACGTTCATTTGCTAACTGATGTTCGAGATCTTCTTCGCTTAGATGAAAATTATAAACTTCATGTATGCGTGTATCCACCGGAATTGCCTTGGCGTAAATGGGGGTTTTCAGTATCAAGCCTGATAAGGATGTGCAACGACTCAAAGCAACATATACTTGACCTGATGCAAAAGAATCACCTGCATCTATCATGGCGAAATCGAAAGTAAGTCCTTGGCTTTTATGAATGGTAATAGCCCAAGCCAAGCGCAAAGGATATTGGGTGAACGAGCCTATTACTTCCTCATTTATTTTATTCGAGTCTGTATCAAGACTATAAGAAATATTCTCCCAAGTTTCCTTTTCTACTTGCAATATCGCCTCTTCATGTTGAAATTTTACATGAATACTATCTCTCGAAATGGAAGTGATAGTTGCTAATTTCCCATTGTAAAATCTTTTTTCAGCACTACTATCATTTTTTATGAACATCACTTGAGCACCTACTTTAAATTGAAGAACAAGCGATGTTGGCAATGAACTTTCTTGAAAATTTTTCTTGATTTCTCCTTTGAATTCAAAAGAGGGTGATGACAATTTGTTCAATTCTGTTTGATTAATTGCATCCGCTTTGTAATTATGCGAGCAAAGTGTGATGTATTGATTTTGTGTATCCACAAAATCGGGATTATATCTTTCATTGAGCATTTCAAAATCTGCTAATTGCATGGACGACTCACGCACGTGGTTGAGTAAATCAATAAAATTTTGATCTTTCTGTCGATAGATTTTTTTCAACTCAATAAAAATAGGTTGCATGCGCTGATAGGCATTCGCATGAAAGAAATAGGGACTTTTGTAGTGATTGTCTAATAATATTTTATCCTCGTCTTTTACCACCGGAGGTAATTGATACAAATCACCGATAAATACAACCTGCACGCCACCAAATGCTGCATTATTCTGACGAACATGCTGTAAAATAGTATCAATAGCATCTAGGGTATCGCAACGAAGCATGCTGACTTCATCAATAATCAATAAATCTAATTCTTGAATTAACTTACGTTTTTCGTTACTCAATCTAATTTTAGAAAGCAGGGTATGACGATTGAAATAGTTTTCGTTCGGAAATATACCTCCACTACCCTGTGCAATATAAGTGCCGAATGGAAGTTGAAAAAATGAATGCATGGTAACGCCACCTGCATTGATAGCTGCAACGCCTGTTGGGGCAACTACCACAAGGTTTTTAGCACAATTATTCTTCACATGCCGTAAAAAAGTAGTCTTACCTGTGCCCGCTTTACCCGTTAGAAATACAGAACAACTTGTGTCGCTTACGTATTGATAAGCGAGTTCAAAAAGAGTATTAACGGAATTTTGATTCATGATTAGACTACTTTCTTCTCACAATAAAAGATTGATTCAGAAACATGCCAAAGATAATCACACGTTTCATGAATCAATCTAAACATGAATAGAAGGTTACGCTTTTTTACCCATTAATATCATTTCATTGGCAACGACTTCAGTGATATAGCGTTTTGCACCTAATTTATCAGTGTAATCGCGATGAACCAATTTACCTTCTATAGCTACTTCACTACCTTTTTCTAAATACTTTTCAGCAATTTCAGCAGTTTTACCCCATAACACCACATTATGCCATTGGGTCTCAGTAATTTTTTCACCTGCAGCATTTTTATATGTTTCGCTGGTTGCTAGGTTGAGGTTAGCCATTTTTTTACCCGTTTCTAAATTTTTTACTGTTGGCGCACTGCCTAATCTTCCAATTAATTGAACTTTGTTTTTTAAAGAATACATAATTTTTGTTTTGTGAATGCCTAAATTATGAGGCATCCGTGTTTTAAATTTTTATTTATTTCATGTCCAATCAAGCAATATAATTTTCAAAATCTGACTAGTATTGTTTTGCAAATAGTATGAACTGATTCGACGATGCAAAGATGTAGATAGGAAAAAATGTTAGTCGTATTTTAATCGATTACTTCCGAATGTAAATGAGTGTAATCGCTTGTTGTCGGTAATAATGAATAATTACGTAGATATCGATACAGCCCGCTTCATACCCGTGATTCACAGCAGCTTACTTCGTTTCTGCTGCAAAATCTCGGTCAAACCAATAAGATTTTTGAAACTTTATTGGTTTTAGTCTTTGAAACCTTATAGGTTTAGATTCCTAAAAAATAACCCTAAACCATTATCTATCTTTCCTTTCAACTTTTCGCAGCGAACCCAACTTTATAATTTGGGATAAAAAATATTGAGAAACTTCATTCTATTTTTTACTTATTCAAAGAATAAAATACCTTTGAGCGAATTTAATTTTTAGCCCCATACTTCATGTCGGAATTCATGCAAAATAGAAGCATTTTCATACGCTTATTATTTATTGCTGTGCCTGTTATAATTATTATTCGATTGCTTTTTTTACAAGTTTTCGACATAGGAGGCTACAAAATGGCAGCTGAAGGACAAGCTATTTATAAAAAGAAAGTGTATCCACCGCGAGGTATTGTCTATGATAGAAAAGGTAGTGTGCTCATGAATAATACCATTGTGTATGACTTAGTGGTAGAGCCGCGTAAAATAAAAGCCGATTTTGACACCTTAGGACTGTGCAAACTTATCAATATTCCAACTGAAGATTTTCAAAAAAATTTCAAAAGACTCACTATTAAGTATGGTCCAGGTGTAAAAGAAATTACCTTATTTAAAAATCTTTCGCCTAGTGCAGTGGCTCGTTTGCAAGAAACTGTTTACGATTTTGAAGGTGTAGAATTGCGCGAACATACTGAAAGAAATTTCATGTTCAATTGTGGTGGTAATATCATGGGTTATATCAATGAAATTAACGAAAACCAACTTAAAAAAGATGAATACGCCGATTATGAAAAAGGTGACTACATAGGTATAACAGGCGTTGAAGCAACTTATGAAGATGTATTACGCGGAGTGCCAGGATATCAATATTTGTTGCGCGATGTAAAGCAACGTATTCAAGGCACTTATAAAGATGGAACCTTGGATTCTGCAGCACAAGCTGGTAAGTCATTAGAATTATTTATAGATGCCAAATTGCAGAAACTTACCGAAACGATGTTGGCAAATAAATTAGGAAGCGCTGTGGCCATCGATCCACGCACAGGTGGTATTTTGGCATTTGCCAGTGGCCCTTCATTTGACCCAAGCTTGCTAACAGGACCTCAAAAAGGGAAAAATATTTCTAAAATGTTTTTTGATGCTACACTACCATTATTCAATCGAGCGATAAAAGCTGAGTATCCGCCTGGCTCAACTTTTAAGCCTTTAACGGCTTTGGTAGCCCTAGATGAAGGTGTTATTGATGCCTCATATGGCTATAACTGTGGCGGAGCCTATTATGGTTGTGGTAGAAAAATTGGTTGTACCCATCGAGGAGGCGGACATGCTCGAAACTTGGCCTATGCTATTGCCAATTCATGTAACTCTTATTTTTGTCACATTTTTCGCTTGACTATTGATGCTAAAAAACATGGCAATACGCATTTAGGTTTACAACGCTGGCATAATTACATGAATGATTTTGGTTTGGGACATCCAATTGGTATTGATATTCCATCGGAAAATGGTGGCCATATTCCTGATTCAAGTTATTTCAATAAAACGTATAATGGCAATTGGACCTCCTGTAATATGAGTATTATTGGTATGGGACAAGGTGAAGTAACCATGACCCCGCTGCAAATGGCAAACTCGATGTGTATTATAGCCAATCGAGGATATTATTATGTACCTCACTTTGTAAAGTCAATTGGAAAAGATAGTCTGCATCCAAAACTAACACCTTATTTGAAGAAGCATGTAGTAGCTAAAATTGCCGACTCTGCATTTATGTTCGTTGCAGCTGGCATGGAAGCAGTTGTTACACAGGGCACAGGAAAAATCGCTCGCATACCAGGCGTGAAAGTTTGTGGTAAAACGGGTACCTCACAAAACCAACGTGTGGTAAATGGCAAATTAATAAAGCTGCAAAACCACTCAATGTTTGTGGCCTATGCACCTATGGATACCCCTCGCATCGCAGTTGCAGTCGCAATTGAAAACTCAGGCTATGGTGCTACATGGGCTGGACCTATCGCAAGCCTTATAATAGAGCAGTACTTGTTTGATTCCATTTCAACAAAACGAAAAGGCTTATTGAAGAAAATGCAAAATGCAAAAATTATTCCTAATTATATATACATACTCGATTCGTTAGATCGACTAAAAGCAAGAGAACGTGATAGCATTAAAAAATTATCTGCCACACAAAAATTGAAGTATCGTGCCTTAAATGACAGTATTCAATTTAGAAAAGACTCTATGGCTGTATTTAATTACTGGAATAAAACTTTATTTATCAAACCTAAAACCAATAAGCCAATTAAACCATGAGTTATCGAAAATCAAATTCATTATTAGAACGATTGGATTGGCTCATGGTATTCATCTATATAGTCTTGACTATAATTGGCATTGCTTGTATTTATTCTGTTGAACATCGTACGACCGATTTATCATTTTTTATGCGCGATAAAAATTATACTATGCAATTCATTTGGTTTTGTATTTCCTTAGTTGTTGCATTTGTTATTATATTTTTGGATAGTAAGTTTTTTACTTCCATACCTTTTCTGGGCTATTTAGTTGGTTTTGTACTCTTACTGCTTGCCTTGACTCCGCTTGGCAAAGGTGTAAGAGGCTCTCATTCATTTTTAAAACTAGGCTTTTTTACTTTTCAACCTGGTGAATTGATGAAGCTTTTTACCGCCTTAAGTATTGCCAAATTTCTTTCGTTAACCGATACTAACTTTAGTACACTACGACACCGCTTGATATGTGCAGGCTTTGCCATTTTACCTTGCTTAATTATTATCCTGCAAAATGAAACCGGGTTGGCGCTAGTTTACTTTTCTTTCTTTTTGGCCATGTATCGCGAAGGCTTGCCAAATATAATTTTAGTGATAGGCTTCTCTATTATGGTTTTAACGATTGCGACCTTATTAATTCCAAAAAATATTTTGTTTATTATACTCACCTCACTAGCACTTTTGGCTTTATTTTCGGAACGTAAACGATTAAGAAGGCAACGCGATTTTCTAATTGTCGTGATTGGAATTTGGGGGTTTGGGGTTTTGTTTTCGCAGGTGCTCGTACCTGTTGCCTTTAAATATGTATTACAAAAACATCAAGTAGAACGTGTGTATAATTTAATTGGGCAAGAAGTACCTGAAGTATATCGTAGAGGCAAAGCTTTACCCAAACAAACCGCCACAGAATATAATGTGAGTCAGTCCATGATTGCCATCGCATCGGGAGGAATTATCGGTAAAGGCTTTGGCAATGGTACTCAAACGCAATACAATTGGGTGCCCGAGCAACGCACTGATTTTATTTTCTGTACCATCGGCGAACAATTTGGTTTCTTAGGGAGTACCTTATTAATTCTTATTTACATGGGTTTTTTGTTGCGTATCGTATTTGTGGCTGAAAGACAACGTTCACAATTTACACGTGTTTATGCTTATTGTATTGCAGGTATTTTATTCTTCCATCTGGTAATTAATATTGGTATGACTATTGGCTTGGCGCCTGTAATTGGAATTCCCTTGCCATTATTGAGCTATGGAGGCACCTCGCTACTAACATTTACAGTAATGATATTTGTTCTAATTCGATTAGATGCTGATAGACAGATGGTACTTCGCTAATAGAATCGGGTTCATCTATATTCTAAATGGCTATTCTTTCTCAACTTGTTCACTCAATTTCATCTTTATAAAAATTCATATGTCCATTCAAATTTTCCCATTATCCGAAGGCTCATTTAGCATAGGCTTCGACAAAGTGTTTGTTCCTTTCGATGAGGAAAACCATGTATTAGAAGATCGACCACAAGGTTCCCTGCTTGTAGAAGTGCAGCCCTTTTTATTAAGAATAAATCATGAATATGTGCTCTTTGATACTGGCCTGGGTTTCAAATTATCGAATGGCGAATTGCAATTACATCAAAATATTAAACGTTTGGGTATCGAATTGCACCAAGTGAAACATGTAATCTTATCTCACCTACATAAAGATCATGCGGGTGGTATTTTTTATGAAAATGAATTAGGCATTCAAACTTTAAGTTTCCCAAATGCCAGATATTATATTGGTAAACAAGAATTTGAATATGCTGTTGACAAAGGTTTCCCATCTTATATACTTGACGATTTTGAAGCTTTGAAAAATGCGCCTCAAATAGAATGGCTGCATGAGAAGGGGAAATTACTAAATGCAATTAGCTACGAAACAGTGGGTGGGCATTGCCCCTTCCACATTTGCTTTAAGATAGAAGTTGCTCATCAAGTTGTTTTTTACGGTGGGGATTTAGTGCCACAACTTAAGCAGCTCAAATCGCGTTATATAGCCAAGTATGATTATGATGGTAGAAAGAGTATGGAGTTGAGGCAGCATTATGCGGCATTAGGCAAGTCGGAAAATTGGCAATTTTTGTTCTATCATGATGTAAAAATTCCTGTATCGAAGCTATAGAAAATCTTAACTAGTCGGCTCATTTGGTCTCAGTTAATTCAGAAAAGATAAGGTTCTAATTTCATGTCTCTCCTTGGAAAAAGGCTTCTTACTTCTTATTTGCACTTGCACTGATTTGGTAGTCGCAAATAAGAGTTTATAACTCTTGGATTGCAGGAAACCTAAGTCGCTAGTTTCAGCATAAACCGACATCACTGCGTTATCTGTAGAACGAACATTTACACTTACATATTTTGTAATAGCTTTTAGGTCAACCGCAGAATAAATATACTTTCTTGAATTCGCATATTCGTCTTCTACTATATCCAATTTATACTTTCCGTCAAATTCCTTTTTGAAAATATCAGCTTCGTAAAATGGATTTTTATAAAAGTTCCAATCTACTTGTGCTGCCTGTAATAAATTGGTATCATATTTACCATTCACATAAATTACTTCCTGATACATGTACGCCCCTTTTTGATAAGGCAATAAATTTTCTTTTAGGATTTCAGGTAAATTCGGATAATTCGCCATACCATCTCCGTTATACACTTGCTTGTTGCCACAAGAAGTAAACACCATCACCCACAAAACGAAACAAACTCTGTATTGCATATTTAAATTATTTTACTTTGAAGTACATGGCTTGCAAAATAGGAATTATCTTTTGTTTCACATCACCCTGTATTACGATAATGCCATCTTTTACAGAACCACCACAACCACATTTGGTTTTCAATAGTTTGCCCAAAGTTTCTAAATCATATTGCTTGCCGATAAACCCTTCGACAAGTGTTACCATTTTTCCGGCACGATGTTTTGTATCTGTTTTTACCTTCAGCGATTGTTGATTCGGATTTAAAGTTTCCACTTCTTCGCTTGCATCATCTATAATTTTTACCTCCGGATTGGTAGAATAAACGATGCCGGTGTTTATCCGATTTTTCTTACTCATGACTAAATTTTTTAGGTACTAATATTTGTAATGATTTTGGGAAAATACTTATTATACATTGGTTATTTTCATTGTTGTGCGCATCTCCATCTGTTTGATAAAAAGGCATTTCATCCGATTCTATTTTAAAGTTTTTCGCGGTGCGATGCATTACATACTTATTCGAAGTAAGCTTACCACGAAAGCCATCGTAAACAATGCCAAAAGCATTCCAGAAATTAATTTTCTTGATGAGTATCATATCCAATAATGCATCTTGTATATTGGCTGTAGGTGCTACCTTAAAACCATAGCCAAACTCACTTCCATTAGCAACATTCAAAAAGAATGCTTGTTCTGTAATTATTTCACCTTCTATTGTAATGGTATATTTGACAGATTTATAATTGAAATAGTGTTTTATCACCTCGTACAAGTACATTTTAAATCCTCGAAATTTACTTTGCTTGATAGCATTACAAACTTTTGCATCAAAACCAACCCCAGCATTGCTAATGAAGTAAGAATTATTGGCTTTACCTAAATCGATCGCAAGTACTTCACTCTTTTCAATTGCCGCTACAGCATTCTCTATTTCCAGCGGTATGCCTAGATGCCTTGCCAAGCCATTACCAGAACCAGTTGGTATCACTGCGAGTGCTTGTTGGGAATGCGCTAAGGGTTGTATTACCTCATTGATGGTTCCATCTCCACCCACTGCGACAATAAGCGGGAAGTTAGCATCAATAGCCTGTTGGCATAAGACTTTAGCATGTCCTCCATACTCGGTATAATGTATATTTTGCAATTGCGATGGAAAACACCTTGCCATAGCCTTATTCAAAGCATCTATTTTAGTTTTTCCTATGCGGCTATTAACAATTATGAATATCTTTTCGTATACCATTACTTTACTGCTTTCAAACTCAAATCCATACTTACTGCATGATGAATCATGGCACCCACAGAAATATACTGAACCCCAGTTTGCGCAAAAGATTCTATAGTTTCTAAATTAATACCACCACTTGCTTCTGTTTCATAAATGGGCGGAATTAATGGCAAGGCTTCTTGAATAAGTGTAGGTGTAAAATTATCGAGCATAATACGTTGTACACCTCCAAATGCCACTACCCTTTTTACATCATCGATACTTCTTGTTTCCACTTCAATAGGAATATTCAATTGTTGTTTCTTCAAATAAACGTTACTTGCTTCAATTGCCTTCTCAATTCCACCACAATAATCGATGTGATTATCTTTGAGCATAATCATGTCATACAATCCCATGCGATGATTAAATCCTCCCCCTAGACGCACGGCGGCTTTCTCAAACCATCTAAAATTGGGAGTTGTCTTGCGTGTATCTAACAACTTACAAGGGTACGCTTTCACTTTTTGAACATATTCGTTGGTAAGTGTAGCTATGCCTCCCATCCTTTGCATGATATTCAAAACGAGTCGCTCCGATTTTAAAATTGTATGCACACTTGCTTTTATTTCAAAGGCGATATCACCATACGTGACCGAATCGCCATCTTGCTTCATAAAGATAAATTCAGCACTAGGTTCAAGCAACTTAAATATTTTATGCGCGACTTCAATACCTGCTAAAATGCCATCTTGCTTCACCTTTAATTTGGCAAGACCCATTTCCTGTGGCGAAATACAAGCCAAGCTTGAATGATCGCCATCTTTTACATCTTCATCGATAGCTAACTGAATAAATTGTTCAAATTCCATTTTATTACTTTTAAATTTACTAATTGTTTAATACATGCATCGAACGACTAAATAAGTTCGATGAAAATATAATTTGAATTGTATTTACTTCGGAGAGAATTGTATTGAAGCTCGCATCGCACCTAGTTGCATGAAGCAACAAGCAACAAAGAATAGCTTCGTATGGCTGCTTACGTATGCTCATAACAATTGTAGTTTAGTTAAATAAAAATGTAAATTTAGTTTAACTCTGATACTAAAGCAATGTGTTCTCTTATTAAGTTTAACCTAGACTTGGCAATGAGTTTTAAGAATTAAGAATTGGCTTGCCTTAAAAGTTTAATTGTCTTGAGAATTATCACACAGATTGATATAATTTTACCATCGCATGATGAATCCTAATTTACAAGCTGAAGAATCTAATCAACATTCAGACAAAGAATTTGAAAATAGCATTCGACCTAATTCGATACATGATTTTTCGGGTCAAAAAGAGCTTATTGAAAACCTTTCAATATTTATACAAGCCGCTAATAAGCGCGATGAGGCATTAGATCATGTTTTATTTCATGGCCCGCCAGGCTTAGGTAAAACGACATTATCGCGGATTGTTGCCAATGAACTGGGTGTAAATATTAAAGAAACAAGTGGTCCAGTAATAGAAAAGCCAGCTGATTTGGCAGGATTATTGACGAGTCTTGAAACACGAGATGTATTATTTATTGACGAAATTCATCGTTTGAGTACAGTGGTAGAAGAATATTTGTATGCCGCAATGGAGGATTTCAAAATTGACATCATGATTGATAGTGGTCCCAATGCAAGAAGCATTCAAATTGCATTAAATCCATTTACATTGGTCGGTGCAACAACTCGTTCGGGATTGCTCACTGCGCCTTTACTTTCACGATTTGGTATTAAATCGCGACTGGAATATTACAATTTGGATGTGTTGGATAAGATTGTGTCAAGAAGCGCACAAGTATTACAAGTCAAAATTACATCTGATGCATCTCGCGAAATTGCGAGAAGAAGTAGAGGCACACCACGTATTGCAAATGGTTTACTCAGACGTATGCGAGATTTTGCGCAGATACTTGGTAATGGCATCATTAATATGGACATAGCTGAGCATGGCTTAAAAGCGCTAAAAGTTGATGCAAATGGATTGGACGAAATGGATAATAAAATATTATTTACCCTGATTGACAAATTCAAAGGTGGACCCGTTGGTATTAGCAATATTGCTACATCAGTAGGAGAGGAAAGCGGAACAATTGAGGAAGTATATGAACCATTTTTGATTCAAGAAGGTTACATTATTCGAACACCTAGAGGCAGAGAAGCGACAGAGAAAGCATACATTCATTTGAACATGCCTAATAAATGGAAGGCTCAAGGCGGTAATTTGTTTTAGCATGGCAACGAAAAATTGAATAGGTTAGAATGAATTCGAATTACCGAATAACTTAAATGCACCTTATGAAATTGAATTTTTCTGATGAATATGTTTTAGAAAATGAACGTGTCATTTTACGTCCACTTTTAACAAACGACTTTGAAAACCTGATTTATTTCTCGATGCATGAACCTGAACTTTGGAAATACTCCTTAATGCAAGCAATAGGTGAAGTTGGCTTGAAAAATTATTTGAAACTTGCCGCTGAATCAAGATTGAAAGCATTGGAATATCCGTTTATAGTCTATGACAAACAAGTTGGCAAATATGCGGGTAGTACTCGGTTTTATGATATTCAACTTTCGCAAAAGACATTACAGCTTGGTTATACTTGGTATGGAAAGGAATTTCAAGGAAATGGGTTAAATAAAAATTGCAAGTATTTACTTCTGCAATTTGCATTTGAGAAACTCGAAATGGAGCGTGTGGAGTTTCGAGCGGACAATTCCAATGCTAAAAGTATTGCAGCAATGAATAGTATTGGATGTAAGGTAGAAGGTGTTTTACGAAGTAATGGATACAACCCAGAAGGTAAACGACGAGATAGTATTGTGCTAAGCATTCTAAAAGATGAATGGTATAATGAAGTTAAACCGAAATTGAAAATACAATGTGTAAGCCTTACTATTAAGCCTTCTTAGCGAATAAGCGTGATATCGCCTTTCTCCTCAACACGCTTGTTTTGAAAAGGGCAATTGTAAGTAAACCAATAAAAATAGATTCCTTCATCGCAAGGCTGATTCTTGAATGTGCCAT
>Ga0315903_10009918_pt1 | contig 11445 bp, 11 predicted proteins | sample LakEriMetagenome_7_FD_203524 | JGI IMG/M metagenome (GOLD analysis project Ga0315903, IMG submission 203524) | Freshwater fungal communities from buoy surface, Lake Erie, Ohio, United States - Buoy 2 MA119 | ecosystem: Environmental > Aquatic > Freshwater > Lake | place: USA: Lake Erie, Ohio... | reverse complement strand
AAAAATTAAACACGTTTATCAGACAACCTGACCAACCTATCACCCAGCCACTGAGTGACTTGGACCAAGATAAACATGATGATCACGCACCAGATCATCACATTGGTTTCGAAACGATAATAGCCATATCGAATGGCCAAGTCACCCAGGCCCCCCGCACCCACAGCACCCGCCACTGCGGAGTAGGCAATGAAGCCTGTGGCCGTGACCGTTAAGCTGGCCAAGAGACCCGGCATTGCTTCTGGAATGAGAACCTTCCAAATAATTTGCCAAGGCGAAGCGCCACAGGATTGGGCCATGTCAACCATGCCGCGTGGAACATCGCGCAAATTCTGCTCTACCAAGCGTGCAAAATAGGGAATAACCGCGATCGACAAAGCGACCGCTGCAGCTTTAGGACCAATGCTGGTTCCGACTAAAAATCGTGAAAAGGGAATGAGCAAAACCAGCAGAATGATGAAGGGGAATGATCTCAGAACATTCACAAAATAACTGGTCAAGCGGTGGACCGTATGCTGTGGATACAAACCAAAGGCTGCTGTGAGGAATAGCATGATGCCCAAAGGAGTACCCAGCACAATCGCGCTTACCATGGTGGCGCCCACCATCATGAAGGTGTCCAGTGTTGCTTTGATTAAGTCGGGGCCAAATTGGACCAGTGCATCCATTAAGCCGTTCATGCTTCCTCCTCTGGCAGAACCGTTTCATCGGTCCAACCCTTGGCCGTTTCAAAAAAGAACTTGCCCAACAGGCTCACAGGCTCAGGAGAGCGCATGTCAATGTTGTCAACTACGCGGCCTTTTTCTAACACGATGGCACGATCGCACAAATAACTGGCCACCTTGATGTCGTGGGTGACCACCACCATGGTCATGCCTCGTTCTCGTTGCAAGGATTTGAGAAGTCGCAAAATAGACAGCGCTGTATGGGGATCAAGTGCTGAAGTGGCTTCATCACACAACATAATACGAGGCTCCATGGCCAATGCACGGGCAATGGCAACACGCTGCTTTTGCCCCCCTGACAGCTGTGAAGGATAGGCTTTGGTTTTATCGGCCAAACCCACCAGGTGCAAAGCTTGCATGGCTTTTTCTGTGGCGTCTGCAGCTGCGCGGCCACTGACCTGAATGCCAAACAAAACATTCTCTAAAGCGGTGCTGCTGCTGAGCAAATTGAATTGCTGAAAAATCATGCCAATTCTCTGTCGCACTTGTCGTAAATTAGATTCACTCAACCGGGTCACGTCCTGACCCTCGACCAGAATCCGACCGCCGCTGGGTGATTCTAAGCGGTTGATTAGGCGCAGCAAAGTGCTTTTACCGGCACCAGAAAAACCGAGCAATCCCACCACTTCGCCTTGTTGAATGGTGAGGTCAGTAGGGTGCAGCGCATGCACTGATTTATCGCCTTTTCCAAAGGTTTTGGAAACCTGTTTAAGTTCAATCATGAGTGCGTGTGGTCTTTATGTCTGACGGGGATTTGCTTGATGCCAAGCTCGGACTACGTCACGCAGTTGGGGCATCCATGTTTGTGGCAACGAGAGCGCATGATCCAACATTCGCTCAAAACTTGCAATGCGCAGCGGTGCGCCCATGACCCAAGGTCGGACAGCGTGATGCAGCAACCTGGCGCTATTTTCAGAGTCTATGGCCAACTGATTCAAAGCCTTGATGTAGTGGTCTTCGAACATGTCCAGATTGCACATGCGATTGATCAAAACAGTTTGATCATCAAAGTCAGCCCAAAGGGGCGTGGAGAGCATGTTCCCAGGTACGTTCATTGAATATGGCTGCTCATCATTGGCCCAGTCAGACACATATTTAATACCAAATTCTCCCAGCAGTTGAGGGGTGAGGGTGGACTCGCTGTAGTCAGCGCCAAACCAGCCCTGAGTAGGCAGCCCACATGCCTGCAAACGTGACAAGGTTTCGGCGATGTAGGCTCGCTCGTCATCTGCAGACATGGCGCTGGTTTGAGGTCGAGTGACCGACAGGCCATGCGCTACAAATTCAGAGCCATCCGATTTCAGTTGTTCGATCAATTCGGGATACTGCTCTGCGGTCATGGCATCAACGGCGACAGTGGGTTTGATGCCACGTTTTCGAAGTGCATCCAAAATTCGATATACACCCACACGGTGTCCGTATTCGCGCGTGGATACGCGGGAAATATTGGGAAAGTCTCTGATCAGTCCACCGCCCACACTGTGCACTTGCGGCCATCCTGATGGCAAGGGATCCTCGTAGGCCTCCAAAATGAGCAATGGAACCACGGCGAGTTGTGATTTGCCAGGCCACCGCAGGGGCGCTCGTTTGGGCAAGGGCGACCAGCCAAGGTGGGGATGGTCATACCCTGCTTGTCGCTGAGCGGGCCACGGACCGGGCGCTAGGGAAGTGGATTTGTGAACAGGCAGCACACTGACTTGAAGTTTCTTGGCCTGAGACAGTGCATCTTCAGCGCGTTGCTGAACCCCTTGGGCATGCGTTAGTTGCGTGTCGTAATGGTTCGCCAAATAGTGTTCGGCTATATCGTTGGCTGTAGCAAACCAAACCCCAGCATGGCTTGCGATGTGGTCCAAGATTTTCCGCAGGTGACCGATGTGATGCGGCTGACCAATTTGATACGGGTGCAGTGCAATGCAAAAAACTTTGGCGCTTTCGTCGCTTTCCAAATAGAGGCGATCAAAAGCGTCTTTGCAAGCTTGAACAAAATATTGACCGCCATAGGGACGTCCATCCCACAGAGGTGCATCGTTCAAGTCGTAGGAATAAGGCATGGAGATGAGTTTGTGTCCTGGTACCAAAATCGGCACAGGTACATCGTCGTGAACCCAGTCTGCATGGTAGAGCATGCCCGACTCAGCAATGAGGGCAGGTGTACGCTCCGTGTTGGTAATGGCGGGCGTCAGAATGCCTTTCAGATCCATTCCAATGTGGCGCTTTAATGAATCAATGTTGTCTTGATAAAAGGTGCGTTCTTGTGTCTCGTCCATGCCATACAAAAACCGCGTGTTGTAGATGCCGTGGCTCATCACATCCCATTGCCGGTCTCTGATGAGTTGGGTGATTTCAGGAAAGTGATCGAGCAGGGCCAGATTGAGAGATGCAGTAGGCCTTACAGGGTAATCTTGCAGGACCTCGTCCATGCGCCAAATGCCCACACGGTTGCCGTAATCTCTAAAACCGTATTCGCGCACATCCGGGTGTTTGGGAACTCTGTCCCAAGTTTCACGACCGATCGCTGGCGGAGGCGTGTATTCATAAAACTCAAGGTTGGGCACAATCCATACGGCCAGTTTTTTGCCCTGCGGCCAACTGATGGGAGGTCGCCCGACAACGGGGGCATAGCGCACAAAATCACGAATTGATTTCATCGTCCCACCTCCTGCAGTACATGTAAATCAGGCCAATTCAATTGCCGAATATCTTGAACTTTGGGCAAGGCCATCCAGTCTTGATAAGTGGTGTCTGCTTGTGCGGCACTGAGTCCTGCAAACATCACTGTATCAATGAACTTTTCACGAACCTGCGCGCTGTCCATGGGCAAGTCGGCATGGCCACGCGGCCGCCTGATGGCGGGAGATGCCGTGATGAGGCCGTCTTTCTGATGGACCCAGAGTTGATCGAAGGGGGCGGCATCGCGCCAACCAGGCTCGAAATCCTCAGTCGTCTCAATCGTGACACAGGCCATGAGTTTTTGGACCTCCGCAGATTGAATGAAATCATCCTTGAGTTCATTCAAACCTACACGGCCTTTTAACAAGGCGCAGACCAAAGCAAAGGGCAAGCTGAACTTGGCTTGCAAGGCGTCTTGCGGCAATGCGTAGGGCATGACTGCAGCGTGTCGCTGACTGATCACTATGTGAATTTTGTCGATAGATGCAGGCCGAACTTGTGGGTTGTCTTTCCGCCAACCTAGCATGGCTTCAATGCCGCGTTGGGCTGAGCCAACCACAGGAAAGCGTTTCAGATTCAAGCGATAACGGTGAATCCACCAGGGCTCTTTTGAGTGAAAAGCGCTAGAGACATCCACATGACCCGCAGGGGAAAACGCCTGCAACATACCTCGAGACCCTTCGATGGCTTGCTCACTGGCTCGAATGCCACTGGCCGCCATTTCTGCAGCCATCACTCCTAAGCTGCTGGCGCGTCCGCCATGCAATGGCTTTGCCATGGTGCCAAAATTTTCAAACACACCTCCTGCAAATGAGGCCGACAAAGCAAGGGCATGGCATATTTCTTCTTCACTCAAACCCATGATGGCGCCTGCCGCAACCGCAGAACCCAATGTGCCTAAGATGGCGGTGGGGTGCCAGCCTTTGTCGTAATACAAATCGGGTTCCCGCACAAAGGCATCGGCCCAAACTTCATAGCCCAGGACATAAGCCCTCAGCGCTTGTTCGCCACTCACGGGTAGAGGTGAAGCGTCGGCTACCGCCAAAATGGCGGGGCATAGAACGGCGCTTGGGTGGTTAGAAAATGCAAAGTCATCAAAATCCAGTGCATGGGCTGCTGTGGCATTGATCAGTGCGGCTGTACTTACAGGCAATCGATTGGCTTGGCCGACGCAGCGCGCGCGCGCGCGCCCCCCCTGAAGATGCGCCCAATGCCGAAGTGCTTTCAGCACAGGTTCATTGGCGCCAGCCAACATCACGCCTAAACAATCGACAAATCCTAAATGTGCAATTTCAAGCGCTTGATGGGACAGATCTTCGAAGCGGCATTGATGGCTCCAATGCGCGAATTGTCGGGTCAGAGGGCTTTGGAGCATGTTTTGCATTTGGCCTATTTTGTATGCAATTCAGGTTTTAATTTAATGACTTATTTAATTTTTCAGATATAAATCTCTTGATGATTTTTATCTCACAACCTATTATGCATACTATTTAAAATTTTCAAAGACTTTCAAAGAGCCCTCATGTCAGATTTACTTTGGCAACTTTCAGCAAGTCAAGCAAGCGCCTTGATGGCGCGTCATGAACTCACCAGCGAGGCTTACGTTCGCGCTTGTGTCCAAAGAATTCGTGATCGAGAGGACGAGGTAAAGGCGTGGGCAGCTGTCGATGAAGCAGACGCCATTGAACAGGCCAGAGCGTGCGATGCGATGCCTCGAAAGGGTCCCCTGCATGGCATTCCCGTGGGCGTGAAAGATGTCATACGCACGAAGAATTTGACCACTGAGTTCAATTCACCAATCTATAAAGACTTCAAAGCTGGCGAAGACGCTCATTGCGTCGCTGTGCTTCGCGCCATGGGGGCCGTGATTTTGGGGAAAACCAGCACCCTTGAATTCGCATGTGGCGGACAATTTCCAGCCACCACCAATCCTTGGGATGTCACGCGAACCCCGGGTGGATCATCTTCGGGCTCAGGCGCTGCCGTAGCGGATGGCATGGTGCCCTTGGCGCTGGGCACCCAAACCGGCGGCTCCACCATTCGCCCTGCTGCTTTTTGCGGAACTTATGCGCTCAAGCCAACATGGGGCAGCGTGCCTTTTGATGGCATCAAGGGTTTTTCGCCGCCATTGGACACTGTGGGCCTCTTTGGCAGGTCTGCTGAAGATTTGGTCATGTTGGCGCAAGCCTACCGATTGCTGGAAGATGAACCCCAAGTTCTGAAGAGGCCTCTGCGTTTGGGCATTTGCCGAACACCCTTGTGGAAAGAGGCCGAGACCGAAACTACACAGGTTTTTGAATCTCTCGTTCAAAAGTTGAGCCAAGTCGGCATTGAATTTCGATCTGTTGAATTCGATTCAGAATTTTCAGACATCAATTGCTGGCAGGACGAAGTCATGCAAAACGGTGGGCGATTTGCATTTCTGCCGGAAGCATGCATGGCGCCTCAAGCGCTTCATGATGACTTCAAAGCCAAACTTAACAACCACTTGGGGCTGAAGGGGTCAACCATTCGTCATGCCCTGAATCAAATTGACCGGTGTCGAATGAAGTTTGAGACGCAACTTGAGGGTTTGGATGGCGTTCTGACCCTGAGTGCGCCAGGCATTGCGCCGATTGGGTTAAACACGCAAGGGATGGCCACGTTCAATCGCATGTGGACTGCTTTGCAAGTGCCTTGCATTAATGTGCCCGCACTCTGGTCTGCCTCAGGTATGCCGATTGGTTTGCAATTGGTGCATGCGCGTTATGAAGAGTCCAAGTTGTTGTCCTGCTTGTTAACGCTCATGCCTTACCTCGATGCAAATCGACATCCTTGGAGCTCCATATGAAACTGATTGATCGCGGCCATGAACCCGACCTAGCCCAGCAAGAGGCAGATGCTCGTTTGGCATTTGAGTGCATGACCAACGGTGGTGTCAGTGTCTTACCCTTGAGTGTGTCCTACGCCATCTTTGCACATACGGCAGAGGGTGTTGAGCGCATCTACAAATTGAAGCAAAGACCTATGACCAAGCCCAATGGTGTTATTGGCAGTTGGGATATTTTTCGTGAGGTTTTCAATGTGGGGAAACGAGAACTCGACCTGGTACGCTGTCTCACGATAGATCACAATTTGCCCTTGTCGGTTATAGCGCCGTTCAACCCCGCACACGATTGGTTGAAGACGGTCCAATATGGCGCTTTGCGCTTGGCCACCAAAGTTCAGACCATGGACCTCTTGATGAATGCGGGTCCTCTGCACAATGCGCTGGCCAAGATGAGTCTCGACCAATCAAAGCCTTTGATGGGCTCGTCTGCCAATGTCTCAAGCTCTGGCAGCAAATTCAAATTGGAAGATGTCCAAACAGAACTCAAAGAAGGTTGTGATTTGGTGCTGGGTTATGGCACTTCAAGATACGACAACGAATTTGGCATGGGTAGTACCATTGTTGAGCTGCCCAGTTGGAAAATATTAAGGTGGGGCGGTTGCTTTGAAGCGCAAGCCAAAATTGTTGAAAAAGAATTTGGAGTGAGTTGGCCGGAGCGGCCCCGAGAAGGTTCGTGGACATTGGTGTGAATTTCATGAACTCTTCAACTGAATCCTTGTCGCCCTTCCAATTGCAAAGTTTGCAAAAATTGAATAATTTGGCAGCACTAATTGGCCATACCCCTTTGCTTCATTTGCGGCTTCGTTATCAAGGCCAAGTTTTTAACATTGGCGCCAAAGCCGAGTCTTATAACCTCACAGGTAGCATCAAAGACAGGATGGCTTGGCAAATTTTGCGAGATGCGGTGCTCAGCGGACAACTTCGACCGGGCGACACCATCATCGAGGCGACCAGTGGCAATACGGGCATTGCTTTTGCAGCCTTGGGTCAGGCATTAGGGCATCCTGTTCGAATTATCTTGCCCGATTGGATGAGTGACGAGCGTAAATCACTGATTCGCCTTTATGGCGCTGAAATTGAATTGGTCTCAGCCGACCAAGGTGGATTCATAGGTAGCATTGAACGTGCAAAACGTTATGGCGCGGAACGCACGGATGTATTCTTACCGTCGCAGTTTGACAATTGGGCCAATGTCGCAGCGCACGAAGAAGGGACAGGACAAGAAATCCTTCAACAGCTCATGTCGAAAGATTTAAAACCGACGGCTTTTGTGGCAGGTGTGGGTACTGGCGGCACTGTGATGGGGGTCGGACGCGCCTTGCGAAAACTTTACCCTGACATGCCCATACACCCTCTAGAGCCTGCAGAATCACCGACCTTGAGCACGGGCTGCAAGAGCGGTAAACACCGGATTCAAGGTATTTCCGACGAGTTTATTCCTGCGCTTTGTCAGTTGAATCAACTCTCCCGGGTGATTGCGGTTCATGACACTGACGCCATTCGAATGGCGCAACGTCTTGGGCGCGTGTTCGGTTTGGGTGTCGGCATTTCTTCGGGTGCAAATTTACTGGGTGCACTTGAAGTGGCAACCCAGCAAGGGCCTGAGTCTTGGGTGGTGACGGTATTTTGCGACGACAGTAAAAAATATTTGTCTACCGACCTCACACGAACGTTGCCCGTAGCTAAGGGCAATGTCTGCGATGAAATTGAACTGCTCTCATGGCATCGTATTGATCCGCAATCTAACTCCAAAGAGCTTTCTTTACATCATGGCCCTTGAACAATTTACAGCTATCGATTTAACGCACATGCAGTCTGGGACTTATAGCAGCATGCTTCTGGCCGACTGAGGCGCAAGAACCATCAAAGCGGCGATAAATCAAAACCATGCAATGTTAGGCAACACAAAATGAGCAATGCAAACTGGGCCGCTGACTTGAGCCTCGATCATGTAGGTATTATCGTGCCCGATCTGAAGGCCGCGAGCGATTTGTGGCGAGCACTTGGCTTCAATTTGACGTCGCGCGCAGATCACACTCGCACTGATGCTCAAGGTATACGAATTCCAGCTGGCAGTTCTCAGCACTCCGTGATGTTGCAGCAAGGCTATATTGAGTTGATGCAAATTACGGATCCATTGGCAGGGCATCCCCTCACACCAGCAATGCAGCAACGCTATGGTTTGCATATTGTAGCCATCGACACGCCTGATTCTCGCGTTACGCACCAAGCAATTTCGCAACTTGGGTGTTCCGTCAGTGCGGTGAGGGATTGGTCGCGTTCGGTTAAAGAGGGTGACTTCGAAGGCTTGGCAAAATTCAGTTTTTTTGACACGCCATGGCAAATCAGTGACGCCTCTTATGTCTGTTGGGTTCAGCACCTTACCCCAGAGATGATTCGCAGGCCTGGATCTACAGTTCACCCTAATGGTGCGCAGGCTTTGAAGGCAGTGATTTTTGAAGGCGCTGGTGCAGATTGTGCTGAATGGATACAGCGTTTGGCATCATTCGGATTGAATGCCATCTTTCAACAAAGTAGAGACTTGGACTATCAAGATGCGATTGTTCATTTAGGGCTTTCGCAATTAAGGATTCAAGAAAAACTTGAGGCAGCCCACATTTGTCCAAGCGTCATTCAAATTGAATTTGATAATGTAGACGCCATATTGAAAAAAGCACAAGCTTGTCAACTTGCAATTCAAATACAGAATGACAATACAGAGATTGATTTAGGACCCATCAGCCCTGTTAGATTGCGAGTGACATCTGGTCCATGAACAGACCTAAGTTCCACGTCTATGCCGGTCCAATGGATTTAGCCAAACAACCTACTATAAGTGGCCCTCCCGCTTTGGCGGTGTGGAACCTTGATCTGCTGCGGCAAGAGTTTCCTGGGGTTATTCACAAACGTGTCTACCGGCTCTACAAGAACGCCAACCTAGCGGTGCGCCGCCGCAAGAAAGTCAAGCTTCTGCTATAACGAAAAATCGGCATTAGCGTATGAAATCTGAATCGCAGAATTGCTCCAGCAATTCGGAAATTGTCACATGAACCAAGTCGACTTCATCAACGGTAAAACGCGCGTGTTTGGCATCGTCGGTGATCCTATTGAGCAGGTCCGGTCCCCCGAGATGGTGACATGGGAATTCCATCAACGACCCTATAACGCTGTGATGGTTCCCATTCACATCGCCCAGAGTGATTTCGATCATGTCATCCCAGACATCATGCAAATCCGCAATCTTGACGGCCTGATTTTTACCATTCCATACAAAGTCAAAGCGCTAGGATTGGCAAAGACGCTGGGTCCGCAGGCTTCATTGGTAGGCGCTATCAATGCAATCAAGCGCCAAAGTAATGGCGATTGGTGTGGTGAAATATTTGATCAACCCCTCCAAACCACTCTCACCGAGCCTGTAAAGAAGCCACGGAAATAATGCTCCGGGTTGGCCGGGTCAAATCTTGGATTCATCCCCTGCCAGCGCGGTAGCCTCTTTCGGCAATGTGGTCAGCAAAGCCATGCCTGCCAGCATGACGGCAGAGGTCAGCCAGAGTGCGCCTTTGAAGGAGCCTGTGGCTTGGGCCATGGCACCGGCCACTACAGGCGCGATCATTTGGGCTGCACCATAACTGAGGGTTAGGCGGGCCATGGCTTTGCCGGGGTTTTGCGGGGCGCGGCGGCCTACCAAGGCCAACGTTAGGCTGACGATGCCGATAAATGTGGCTCCATACCCCACTGCCCCTAATAAGGCCACCGCCAATGAGCCCGCAAATAGGGGAAGCACAGGCAGCACGATGGACACTATTTGCAAGCCAAAAGCGAGCAATAAGGCCCTGACGTCGCCCAAGCGGCGGGCTACTTTGTCCCATAAAAACACGCCGGGCATGGCCGCCAGCCCGACCAAGGCCCAGGCCAACGCGCCCTGCCCGGCCAGCGCCGGGTCGCGCTCCACAATGGCCACGGTAAAGGTGGCGCTGATCACAAAACCCCAGCCTGCAGCAAAGTAACTGACGATCATGGTCAGCATCCAGCGACGAGAGATGGCCGGGGCCTCTTGGTTGGCAGCCACCACGGCAGGTGCAGGGGGCACAGGGGGCCGCCAATGCCAAGCCGGAATGAAAAACACAAGGCCGATGGCGGCAAAGGCCAGCCAATGCGTTGCCCATTGTGTGAGCCAGTGCGACAAAGTCCATGCCCCCAAGGCCGAGACCACCACCCCCAGACCCAGACCAATGAAATATTGCCCCAGCTCCGGGCGACGGCCATGACGCATGAGCCAGCCCAGCACCAGACCCGAGCCCAGCAACATGCCCGTGGCCCCGCACAAACCGCCGATGTATCGGAACATTGCCCAAGCGGGCATCCAAGACGTCAAGGCCATGGCGGCGGTGGTGAGCAAGGCCACCCACAAGCCCATGCTGTAGAGGCGGTGCCGCCAGCGCACGTCGTCAATCCAGGCCACGGCCAACGCGCCCGTGATGTACCCGGCGTAATTGATGGCCGCCAAACCGCCAGCTGAGGCGTCGGTCAGGCCGGTTTGCAATTGCATGAGCGGCAACAAAGGGGTGAAGGCAAAACGGGCCAAGCCTATGGTCAAGACCAAGCCGCAGATTCCTCCCGTCAGGACTTGCCAGGCTTTTAAGGAAGGAGGTGGTATTGCGGTCATGGTCTTTTAAAGGGCTTGGTTATCGTACCCGGGGATCCCCAAATGCAGGGTCATTGAGGCAGCTGTAAAAAAATTAGGGGCCACTATTGCTTTCACTTTATTTATTTTTAATACTTTTAATACTAAATACAATTAAATCCACTTAAATTAGGGATTGTTTACTTTCATTTATTTGTTAAAAATATATCGATTCTTGGAAATTTATTAAATATTTATTAAATAAAAAAGAATAAAAACTCAATGAATGAAAAAGCGGTACCGAAACGACTAAGAAAGCAATTGGATTATGCAAAGCAAAACATTTACACCTGGGACTCAACTGGACCAACATTTCACTTCGGCACACCATTTGCCCACCAACGAACAACAGCACGCGAACGACCACAAGATCACCCATAAAACCGAAAGTACATCTTTCATGACCACGGCAGCCGCAGCCAAGATGCTGGGTTTGTCCATGGCGACGGTGCAAAAACTGGTGGACAGCAACAACCTTCAAGCATGGAAAACCTACG
>Ga0315903_10009917_pt1 | contig 11446 bp, 7 predicted proteins | sample LakEriMetagenome_7_FD_203524 | JGI IMG/M metagenome (GOLD analysis project Ga0315903, IMG submission 203524) | Freshwater fungal communities from buoy surface, Lake Erie, Ohio, United States - Buoy 2 MA119 | ecosystem: Environmental > Aquatic > Freshwater > Lake | place: USA: Lake Erie, Ohio... | reverse complement strand
AGAGCCTTCGCCATTTTTCAAAACCATGGCGGGTTTTGATGCGCGGGTTGACCATCGGCAGCAAATTGATTTTTTCCCGCCGTCGTATGTGCTTATCAACACCCGCGTCAGCGGCCACCGATCCGATGGCACCAGCGAGGCAGCCGAGTTTTATGTGCTCAATGCATTGACGCCAAAAAACGAGAAGTCAACCCATTACTTCTGGGGATTGGTGCGTAATTTTTCGATCGATGATCCAGCGGTGACTGCGTTGCAGCAAAAACTAAACCGCGAAACATTTTTCGAAGATGTCGAAATATTGTCCCAACAACAAATCATGCTGGACTCAGCCCCAGCCGGATGGGTGCCGGTTTCTGTGCCCAACGATGGCGGCTGTGTTCAGGCCGATCGCATGTGCAAAAAACTATATGCGCAAGAGCAAAACCAAACGGGTAGCAAGCCTCACTGAATTTTGATATTGGCCGATTTCACCAAGCCAATGTACATGTCAAGCTCTTTGGCCATTAGGTTCTGAAAGGCACCCAAACCCAGGCCCACAGGCTCATTGCCGATGCCCAAAATGCGCTCGCGGATATCTGGGCGCGCCAGCAGCTTGCTGAACTCTTCGTGCAAGCGGGCCGATACGGCCGGCGGCATACCGGCAGGGCCGATCACACCGATCCAGGTATCGCTGATCACGTTTTTGAATCCCAATTCTGGCATGGTGGGCGCGTTGGGCAGCAAGGGAGAGCGTTTTTCTGCCATCACACCCAGCACACGAATTCGCCCTGCTTTGATGAAACCCAGCGACGAACTCAGCGCCGAGACGGACGATGGCACCTGCCCAGCGATCACAGCCTCTACCGACAAATTGGCCCCTTTGTAGGGAATGTGATTCAACTTGATGTTGGCGTAGTGCGCAAACAACTCGCCGGCCAAATGCACCGTGGTTCCCGCGCCAGATGTGGCATAGGCCACCCCCCCCGGGTCGGCTTTGGCCGCTTGCACATATTCAGGCAATGTTTTCCACGGGCTGTCCGATCGGACAACGATCATGTTGGGCGTGGTGGTCAACAAGGTGACCCCCGTGAAGTCCTTTTCGGCATGGAAAGGAATGCTCGGGTTCATCGCTTGGTTGATCAAATGGGTATTGGGTGCCACATACAAGGTGTAACCATCGGGGGCAGACTTGGCCACATAGTCCGCACCAATGATGCCTGCCGCTCCAGGTTTGTTTTCAACCACCACCGGTTGGCCCAAGGCCTTTTGCAATTCAGGCGCCAAAATTCTGGCCATCACGTCGGACACGCCGCCCGCGACAAAACCCACGACCAACTTGATGGGGCGATTGGGGTAACTGCCTTGCGCATGCGCAGACATCGATAGCAAGCCCAGCAGCACGCAGGCGATAGTTTTTAAGTTCATGTTGGCTCCTTCAGTCCAATTGGATGTTTGCTTTTTGCAGCACTGCGGCCCAGCGCTCTTGCTCGTCTTGCAGCACTTTGCTGAATTCATCCGGCCTAGAGGCCACGATGTCAGCCGCATAACTTTGCATTTTCTCAACAATCGCCGGGTGGCTCATGGCCTTGGCCACCGCGCGTTGGATTTTGTCAATGATCGCCGGCGGCGTTTGGGCCGGGGCTGCCAGGCCATACCAGCTTTGCACCTCATACCCCGGTATGCCCGATTCGTTGATTGACGGGATGTCCGGCATTTGGGGTGAGCGGTTGGATGACGTGCGCGCCAAAATTTTGATGCGCCCGGTTTTCACATGCGGGCCAGCGGTGGAGAAACCGGTGATCATCATGTCGACCTGGCCACCGATCACATCGGTCAGGGCCGCTTGTGCGCCTTTGTAAGGGACGTGCACGATATTGACGCCACTCTTTTGCTTGAGCAACTCCAGCGCTAAGTGGCCCACACTGCCCTCACCCCAAGACGACATTTTGATTTGACCGGGTTTGCTTTTGGCCAGCTCGATCAAGTCTGAGAACTTGCTCACATTCAGGTCTTGACGCACCACCAACACAAACGATTGCCGCGCCATCATGGTCACGGGCGCAAAGTCACGGATGGTGTAGCTGTTTTTGCGGTAAAGCTGCGGGGCTATCACCAACGTATCGGGCAAGGCCACGATCAAGGTGTGCCCATCGGGCGGCGACTTGGCCACATATTCGGTGGCAATGCGCCCACCAGCGCCGGGGCGGTTGTCAATCACCACGGGTTGGCCCCACTCCTCGCGGAGTTTTTCCGCAATCATTCTGGGCAAGGTATCGGTGATGGCCCCAGGCGGGTAAGGCACCACGATGCGAACCGGGCCTGTGGGAAACGCCGTTTGTGCCTGGCTGTGTGCCGCCGCCAACATGGCCAGCAAGATGGAGAGGATATGTTTCATGTCAGGCTGCCTTTGATTTGAGTTTTGCGCGGTGTTGCTCGGTGGCCACCTCGTCCACCCCACCCAAGGGGGTGAATATGACGCCGTATTCCGCGGTTGCCGCTGCGGGTGTGACATAGCCCATGGCCAAGTCTTGTTTGAGTTTGGCAACCGATCGATCCAAGGGGTCACCATAGCCGCCACCCCCAGCTGTTTCTATCATGATGCGATCCCCCTCAAACACGGGGTGGTCGCCCTTGAGCACAAACTCTTTGTCGCCATTTTTGCGCATGATGCACACGCCCGAGGGCTTGCCCGGTAGGCCGCCTTTGAGGCCCCAGGGAAGGCATTTGGTGCGATCAATTTTCAAGTTGATGCGGCACGCTGATAACACGCGGTAAACCTTGACCACCCCAATGCCACCCCTTTGTTGGCCCGCCCCGCCCGAATCGGGGCGCAGCACATACGAGTCCAACACATAAGGGCAGGTCGCCTCTTGCATTTCAATGGGCACATTGGAGGTGTCGCCATGCAAGTTGGAGCGCGATGGCCCATAGCCATCCTCCAAGGACGTGGCACCCCAGCCGCCACAAATGGTGTCCAGGTTGTAAAACGGTCGCCCAGTGACCGGGTGTTTGCCATGGAAGGCATGCACACCATAAGTGCCATGGTGGGCGGCCGCCACGCGCTCGGGGAAGACCTCGGCCATGGCCCGGATGACCGTGTCCACCACCGTGGGGATCATGTTTCCCGACGAGCCCAGCGCGGCGTCTTGCCCGGCAGAAATGAAGGTGCCTTCGGGAATCACTATGTCCAAAGCCCGGAAATCACCCTCGTTCACAGGTTGGTCAGAAGAGAACAGGTATTTCACCGCCACCCTGGCAGCCGCCACCGCACCCCCATTGCGCCCGGCATTGAGCGGGCCGGGTCGTTGGGGTGAAACCTCTGAAAAATCCACCGTGAGTTGGTCGCCGAACTTTTTCACAGTGATGTGGATGGGCACCGTGCTGTCCAGGTCGATGCCGTCGTTGTCCAAGAACGAACTGGCCTTGTAAATGCCATCGGGTGCGGATTTCAAAATCGCCCGCATGGATTGATCCGATTGGTCCCACATCATCTCAACGGCTGCGTGATAACTGTCAGCGCCATATTTCACGGCAATCTCTTGAACCATTTTTTTGCCGAGCAAGCATCCGCCAATCTGCGCCTCAATATCGCCCATCAACATTTCAGGGAAACGGGTGTTGTAGCGAATGACCCGCAGCATGTCTTCATTGCGCTGACCCTGGTTGAACAGCTTCACGGTGCGCAGTTGCAGGCCCTCTTGGAATATTTCGGTGGCTGTGGTTGAGCTGCATGAACCAATCATCATCCCGCCAATGTCTATCCAATGCATGAGCACACAGAAAAACGCCATCAATTGGCCGTCATGAATCACGGGGGTGTACATCACCACATTGTTCAAATGCTGGCCCAGGGTGCCTGCATGGTTGGAGATCACGATATCCCCGTCTTTCAAACCTTCTGCGCCATAAATTTCAAGTCCATCGCGCACAGCCGTGCCCAATGCATTGGCCACAAAAATAGCCAAGCTGCCCCGGGACTGCGACACCGACTGACCCGTGGCGTCCACAATGCCAACAGAATAATCTTTGTACTCGCTGATGAAGGCGCTGAATGCCGTTCGGGTGATGTTCTTGTCGATTTGGTTGGGAATGGACACCAAATCTTGGCGAATCACCTCCAGCGTGATGGGGTCGGTCGCGTGTGTGGGTGTGGCGAGTTCAGACATCGCAAACCTCCAAATTTATTTCACCATAAGCACCGACCTGCGCTTTGTCACCTGGCATCAACACCGTCGTCGAACTGAATTCTTCAATGATCGCCGGGCCTGCAAGGCCAAAGCCCACCGGCAAAAGCTCGCGCTGCCACACAGGGACCGACAACCACCCATGCGGTTGTGCGAAGTAAACGTTTCTGACTTCCTTGGGGGTGGGTGGCTGGCCCTCGGGCAGTTGGACACATTGCAGCAAGTCTGGCTTGGGTATTTCTGCGGTCGCGCCCAACTTCAAGGCCAACACCTCCACCTCACAGTCGGCATTGGCATGGCCAAACCTTTTGAGATAAGTCTGCTCAAAATCAGCCAAGAAAACTTCGATGGCTTTGTTTTTATCGTAGGCCACCCGCACCGTATGGGTTTGACCCAGGTACCTGGCTTCCAGCGAGTATTCAAAGTCAATGGCGCGCTCACCCAAATCACGCTGCAAACCGGCCCGCCCTTCGTTTTCCAACTCGGCAAATACGCGGTTGATGTGGGCTTGCGCGTTCGGCGTGGCCATGGTCAAAAAAGTTCGCGCCAAGTCCATCCGTGCGCCTGCAATCAGCATGCCCAATGTGGAGAAGTTGCCCGGATGGGGTGGCACAACGACGTGGCGTATGCCCAGCGCCCTGGCCAGCACCGAGCCAAACAGCGGGCCGCCGCCGCCAAACACAAACAGTTTGAAGTCGCGCGCGTCAATGCCTCTTTCGATGGTGATTTCTTTGATCGCACCGGCCATGGTCACGGTGGCAATGTCCAAAATGCCTTGAGAGGCTTTTTCAGCCGCCAAATCGCCGGTGTACCCCAAGGGTTTGGCGATCAATTCGGTGACCGCCGCTTTGGCCGCCAGCATATCCAAGCGCAGCTTGCCTTTCATGAAGTTGCCCGAGCCAATGCGGCCCAACACCACATTGGCATCGGTCACCGTGGGCTCTCGACCACCACGGCCAAAGGCCACCGGGCCGGGCTCAGACCCCGCGCTTTTGGGGCCCACACTGATGCGGCCAAACCCATCGACCGCCGCGATCGAGCCGCCACCGGCACCCACCTCCACAATGTCGAGCACCGGTGTTTTCAGCGGAAAACCGCGCTCATAGCCGCCGACATAGTAAATCGGGTGGACATCAAATTGCCCGTCTTGCACCAATGCGCATTTGGCCGTGGTCCCGCCCATGTCAAAGGCGATGAGGCGGTCAATGCCCAATAACTTGGCATAAGCGGCCGCACCCATGCAACCGCCAATGGGGCCCGACTCCACCAAAGCCACGGGTTGCTCCATCGCCCGCTCCACCGACAACACCCCGCCATTGGAGCCCATCATATAAAAGCTGCCTTTGAAGCCCTTGGCCAGAAGACGGTCATTGAAGGTGCGCAAATAAGGCTCAATGCGGGCACCCACATAGGCATTGGCCGCAGCTGTGGAGGTGCGTTCATATTCGTACCACTCGCGGGTCAAGGTGGTCGCGCACGTCACATAAACCCCGGGCAACCAGGCCTTCAAACGCGCGCTGGCCAACTCTTCATGGCAAGGGTTAGCATAAGCATTCATGAAAGAAATGGCCACCGACTCAACGCCCAAGCGCTTGAGTTCTGGCGCCAAGTCGTGCAAGGCTTGCTCATCAAGCGCGTTCACGACCTCGCCTTTGTGGTTGATGCGCTCCGCGACTTCAAAACGGTGTGAGCGGGGAATCAAGGGAGGGTCACGCCGATAGTCTTGCTTGAAAGGCACCGGCCGGTTGCCTCGGGCAATCTCCAAAATATCCTTGAAGCCTTCGGTGGTGATCAGCGCCGCCACGCCGCCTGAGCGTTGCAAAAAAGTGTTGATCACATGGGTCGTCCCGTGCTTGAACAACAAGGACTCTGACAAAGACACTTCGGTACCAGACAGCCCGTCCAGCACCCCGTCCACCAAATGCGTGTAATCAGTCAATGTTTTGCTGTAGGACACCGACTGGGTCACCGCGTCGTAGACAGCGACATCAGTAAAAGTTCCACCGGTATCTGCTGCCACCATGTATCGCATCTGGAATCTTCCTTTTTTGAGCGCAAAATCCTCTGGCCCACTCTAGCACCACTTGGGCCAAAGCTGACCGCGACCTGACGCCTGCGCTACAGCCCCAAACGACCAAAAACCGCTCAGACTGATATGATTGACGTTGACGTTAACGTCAATTACTAATCGGGCACCTTTCTGCCTGAAAGCTGTGTGGAGACACCCCATGACCGACCTGTCCGCCGAATACCAAGCACTGGCCAATTACCGCCCCAAAAACAAGGTGCGCTTTGTCACCGCCGCCAGCTTGTTTGATGGCCACGACGCGGCCATCAACATCATGCGCCGCATCTTGCAAGGCATGGGTGCAGAAGTCATTCACTTGGGCCACAACCGCTCGGTGGACGAGGTGGTCACCGCTGCGCTGCAAGAAGACGTGCAAGGCATCGCCATCAGTTCGTACCAAGGTGGCCATGTGGAGTACTTCAAATACATGGTCGATTTGTTGCGCCAACGTGGCGGGGCACACATCCAAGTGTTTGGAGGAGGAGGAGGCGTCATCGTGCCCGAAGAGATCAGCGAACTGCAAGCCTATGGCGTGACGCGCATCTACAGCCCGCAAGACGGCCAGCGCATGGGCTTGCAAGGCATGATTGGCGAGATGATCATGCGCTGCGATCAAGACTTGAACGCCCACGCACCCACTGCACTGAGCGCCATCCAAGGCCACAGCGAAGCGCATTGGCGCGCTTTGGCGCAACTCATCACCGCCATCGAGAACGGGCAAGCCAGCGCCGGCTTGGTCGACCAACTGCGCGCACAAGCCAAGCAACTCAAGGTGCCCGTGATCGGCATCACCGGCACCGGGGGCGCGGGCAAGTCATCCTTGACCGACGAATTCATTCGCCGCGTTCGCCTGGACCAAGCCGATAAGCTGCGCATCGCCGTGATCTCCATCGACCCTTCCCGGCGCAAAAGCGGTGGTGCCTTGTTGGGCGACCGCATCCGCATGAACGCCATTGCCCCGTGGAGCCTGGGCGAGTCCGGCCAATCCGGACAGCGCGTGTTCATGCGCAGCTTGGCCACCCGCGAGTTCGGCAGCGAAATCAGCGCCGCCTTGCCCGACGTGATTGCCGCCGCCAAATGCGCTGGCTTTGACCTGATCGTGGTCGAAACCTCTGGCATTGGCCAAGGCGACGCGGCCATCGTGCCGCATGTGGACGTGCCCTTGTATGTGATGACGCCCGAGTTTGGCGCGGCCAGCCAGCTCGAAAAAATCGACATGCTCGACTTCGCCGAGTTTGTCGCCATCAACAAGTTCGACCGCAAGGGTGCCGCCGACGCGCTGCGCGATGTGGCCAAGCAAGTGCAACGAAACAAAGAAGCCTGGACCACACCCACCGAGCAGATGCCGGTGTTTGGCACCATGGCTGCCCACTTCAATGACGACGGCGTGACCGCGCTCTTCCAAGCCATGAAGCCGCGCCTGCAAGCCTTGGGCCTGCCCATCCAAGACGGCTTGCTGCCCACGGTGGCGGTGCGCCACAGCTCGCACCAAACGCCCATCGTTCCCGGGGCGCGCAGCCGCTATTTGGCTGAGATCAGCGACACCGTGCGCGGCTACAAGTTGCGCGCCAAGAGCCAAGCCCAACTGGCGCGCGAGATCCAACAATTGCAAGCCGCCGCCCAGATGCTGTCCGAGGGCAAGCAAGGCCGCGCAAAAGCCAGTGAAGCGGCCACCGACCTGGCCGCACAACGCCTGATCCATTTGGGTGCCACCGAGCGCGCCCTGCTCGCCGATTGGCCCCAACTGCAACATGACTACGCCGGTGACGAGCTGGTGGTGAAGGTGCGCGACAAAGAAATCCGCACCGCGCTGGTGACCAAGTCTTTGAGTGGCACGACGGTGCGCAAAGTGGCGCTGCCCCAGTACCACGACCATGGCGATGTGCTGCAGTGGTTGATGCTGGACAACGTGCCCGGCCGCTACCCCTACACCGCTGGCACCTTTGCCTTCAAGCGTGACAACGAAGACCCGACCCGCATGTTCGCTGGCGAAGGCGATGCGTTTCGCACCAACCGCCGCTTCAAGTTGTTGAGCGAAGGCATGCCTGCCAAGCGCCTGTCCACCGCTTTTGATTCGGTCACGCTGTATGGCAACGACCCGGATCTGCGTCCCGACATTTACGGCAAGGTCGGCAACTCAGGCGTGAGCATCGCCACTTTGGACGACATGAAGGCCTTGTACGACGGCTTTGATTTGTGTTCACCGTCCACCAGCGTGTCCATGACCATCAACGGCCCCGCGCCCACCATCTTGGCGATGTTCATGAACACCGCCATCGACCAAAACCTGGACAAATTCCGCGCTGACAAGGGCCGCGAACCCACCGCCTCAGAAGCCGCAGACATCCGCGCTTGGGTGATGCAAAACGTGCGCGGCACGGTGCAAGCCGATATCTTGAAAGAAGACCAAGGGCAAAACACCTGTCTGTTTTCAACCGAGTTCAGCTTGAAGGTGATGGGCGACATCGCCCAGTACTTTGTCGAGCACCAGGTGCGCAATTTCTACAGTGTGTCCATCAGCGGTTACCACATCGCTGAAGCGGGGGCCAACCCCATCAGCCAGCTGGCCTTCACCCTGTCCAATGGCTTCACCTTCGTGGAAGCGTATTTGGCACGCGGCATGCACATCGACGACTTCGCACCCAACCTGTCGTTCTTCTTCAGCAACGGCATGGACCCCGAGTACACCGTCATGGGCCGGGTCGCCCGCCGCATCTGGGCGGTGGCGATGAAGGAGCAGTACGGCGCCAACGAACGCAGCCAAAAGCTGAAATACCACATCCAAACTTCGGGCCGCTCGCTGCACGCGCAAGAAATTCAGTTCAACGACATCCGCACCACGCTGCAAGCCCTCATTGCCATTTACGACAACTGCAACTCGCTGCACACCAATGCCTTTGACGAAGCCATCACCACGCCCACCGAAGACTCGGTGCGCCGCGCCATGGCGATTCAGCTCATCATCAACCGCGAATGGGGCTTGGCGAAAAACGAAAACCCCAGCCAAGGCGCTTTCATCATCGAAGAGCTGACCCAGCTGGTGGAAGAGGCGGTGCTGTCCGAATTCGAGCGCATCTCTGAACGCGGCGGGGTATTGGGAGCCATGGAAACCGGCTACCAACGCGGCCGCATCCAAGACGAGTCCATGCACTACGAAATGCTCAAGCACACCGGCGAGTTGCCCATCATTGGGGTCAACACCTTCAAGTCCCCGCATGGCGATGGCGCGCCGCAAAAAATCGAATTGGCCCGCTCCACCGAGGACGAAAAGCAAAACCAGCTGCAACGCTTGCAAAGTTTCCATGCGCACCACGCCGACAAATCGCCGCAAGTGCTGGAGCGCTTGCGCCAAGCCGCCCTGGCCAACGACAACGTGTTTGCGGTGTTGATGGATGCGGTGCGCTGCTGCTCACTGGGGCAAATCACCCGAGCCTTGTTTGAGGTGGGTGGCCAATACCGCCGCAACATGTGAGCGCATCACCCCCTGTGACCACCACACCCCATTTGCAGTGCAGCGATTTGCACAAGCGCTACGGCGACAACATTGCCGTGGACGGGGTGTCGTTCGCCATTGAGGCGGGTGAATGCCTGGGCGTGATTGGCCCCAATGGCGCGGGCAAAACCACCACCTTGCGCATGTGTTTGGGTCTGACCACACCCGACAGCGGGCGCATCCAAGCTTTTGGCATGGACATGCCCGCCGATGACTTGGCGATCAAAGCGCGTTTGGGCGTGGTCAGCCAGTTTGATACCTTGGACCCCGACTTCACCTGCGCCGAAAACCTGCTGGTGTTTGGCCGTTACTTCGGTTTGCCCGACGCCACCATCCGCTCACGCATCCCGCAACTTTTGGAATTTGGCGCTTTGTCCCACAAAGCCGATGCCAAGCCGGGTGAGCTTTCCGGCGGCATGAAGCGGCGCTTGAGCTTGGCGCGGGCCCTGATCAGTGACCCGGCTTTGTTGATGCTGGACGAGCCCACCACGGGCCTGGACCCCCAAGCCCGCCACCTGATGTGGGAGCGCTTGCAGCAATTGCTGCAACAAGGCAAATCCATATTGCTCACCACCCACTTCATGGACGAGGCCGAACGCTTGTGCGACCGCTTGCTGGTGCTGGACCACGGCCGGGTGATCGCCCAAGGCAAACCCCGCGAACTGATTGCTGCGCATTTGGAGCCCGATGTGGTCGAAGTGTTTGGCGCGGGTGCTTTGGCCTTGATCGACAGCCCCTTGGCCCAGATGGCGCAACGCGTCGAGCGCAGCGGCGAGACCGTGTTTTTTTACACCGATGCCGCACCCGCCTTGCTGGCCCAATTGGCCACGCATACCGGCTTGCGCAGCCTGCACCGTCCCGCCAACTTGGAGGATTTGTTCCTCAAGTTGACTGGGCGTCAAATTCGAGAGGCCAGCTGATATGCGCATGCGCTGGTGGCCTGTGTTTTTGCGCAACCTGCTGGTGTGGCGCAAATTGGCGTTGCCCAGTTTGGTGGGCAACATCGCCGAGCCTTTGATGTGGTTGGTGGCCTTTGGCTACGGCATGGGCAGCTTGGTCGGTGAGGTTCAAGTGGGTGGACAACGCGTGCCCTACCTGTTGTTCTTGGCCAGCGGCTCCATTTGCATGAGTGCCATGAATGCCGCCACCTTTGAGGCCTTGTACTCGGCGTTTTCGCGCATGCATGTGCAAAAAACCTGGGACGGCATCCTCAACGCACCGGTGCGGCTTGATGACGTGGTGCTGGCCGAAATGCTGTGGGCTGCGTTCAAGTCCTTGTTCACGGTGAGTGCCATTTTGGTGGTCATGTTGGCCCTGGGTATCAGCCACAGCCCCAAACTCTTGGTGGCTTGGCCGATCTTGCTGTTGGCCGGCATCACCTTCAGCTGCATGGCCTTGGTGTTCAATGCGCTGGCCAAAGGCTATGACTTTTTCACCTATTACTTCACCTTGTTCCTCACCCCCATGATGTTTTTGAGTGGGGTGTTTTTTCCGCTGGATCAATTGCCCGATTGGGTGGGCTGGTTGGCCGCATGGCTGCCGCTGACCCAGGTGGTGGAATTGGTGCGCCCCCTGTTCATGGACATGTGGCCAACCCACCCATGGCGTCACCTGGGCATGCTCGCGCTGTATGCGGGCGTATCGTTCCAAATCGCTCTGGTGCTCACGCGACGCCGCTTTGCCCGCTGATTCGCAGTGCTTGGATCACTGCTGATAGATCTG
>Ga0315903_10009916_pt1 | contig 11447 bp, 9 predicted proteins | sample LakEriMetagenome_7_FD_203524 | JGI IMG/M metagenome (GOLD analysis project Ga0315903, IMG submission 203524) | Freshwater fungal communities from buoy surface, Lake Erie, Ohio, United States - Buoy 2 MA119 | ecosystem: Environmental > Aquatic > Freshwater > Lake | place: USA: Lake Erie, Ohio... | reverse complement strand
GGCCGGGGTTCATGCCCAGGAGCAGGATTTCGCGAGGTCCGGCGGCGCCGTGGCGCTCCAGATAGGCGCGGTGGGGCTCCCAGGCGTAGTCGAGGGGTTGGTAGACGTGGTCGGCGGGAGAGGGGAAACGGAGCGGGCGCAGCGCCTCGCGGGCCGCCAACGTGGCTTCCTCGGCGAGGGCAAAGGGGGAGGGCATGGCCCCATCGAATCGACCCGAGGACCGCTGGGAAGCCCGAAGCGTCCCACTTCCCCTCTTGCGTTGCCGCGGCCGCTGGCAAAGGGTTCACCTCCACCAACGTGAGCAAGAAGACTTCCTGGACCCTCAAGGACGCCGAGGACTACTACGGCTTCAAGCGCTGGGGCGGCTCCCATTTCTCGGTCGACCCCAAGGGTTGCCTCTGCGTCCACCCCATGGGCGACGACCGGAAGATCCGCATCCTCGACGTGGTGCGCGAGGCCGCGTCGATGGGCCTCCGCCCGCCCCTCACCATCCGCGTCCAGGACCTCCTGCGCCGGAGGGTCATCCAGCTCAACGAGGCCTTCGCCAAGGCGGTCGAGAGCGAGGACTACAAGGGGCGCTACCGCGGCGTCTTCCCGATCAAGGTCAACCAGCTGCGCGAGGTGGTCGAGGAGATCCTCGACGCGGGCGAGCCCTTCGGGTTCGGCATCGAGGCGGGCTCCAAGCCCGAGCTGCTCATCGCCCTCGCCCTGACCGAGTCGCGCGACTCCCTCCTCATCTGCAACGGCTACAAGGACGAGGAGTTCATCGAGCTCGCCCTGATGGGGCGCAAGCTGGGCAAGCAGACCGTCATCGTGGTCGAGCAGGTCTCGGAGGTCGACGCCATCATCCGCATGGCGCGGCGCATGGGCGTCACGCCCCACATCGGCATCCGGGTCAAGCTCGCGACCGCGGGCGAGGGCAAGTGGGCCGAGAGCACCGGCGAGAACGCCAAGTTCGGCCTGACCGCCTCCGAGATCATGGTCGCGGTGGAGAAGCTCCGCCGCGCCCGGATGACCGACGCCCTTCGCCTGGTCCATTTCCACATCGGGTCCCAGGTCCCCAACATCGCCACCATCAAGAAGGCGGTGGTCGAGGCGGCCCGCTATTACTGCGAGCTGGCCAAGATGGGCTTCCCCATGGGCCTGCTCGACGTCGGCGGCGGCCTCGGCATCGACTACGACGGCAGCCGGTCCGCCTACGAGTCGTCCATGAACTACAGCATGGAGGTCTACGCCCGCGACGTGGTCGCCCACGTCAAGCAGGTGTGCGAGGCCGCCCGCGTGCCCGTGCCCGACATCGTCTCCGAGTCCGGCCGGGCCCTCGTCGCCCCCCACTCCATCCTCATCTTCGAGGCGGTCGACCGCATCGCCCGCGACGGCAACGCCGGCCGCCCGCCCAAGGGCAAGCCCCACCAGGTCATCCGCGAGCTCGAGGCCATCCTGCGCAACAAGCGCGGCTACGACCCGCTCGAGCGCTTCCACGACGCCAAGGAGAAGCGCGACGAGGCGCACAGCCGCTTCACCCTCGGCTACCTCAGCCTCGAGCAGCGCGCCTACGTCGACCGGCTCTACTGGCAGATCTGCCGCGACCTCCGGGCGCAGATGGCCAGCCACGCCGACGTGCCCGACGAGCTCGCCCGGCTCGACTCCATGCTGGCCGAGCAGTACGTCTGCAACTTCTCGGTCTTCCAGTCGCTGCTCGACCACTGGGCCCTCGACCAGCTCTTCCCCATCGCGCCCATCCACCGCCTCGGCGAGCGCCCCACGGTCCAGGCCACGCTGGCCGACATCACCTGCGACTCCGACGGCAAGGTCGACGACTTCATCGACCTCGAGGACGTGCGCCGCACCCTCGCCCTCCACCCCCTGCGCAAGGGCGAGCCCTACTACATCGGCGCGTTCATGGTCGGCGCCTACCAGGACATCATGGGCGACCTGCACAACCTCTTCGGGCGCGTCAACGAGGCCCACGTCTTCCTGGAGGACGACGAGGCCGACGGCTTCTACATCGAGGAGGCGATCCCCGGCTACAGCGTCGAGCGCATCCTCGGCATGATCCAGTACAACGCCGAGGACCTCTGCCGCATGCTCAAGCGCCAGGTCGACCGCGCCACCCGGGCCGACTCCGTCAAGCCCCGCGAGGGCGTCGCCATGGTCGACCTCTACGAGCGCCTCATCCGCGGCAGCACCTACCTCATTCCCGAGCGCGAGAGCCGCCCGAAGCCCGCGCCCAAGGCCCGCCGCGGTCGCTGAGACGAAACTCCCGCGGGCGCCCGGGGTTGGTCCTGCATGCTCCCCCTGCTCGCCGCGCTGGCCGCCGCCTCAGCCGCCCTCGAGCCGCCCCGGGTCACAATCAAGGTCCAGGGCGAGGTCCGGACCGTCGAGTCCAACGGCCTGGCGAACCACCCCGTGGGCGCCTTTCCCGCGAGAGGCAACCCACATGCCATCAGCGCCCAGCGGCATGTCTTCCGGATGCCGGCGAACCCGAAGCCCGGCGCCCAGTTCACCCGACCCTCCGGGCCGACAACCTGGGGCGTGGCGGTCAACGGCGTGCCGTTCGACCCCAACACCGCCGAGCATTGGAACAACGACCGGTCCAACGGCTGGAACCTCGACCTGATGGCCCAGCCCGGGCGCATGGGCACCGACGACAGCCACGCGCACGTCCAGCCCACGGGCGCCTACCATTACCACGCCACGCCCAAGGGGCTGGTCGACGCGCTCGGGGGCGACAAGGGCCGCACCCTTCTGCTCGGCTATGCCGCCGACGGCTTCCCCGTCTACAGCGCCAACGGGCACAAGGACCCCAAGGACCCGCGCAGCCCCGTCGTCGCCCTTCGCTCCGGCTATCGCCTCAAGACCGCGGAGCGCCCAGGCGGGCCCGGTGGCAAGCCCGACGGCACCTACACCGCGGACTGGGAATGGACATCCGGGGGCGACCTCGACGAGGCCAACGGCAGGTTCGAGGTGACACCCGAGTACCCCAAGGGCACCTACGCCTACCATCTCACCGACAGCTTCCCCTACATCCCCCGCCTCTTCCGCGGCACACCCGACCCGAGCTTCCGCAAGCAGGGAGGTCCGCCGGGAGGCGGGCGACGTCCCGGAGGCCCTCGCCCCGAGCCGCGCTGATCCCTCAGCCCACCAGGACCAGAACCAGCTCGCGCGGGCCGTGCGCGCCGAGCACCAGGATGCGCTCGATGTCGCCCGTGCGGCTGGGTCCGGTGATGAACGAGAGCATGCTGGGCAGGCGCCCGCCGTGCCGCGCGCGCACCAGCTCAAAGGCGTCGGCGAGATCCCCGGTCACCTGGTCGACGCGCGCGACGACCACGTGGACGTGGGGGAGGATGGACAGCGCCCTGCCGCCATCCGCAGCGGAGGTGACCAGGATGGAGCCGGTCTGCGCGACGATGGCCAGGCAGGAGGTGAGCCCCGCGTCGGAGGCCTCCAGGCGCTGCTTGTCGAAGGCGGCGTCGACCTCCCAGCTGGGGCAGGGCAACCCGGCGGCCAGCTCCCGCGTGTCGGGGTGCGCGTGCGTGGCGACGCTGCGCCAGCCGCGCGCCGCGGCGAGCGCGGCCAAGGCTGAGCGCGCGGAGGCCATGTCGGGCGCGCGCACCAGCTGCGCCTTGAGCTTGGCGAGGTTCTCGGCGAGCAGCGCCAGCCGCGTTTCCGGGGTTGCGCCCGGGTCGGGCAGCCAGGGGCGGGCGAGCGCCGAGGGACGGCCGGTGGCCGCCTCGGATCGGAGATGGGGGCGGGGGGCGGGGATGCGGAGCGCCTCCCGGATGCGGCCCATGATGTCGGCGCGGGCGTCGCTCATGGCCGGGAGTCCCTCCATTGCTCGCGGAACGACTGGGCCGGCGGGTCGGGCAGGTCGCGGCTGCGCAGCCAGGGCCGCAGGTAGGGCAGGGGCAGGTGCCGCAGGAGCGGCAGGGTGCGGCGGAAGAGGGAGCCGCCGAGCGCAAACAGCCGAGGCCGGGCGAAGACCCAGCCCAGCATCCGGTGAAAGAGCCGGTCGACGGTCCCGCCGTGGGCCCGCACGGCGTTGCGACGGTTGCGCAGGAGGTGGTGGTGGAGGTCGATGCGCACCGGACAGGCCTCGGTGCAGGCGCCGCAGAGGGAGGAGGCGCCCGAGAGGTGGTTCCAGTTCCGGAGCCCGCGCAGGTGGGGCGTCAGGACCGAGCCGATGGGCCCCTGGTAGGTCGTCCCGTAGGCGAGGCCGCCGATGTTCTTGAAGATGGGGCAGACGTTGAGGCAGGCCCCGCAGCGGATGCAGTGCAGGGCGTCCCTCTGCTCGGGGTCGGCGAGCAGGGCGGTCCGGCGGTTGTCCAGCAGCACGACGTGGAAGGCCTCCGGTCCGTCGGCCTCGCCCGGCGCGCGGGGGCCGGCGTAGAGGGTGTTGTAGCAGGTCATCGGCTGGCCGGCGCCGGCGGTGGCCAGCATCGGCAGCAGGACGGACAGGTCGTCGAGCCGGGCCACGACCTTCTCGATGCCGGCGAGGGCGATGTGGACGCGTGGCAGGGCGCAGGTCAGGCGGGCGTTGCCCTCGTTCTCCGTGATGGAGACCTGGCCGGTCTCAGCCACCAGGAAGTTCGCCCCGGAGATGCCGACATCGGCGTCGACATAGAGCTGCCGGAGGTGCCGCCGCGCGATCATCGTCAGCTCCTCCGGGCTGTCGGTGGCGGCGCTGCCGAGGTGCCGGGTGAAGAGGTCGCTGATGACCTCGCGGCGGAGGTGCATGCAGGGGAAGACGAAGTGGAAGGGGGGCTCCTTGCGCAGCTGCTGGATGAACTCGCCCAGGTCGCTCTCCACCACGCCGTAGCCCTCGGCCTCGAGGGCGTCGTTGAGGTGGATCTCCTCAGTCGTCATGCACTTCGACTTGATAATGGCGCGCGCGCCCGCCTCCCGGCAGATGCCGAGGATGATGGCGCGGGCCTCCGCGGCGTCGCGGGCCCAGTGGACCTTGCCGCCGTTGCGCTCGAAGCGCTCGGCGAAGTCGGCCAGGTGCCGGCCCAGGTCGCCCACCGCCTCCCACTTGGCGAGGGCGGCGGCGTCGCGCGCGTGCTCCCAGTCGCGGTAGCGCGCCTTCTGGGTGTCGCGGCTGGAATAGTAGCCGCCCAGCGCCTTGCGGAGGAACTCGCGCTGGGGCGCGTCGGCGGAGGCGGCGGCGGCGTCGTGGAGGAAGCGGCGATGGGGGAGGGACATCAGCGCGCGGCGAGGACCTCGGCGAGGTGGAGGGTGCGGACCGCCTTGCCCTCGCGGCTGAGGTAGCCGCCGATCTGGAGCAGGCAGGAGGGGTCGGAGGAGACCACCAGGTCGGCCCCGGTGCGGGCGAGGGCGTCGCACTTCACCTGGGCCATGGCGGTCGAGATCATCGGGTACTTGACCGAGAAGAGTCCGCCGAAGCCGCAGCAGGTCTCGCCCTCCTCCGCCTCGACCAGCCGCAGGCCGCGGACCGCGCCGAGCAGGGCGCGGGCCTCGGCGCGAAGGCCGAGCTCGCGCAGGCCGTGGCAGCCGTCATGGTAGGTCGCGACCCCCTCGAGGCGGGCCCCGACGTCGGTCACGCCGAGCCGGCGCACGAGGAACTCGCCGAACTCAAACGTCCGGGCGCCCAGCTCGCGCGCCTCCTCCAGCCGCGGGTGGCCGGCCAGGACCTCGGGGTAGAACTTGCGCATCATGGCCACGCAGGAGCCCGAGGGGCCCACGACGGCCTCCGCGCCGCGGAAGACGTCGAGCGCGCGGAGGGCCGAGGCTCGCGCGACCTCCCAGTGGCCCGAGTTGAACGACGGCTGGCCGCAGCACGTCTGCGCCTCGCGGAACTCGACCTCGTGGCCGAGGCCCCGGAGCACCTGCGCCGCGGCCAGGCCGACCCGGGGGGCCAGCTGGTCGACGAAGCAGGGGATGAAGAGCGAGACGCGCAAGGGGGATGGGTGTCAGCGGAGGAAGGCCTCGTGCAGGCCCCCGTCGACCGTTATGACCTGTCCGGTCGTCTTGGCGAGGCGGTTCCCGACGAGCAGGAAATAGGCCTCGGCCTGGTCGGCGGGGGTGATGGGGTTCTTGGTCAGCGTGCGGTCGGCGTAGAAGCGCGACAGCTTGGCCGTCAGCGAGTCCGTGGCCTCGTCGTCGGCGTAGGGGATGCCGTACTTGGCCAGGGAGGCGATGACGCGGTCGCGCGGGAACATGGCCGATCCCTGAACGACCGTCGCGGGGGCGACGCCGTTGACGCGCACCAGCGGGGCGAGCTCCAGGGCGAGCTCGCGCACCAGATGGTTGGCCGCGGCCTTGGAGGTGTCGTAGGCGACCGAGCCCTTCTTGGCCACCACGGCGTTGGCGCTCGTCGTGAGGACGAGGTTGCCGCGCAGGCCCTGGTCCTTCCAGGTCCGGAAGGCCTCGTCGGCGACCAGGTAGCTGCCGGTGACGTTGAGGGCGAAGGTCAGGGCCCACTTGTCGTCGGGAATGCGGCCGGCGGTGTCGGGCGGTACGAAGATGCCGGCGGTCACGCAGATCGAGTCGAAGCCGCCGTAGGCGAGGGCGACCTCGTCGAGCATGGCCCGGACGGACGCTCGGTCGAGGATGTCGCCCCCCAGGCCGACGGCGGGGCCGCAGCCGGAGATGCCGCTGCCGGCGACCCCGATGCCCTGGCCGAGCCGGTCGGTGATCTCGCGTGCGGTCGCGGCGGCGGCCTCCGCGTTCTTGTCGACGCAGACCAGGTGCGCGCCCTCCTTGGCCAGCCGCAGGGCGGTCTCGCGGCCGATGCCCGATCCGGCGCCGACCACGACGACGACCTGCCGGGCGAGCTCCTTCTCGGGGGGCATGCGCCGCAGCTTGGCCTCCTCCAGCTGCCAATACTCGATGTCGAAGGCCTCCTGGAGCGGCAGGGCCACGTACTCGTCGATCGCCTCGGCGCCGCGCATCACCTCGACCGCGCAGTTGTAGAACTCGGCGGTGACCCGCGACTCGGACTTGTCCTTGCCCCAGGCGACCATGCCCAGGCCGGGAATCAGCACGACGGTGGGGTTGGGGTCGCGCATCGCCGGCGAGTCGGGCCGACGGCACTGGTCGTAATAGGCCTTGTAGTTGGAACGGTAGCGCTCGAGGCCCTCGGCCAGCTTGCGGCGCAGGGCGGCCTCGTCCTCCGACTGGGGATTCCAGTCGACGTACAGGGGCTGGATCTTCGTCCGGAGGAAGTGGTCGGGGCAGGAGGTGCCGAGGGCGGCGAGCCTCGGGGCGTCGTGGGAGTTGACGAACCGGAGGATCGCCTCGTCGTCCTGCACGGTGCCGATGAAGCGGCGCTCGCGCGAGATCTGGCCGCGCAGCCAGGGCAGGACGGAGGCGAGGACGGCGCGGCGCCGGCCGGCCTCGAGGGTCTGGAAGCGCGCGCCGCCGAACGCCTTGGCGTGGCCGCCCTTGGCCTGGTAGCGGTTCTCGATGAACGCCGCCGCCTCCTCGATGAGCGACAGGGTCAGCTCATAGCAGGCCTTGTCGTCGTCGTCCCATGAGATGAAGCCGTGCTGGCCCATCATGATGGCGCGGACCGAGGGGTTCTCGCGCGAGATCGCCTGCATGGCCAGGCCGAGCTCGAAGCCGGGCCGCATCCAGGGCACGTAGGCCATGCGGCCGCCGAAGATGTCCCGGGTCAGCCGCTCGCAGTTGCGCGAGGCGGCGACGGCGATGATGGCGTTGGGGTGCATGTGGTCGACATGCCGGCCGGGCAGGAAGCTGTGCAGGGGCGTGTCGATGGACGACGCCCGCGGATTAAGGTTGAACGTCGCGTGGGCGTACATCGCCACCATGTCGTCCTCGGCCTTGGACTTCAGGCCCTTGTCCTTCCGCGCGCCGTAGGCGGCCTGGAGCCCGACCAGCTTGTCCTGGTAGAGCGAGGAGAAGTTCTCGCGGGTGCTGGTGCGCAGGTCGCCCCCGGAGCCCTTGACCCAGAGGACCTCGGCAGGTCGGCCGGTCAGGGGGTCGGTCTCCGTCAGCTTCGAGGAGGTGTTGCCGCCGCCGGTGTTGGTCACGCGCTGGTCGGCGCCGAGCTTGTTGGACCGGTAGACGAGCCGGGCGACAGGGTCGAGCTTGGCGACGTCGGCGTCGGACCAGAGGTGGGATACGTGCTTGAGCGCTTTCATCGTTGGGTTCGGTTGTTGGGAAGGGTGCGGAGCCGGCGGAGGGCGGACGCCCACGCGGACGAGGGGCGCGGCCGGAAGGTGGCGACAGGGAAGGAGGCGCGGACAACCTCGCGGATGCCGGCCAGGCCCTTGACCTTGCCCACGGCGGCGGCCTGGACGAGGAGGTTGCCGGCGGCGGTCGCCTCGACGGGGCCGGCCACGACGACCCGCCCGGTGGCGTCGGCCGCCGCCTGGTTGAGCAGGGCGTTCCTTGAGCCCCCGCCGACGATGTGGAGGGTGTGGAGCTTGCGGCCGGTCAGCGTCTCCAGGGCGTCGAGCTCAAGGCGGTACAGGAGCGCGAGCGACTCGAGGACGCAGCGGGCGACCTCGCCGTGGGTCCGGGGCGCGGGCTGTCCGGTCTCGCGGCAATAGGCTCGGACCTTGGCGACCATGTCGCCTCGGCGGAGGAAGCGCGGGTCGTCGAGCCGCAACAGGGAGCGGAGGGGCGGCGCGGCGGCGGCGAGCCGGGTGATCTCGCCGTAGTCGGCAACCTCGCCCTTTTCCTGCCACTCCCGGCGGCACTCCTGGAGCACCCAGAGGCCGACGAGGTTCTTGAGGAAGCGGGTCGTGCCGGCATACCCGGTCTCGTTTGTGAAACCGGCGCGCTGGGCCGCCGCGTCCACCTGCGGCCGGCTCAGCTCGACCCCGAGGAGGGACCAGGTGCCGGAGGAGAGATAGGCCCAGCCGTCACCCCTGGCCGCGGGCACGGCCGCGACAGCCGCGGCGGTGTCGTGGGCGCAGGTGGCCACCACGGTCGCGCGGCCAAGCCCGGTCTCGCGCGCGAGCTCGGGGCGAAGCCCGCCGAGCCGGGTGCCGGGGCTGACCACCTTGGGGAAGATCCGGCGGGGGATGCCGGCCTTGGCGATGATCGGCCAGGCCCAGCGGCGCTTTCGCGTGTCCCAGAGCTGGCTGCCGGACACAAGGGTCTCCTCGGCCCTGGACACGCCGGACAGCAGCCAGCTGACGGTGTCGGCGATGAGCAGGAAGCGGTCGGCGAGGCGCAGCACGCCGGGCCGTCGGCGCGCGTCGTCCGCCAGCTGGTAGAGCGTGTTGATGCTGAGCGAGGCGATGCCCGTCGCGGCGAAGGCGGCCTTGGGCGAGACGACCCGGCCGGTCTCGGCGAAGGACCGGAAGGTCCGCTCGTCGCGGTAGGTGTAGGGCAGGGAGAGGGGCGGTCCCTCGCCGCGCAGCAGGGCGTAGTCGACGCCCCAGGAGTCGCACGCGACGGAGTCGACCGGGCCGCTCCGCGCCGCCTTGGCCAGCCCGACCCGCACCTCGCGGAAGAGCCTGAGGATATCCCAGCGAAGGGTGCCGTCGGCCGTGACCGCGCCGTTGGGGAAGCGGTGGACCTCGCGCATGCGCAGGCGGCCCCGCTGGAGGGTGCCGAGGATGACGCGTCCGGACTCGGCGCCGAGGTCGATGGCGATGTGGCGTGACATGGCGGTGGGGTCAGAGATTGAGCATGCGCTGCCGGTGATGCTCATCGGGCCGGCCGGCGATGCGCCCGACCTCGTCCGGGTTGAGGAAGACAGGCCCGCCGAGGGCGGCCGCCCCCGCGAAGATCTCGGCGGCCTTCTCCGCCATCTGCAGCGAGGAAAGGACGGCGCCGGGGTTGGGCCCGACCGCGATGATGCCGTGGTTGGCGAGCAGGATGAGACGGGGAGGGCGGCCGGTTCGCTCGACGAGGGCGAGCGTCTCCCGACGGATGGCCCGGGCCAGGCGAAGCCCGGGGTCGACGTAGGGGACGAACACCGACTCCGTGCCGCAGCAGACGACCTCGTCGGGGAACGTCCGGCGTCGGGCGAATTCCGCCGCGCGAGGCGAGCAGAGCACCCGGTTGACAGCGACGGGGTGGCAGTGCCCGACGGTCTCGACGCCAGGCAGCCCGAGGAGCCAGGCGTGGAAGATCGCCTCAACCGAGGGCTTGCGGGCCGACGGGTCGACCCGGGCGTCGAGCAAGGCCCGGTCGACCTCGTCATCCGAGACGCCCGCGCGGTCGAGCAGGGGCAGCAGGCGGTCGAACCGACACTCCGTCAGGCCATCCGCCTGCAGCGAGCCCAGGCAGCAGCCCGAGGCCTTCACCGCGAAGGTCGCCGATCCCAGGCGGGCCGAGGTGTTGCCCTCGCCGAGAATGGCCATGCGCAGGGCAGGCGAGCCCACCTCATGGGAGAGGCGGAGCAGCTCAGCCAGTCGGCGCTCGCGGTCGGCGCTCATCGCTCGGGGGTGGCGACGTGAACCAGCCGGCAGCCGCCCAGGGGTAGGCGGGCGGCGCGGACCTCCCGGGCGGTCGCGTTGGTCAGCAGGGTGAAGCCGTCGAGGGTCGGGACCACGCGCACGGGACCGGAGGCGCCGATCTTTGAGCGGGTCAGGCAGAGGACGACGCGCTCGCTGACCTCCAGGAGGGTGTGGGTGACCGCGATGATGTCCGCCTGCGAGTTGTGCAGGCCCCGTCGGTTGACGCCCTCGGAGCCGACAAAGGCCAGGTCGAAGGACCATGCCCGGAGCGCCTTCGCCGAGGAGGCCCCGGCGACCATGCGCTGACGTCCAAGGTAAAGGCCGCCGGGCACGTGCACCGAGGCGTCGGGCAGGCCGACAAGGATCTCGGCCGCGGCCAGGCTGGGCGTGACCACGGTCAGCTTGGCGATGCCAAGCTTGAGCAGGACCTCCGCCACGGCCAGGGGCGTCGACCCGGCGTCGATGTAGATCGTCATGCCCGGCCTGACCAGGGCGGCGCCGGACCGTCCGATGGCGAGCTTGGCCACGGCCTCGCTCGACCTCCGCTCGTCGACGGAGGCAAGGCGCCGGTTGAACTCGTTGAGCGCGCCCCCTCGGGTGCGGGTCAGCCGACGCTGCGAGGCGAGGTGGACGAGGTCGCGCCGGACGGTTGCCTCCGAGATGCCGAAACGGCTGGAGATGTCCTGGACGGGCAGGTACCCGCGCTCGACGATGAGCTGCGCGATGGACTCGCGACGGGCATCGACAATGTGCCTGGGTACCTTCATCGGCACCCAACCTTGGACTTGGTTATGAGCGGTATCAATCAATTAGGGGCCACTCATCCCCGGGTTTGCCATCCCTAGTTAAGTCGCACAATATACATTATGTCTAATCATTACAAAGCCAATATTGGCGGGCACACCGAAGGCAAATGATGTGCCACCAACTTGACGCTTTTCCTGCTGTTCCGGGTTGGGAGAATCCTCGTCTCCGTGAAAGCCCTAGCCCCTGTTCTGCTAGCTTGTCTTGCCCTTCTTAAGGCAGGATGCGCCTCGGGTGACGTCGCCC
>Ga0315903_10009914_pt1 | contig 11448 bp, 11 predicted proteins | sample LakEriMetagenome_7_FD_203524 | JGI IMG/M metagenome (GOLD analysis project Ga0315903, IMG submission 203524) | Freshwater fungal communities from buoy surface, Lake Erie, Ohio, United States - Buoy 2 MA119 | ecosystem: Environmental > Aquatic > Freshwater > Lake | place: USA: Lake Erie, Ohio... | reverse complement strand
TGGGGCTGGCACTGCGCCGGTTTGTGGCATGAGCCCGATCAACCTATTGCCCCAGCGCGAGCGCTTGTGGCAGCGACAAAGACGCTGGTGGCGTCAACGCTGGTCTTGGACCTTGGGGGTGTCCTTGGCTGTGTGGGTAGGTTTGGCCGGAGTGCTGGCTTGGCACCACCAGCATTGGGTGGACGCCAATGCGCATGTGCAGGCCCAAATCGATGCGCAAGCACCCCTGCGCGCTCAGCAACAGCGCTTGCTGCAAGCGCAACGCCAATGGCAAGACGCGCTGCAAGGCATGGAGCACAAGAATGCGGCGATGCAGGAGCCATGGCGCAGTTGGCAAGCCTTGGCCCTAATGGCCGCGCCCCAGGTGCACTGGGAGCGATGGGTTTGGGATGGCCAGACCTTCAGCGCTTCGGGCCAGGTCTTGCAAGCGGCTGTGGCCACCCAGTTGCAAGCCCAATGGCAACAGCACTTGGGCCCAGGCGTGGGGGTGCAAGCACTGGCCTTGAAAGCCGAGCCCACCCAGGACCCGCAAGGGGTGGCAGACGAGTGGTGGCATGGGGAGTGGCGCTGGCGCACCCCAGCCGCTGGCGAAGACAAAAAGGCCCAAGCACCCGCACCGGGAGGTACTGCACCCCTGCCTGGGCCGCCCGATGCGAAGGAGGGGCCCCAGCGATGAACAAGCCGCCAGAGCGCCTTGTATGGGCCCAGCGCTTGTCGGCGCTCAGGTGGGACAGCCCTTGGGCCTGGCCTTTGGCCCATCAAGTGGGTGTGCTCACGGCACTGGTGCTGGTGTTGTTGATGGCCTGTATGGCTTCGTTGTCGCCGTGGTGGGAGTCCTTGCATGCCTTGCAACAAAGCCATCAAAGTTTATCCGCCCAATATGAAGCCGGCCAACAGAAATTGCGCGATCTGCCCGATTTGGAGCAGCGCGTTCAGGCCTTGCGTGACGCCCATGAACGCCGCCAGCGCGACAACGCTGTGGCCCCATCCCCGTGGATGCACCCGGTGGTTTGGACGCCGGTGCCAGGGCTGACGGGTGCCAATGTTGCCCCGCGTTGGCGCGGTCAAACCCAAGGCCAGGCCAGCGAGGTGGCCCAGGTGTTGGCCCAAATCGCGGCCTCGAATGCCGCTTTGCAAGTTGAATTGATGCGCACCGCACAAGCCGGTCAATGGCGGTTGACATGGGAGGTGTGGGGTACACAGCCACCCCTGGGCAGCCGGATTGAGCCCAGCAACCCCAACAAATGGTACCCCTTGATCGACGACGCGCCCATGCGCGCCCATTGGCGTGCGCAGTTGCTGGCGCAACCTGGGCGGGTGCAATGGTTGTTGCCCCAACTCAGCCGTCCCGCGGAGGCCTTGGAGGCTTTTGATCTGGGCCAATTGGCCTGGATCGGTTGGTTGGAACAAGGCGATCGGCGCGTCGCCCTGGTTCAGGCTGGTTCAGGGGTGCAACGGGTGGCTGTGGGGGGTCACATGGGGCGTCAGCATGGCCGTGTTGAGCACATTGGCACAGATCACCTGGTTTTGCGCGAGGTGAAGCGCAACCCCCAAGGTGTTTGGTCGCCCGTCTTGACCCGTTGGCCCGCCCTGGCGCCAGACGCGCCCAAGGGCCCACCACCGTCATCTCAAGCGAAGGCACCGCCATGAAAACTTGCGACCCCATCCAGTGCGCCACGCATTCACGCTTTATGCCAGTGACTTTCGGTTGGGTACCGTGGTGGCGATCCGCAGGACGCTGGTTGGTGCCCTGGGCCATGGTGGGGAGCGTCCTGGGAGAGGCGCTGGCCCAAACGGGAACACGCGAGCAGACTGCGTCGTTTCCCTCAGCAACCACCGCAGCATCACCCACCGACGCCGACAAAGGTTTGCCCCTGTCGATGAATTTTCAAAACATCGAACTGCGCACCGCGCTGCAGGTGATGGCCGATTTCACTGGCTTGAATGTGGTGGTGTCGGACTCGGTCACGGGTCAGGTCACGGTGCGCTTCAAAGACGTGCCCTGGGAATTGGCTTTGGACAGCTTGCTGCAGGCCAAGGGTTTGGCCTACCAACGCCAAGGCTCGGTTTTGTGGGTGGCCACCCAAGCCGAAATCAGCGCGCGTGAAAAGAAAAACCTTGAGGCGCGCCAGGCCATGCAGGCCATTGAGCCGCTGCAAACCCGCGCCTTCGAGCTCAGCTACGCCCGTGCCACCGAGGTGCTGGCCCAGTTGCTGGGCAACACAACCGCGGTGGTGGGCAGTGCCATGCCGTGGGGCCCTTTCGGTCTACCCCAGAACAACCCTGGGGGCGCTTTGGCCAGCCACAGCGGCAACCCGCGCATCTTGAGCTCCCGGGGCAGCGCCTTGGCCGAGCCGCGCACCAACCAGTTGTTTGTGACCGATGTGTCAGAGCGCATACAACAAGTGGCCCAGATGTTGACGCGCATTGATGTGCCACTGCGCCAAATCATGATTGAAGCGCGCATCGTGGAAGCCACCGACACCTTCAGCAAGGCCTTGGGTGTGCGCTTGGGCGCCATCGACGCGGCAGGTACAGCTCGGGGGGCAGTGGGGGTGGGCAACAATTTGGGTGCAGTGATCAACAATGCACGGGTCCCTGGCGTGACCGCAGCGGCCACCGATATCACGGGCAGTTTGGTCAATTTGCCAGCAGCGCCTATTGGCGGTGTGGCAGCGGCGACGATGGCGGTATCCATTTATGACGCATCCAAAACGCGCTTGCTGGGCCTGGAAATTTCCGCATTGGAATCCGATGGCCAGGGCAAAGTGGTGTCCAGCCCCCGGGTGGTCACGGCCAATCAAACCAAGGCCATCATTGAGCAAGGCACAGAGCTGCCCTACCAAACCGCCACCAGCAGCGGGGCCACATCGATCGCCTTTCGCAAGGCCAACTTGAAGCTCGAAGTCACACCGAACATCGCCCCCAACGGCGGCATCATTTTGGACCTCGACATCAGCAAAGACAGCGTGGGCCAGGCCACCACCGCCGGCTTTGCCATCGACACCAAGCACATCAACACCCAGGTGCTGGTGGAGGACGGCGGCACGGTGGTGATTGGCGGCATTTATGAACTCAATGAGACCAGTGGTCGCAACAAGGTGCCTTTTTTGGCCGATATCCCTGGCCTGGGCTGGTTGTTTCAAAACAGTTTGCGCGCCACCAAAAAGCAGGAGTTGATGGTGTTCATAAGCCCTAAAATGGTTCATTCCAGTGCACCTGCACGCTGAGAAAGTATCTTTTGTTGGTTTTGGTTGGTCTGCCAGGTTCTGGCAAATCCACGGTGGGCCGTCAACTCGCTCGCCGTCTCGATATCCCTTTTTTGGACTCGGATCATGCGATCGAGCAGCGCTTGGGCTGCTCCATTCGCGAGTATTTTGAGCGCCAGGGGGAGGAGCGCTTTCGCGACATCGAAACCGAGGTCTTGGCCCAGTTGGTGCTGCAAGGCCAAGGCGTGTTGTCCACGGGGGGCGGCTCGGTGTTGCGAGAACAAAACCGAGATCTGTTGCGCCAAAACGGCCAGGTGTTTTACCTCCACACCAGCCCGCAAGAGGTGTTTCGCCGTTTGCGTCACGACCGCCATCGGCCATTGCTGCAAGTGGCCGACCCTCTGAAGCGTTTACAAGACCTGTTCGCCTTGCGCGACCCTTTGTACCGAGCCGCTGCCCACCATGTGATCGAAAGCCCTCGGCCCTCAGTGGGTGCGATGGTGCAAGGCGTGCTGCAACATTTGGAGCGCGCGCCCGAATCTGACCCTGCCCCAGGGACCTCTCCTACCCCGACGCTGGCGCCTCCCGCATCACCTTCTCACTGAGCAATTGCCATGGCCCATACCACGATCGAGACGGTTCAAATCCATTTGGGTGACCGCAGCTACTCCATCCTCATCGGTGCGGGCTTGCTGTCGGACCCCGGCACTTGGGCCGATATGCCCCGCGGCAGTAGCGCGCTCATCGTCACCAACACCACTGTGGCACCGTTGTATGCGGCGGCAGTGCAGGCGGCATTGGCAGCGCACTTTGCCCAGGTGCATGTGCTGGCCTTGCCCGATGGCGAGGCGCACAAGGGTTGGGAGGCGTTGAACCAAATTTTCGACCTGTTGCTGGGCAAGGCCTGTGACCGACGCACCGTACTGGTGGCCTTGGGCGGCGGAGTGGTGGGCGACATGACCGGTTTTGCCGCTGCTTGTTACATGCGGGGCGTGTCTTTTGTGCAAGTACCCACCACCTTGTTGGCCCAGGTGGACTCATCGGTGGGCGGTAAAACCGCCATCAACCACCCCTTGGGCAAGAACATGATTGGCGCTTTCTACCAACCCGTGCGGGTGGTATGCGACCTGGATACCTTGCAAAGCCTGCCGGCGCGCGAACTCAGCGCGGGTTTGGCCGAAGTCATCAAATACGGCCCGATTGCGGACATGGCTTTCCTCGATTGGATCGAAACCCACTTGGACGCTTTGTTGGCCCGCGACCCAGCCGCTTTGGCCTGGGCGGTTCAGCGCAGTTGCCAAATCAAGGCCGAGGTGGTGGGCCAAGACGAGCGTGAAGGGGGCTTGCGCGCCATCCTCAACTTTGGCCATACCTTTGGCCATGCCATCGAAGCCGGTTTGGGTTTTGGCGAGTGGTTGCATGGCGAGGCCGTGGGTTGTGGCATGGTGATGGCCGCCCATTTGTCTCAGCGCCTGGGCCTGGTGGATGTGGCCTTTGTGCAGCGCTTGACACAGGTGATCGAACGCGCGGGCTTGCCCATCGTGGGGCCCGCCTTGGGCGTGGAAACCTATTTGCACCACATGCGGGTGGACAAGAAGGCCCAGGCCGGTGACATCCGCTTTGTGCTCATCGACGGGCCAGGGCGCGCTGTGGTGCGGGGTGCACCCGACGCCATGGTGGCTGACGTGTTACTGGCCTGTTGCGCCGCATGAGTTGGTTGGCTGTGCCATTGACTGAGGTGATGGATCGATCGGCTTCTTTGTCAGGGGGAGAACACCCGGCCCCCGCACTCAGCGACCTGGCCTGTAACCCGGCGTTGAGCCGGGGCCGACTTCACCCCCAGCCTGACGCCCCCACCCGCAACGCCTTTCAGCGCGACCGCGACCGCATCGTGCATTCCACTGCCTTTCGCCGCCTGGTCTATAAAACCCAGGTTTTTTTGAACCACGAAGGTGACTTGTTTCGCACCCGCATGACCCATTCACTGGAGGTTGCGCAACTGGCGCGATCCCTGGCGCGGGCTTTGGGGCTGCACGAGGACTTGGTGGAGGCGATTGCGCTGGCGCACGACCTGGGCCACACCCCGTTTGGCCACGCGGGTCAAGACGCATTGCACGATTGCATGGCCGAACACGGCGGCTTTGAGCACAACTTGCAAAGCCTGCGGGTGGTCGACCGCTTGGAGGCGCGCTACCCCGACTTTGACGGCCTCAACCTGTGCTTCGAAACACGCGAGGGCATCCTCAAGCATTGCTCGCTCCAAAACGCCCAAACCATCGAGCGCGAGGAGCCTGATGGTGTGGGCGCCCGTTTTGTGAACCGCACCCAACCCAGCTTGGAGGCGCAGTTGTGCAATTTGGCTGATGAGGTGGCCTACAACGCACACGACATCGACGACGGTGTGCGTTCGGGTTTGATCAGCCTGGAACAGTTGCAAGATGTGCCTTTGTTCGATGCTTATCGACAAGCCGTCCAACTCGAATACCCGGCTTTATCGCCCAGGCGTTTGCTCTATGAGTCCATCCGGCGAATGCTCAGTGATCAGGTTTATGACGTGATGGCGCACACCCGTGCCGCGATGCAAACGGTGGTGCAGCGCAGCGCCGATGGCGTGCGTCTGTCGCCCCCGGTGGTCGGCTTTGGTGCCGACATGCGCGAGCGCTCCTTGGCTTTGAAGCAGTTTTTGTTTCACAACCTCTACAGACACCCGCAAGTGATGGCCACCACCGATTGGGCGCGCAGCGTGGTGGAGGAGTTGTTTCACAACTACCTGGATCGGCCGCAAGAAATGCCCCCTGAACACCGCGAGCGGGCGAATCGCCATCGGGCAGTGGCCGATTACATTGCCGGTATGACCGATCGTTTTGCCACCCGCGAGCATGCCCGTTTGTGCCCCAACTCGGCCACGGCCATCAACCACCCGATGGCGAGGCCATGGCCATGAGCGGCACAGCCCCAGCCAAGGGATTGAGCCCCGCCACGGTGGTGATTTGGGCCGGAATCAGTGCGGCTTTGCATGTGGGCAAGATCCCGCCGGCCATTCCTTTGCTGCACCTTGAACTGGGATTGAGCCTGATGCAATCGGGTCTGATGCTCTCCATGGTGCAGTTTGCTGGCATGCTGCTGGGCTTGGTGGTGGGCCTGAGCGCCGACCATTGGGGCCTGCGCAAATGCATGCTCATGGGTTTGAGCCTGATGTTTTTTTCCAGTTGCCTCGGTGGTTTGGCCCCCGACGCCACCAGCTTGCTGGTGCTGCGGGGGGTGGAAGGCCTGGGGTTCTTGCTGGTGGTCACACCCGCGCCGGGTTTGATTCGGCAAAACGTGGCGCCTGCTGAGTTGAGCGCGCGCATGGGCGGGTGGGGCACCTACATGTCATTTGGCAGTGCTGTGGGTTTGTTGCTGGGGCCCATCATCATGGGTTTGTGGGGCTGGGCCACGTGGTGGATGTTTGCTGGCGCTGTGTCATTTTTGGCCTGGCTGGCGGTGTGGACGGTGGTACCTCGGCCCTTGTCGCGACCCGCCCCCATGGCCCCCAAAGAAACGCTGGCGGCTGTGGCCGGTTGGCGTGACCGCTTGGTGCGCACCCTCACCACCCCGGGGCCCTGGCTGATTGCGTTTGCGTTTGCGGTCTACACCGGGCAATGGATGTCGGTGATTGGCTTTTTACCCACCATCTACACCCAAAACAACATTTCTTGGGGCATGACGGGCGTGCTCACCGCGCTGGTGGCTTTGGTCAATTTTTCGGGCAATTGGATGTCGGGCCGTTTGCCCCAGCGCGGTTGGAGTGCACGCCAAACCATGGCCACCGGCTATGTGGTGATGGGCTTGGGCGCAGTGGGGGCGTTTTGGGATTGGGGTGGCTTGCAATTGCCCTTTGCTGCCCGCTACGCCTGCGTGGTGTTGTTTTCGGCGGTGGGTGGCCTGATACCCGGCACCTTGTTCGCCTGCGCGGTGCGCTTAGCCCCCAGCGAAGACACCGTCTCCACCACCGTGGGTTGGATGCAGCAATGGTCGGCCACTGGTCAATTCATCGGCCCCTTGGTGGTCGCGTGGTTGGCCGGTGCGGTGGGCGGCTGGCAATGGACCTGGGTGGTCACGCTCAGCATGGCCACGATGGGTTTGTTGCTGGCGCTGCGCATCCAAAAAGCCCTGGAACTCAAAACCTTGGCCGCAACATCCCATGGCTGACCTGGCCGACACCGAGCGCATTGCGATCGAAGACACCCAGGCGTGGCTGACCCGCGCCGTGGTGGGCTTGAACCTGTGCCCCTTTGCCAAAGCGGTGATGGCCAAAGGGCAGGTGCGCTATGTGGTGACCGAACACAGCGAACCAGAGCATGTATTGAAGCTGTTGCAAACCGAGATGCAAACCTTGGTGGACGCGGACCCCGAGACGCTGGACACCACTTTGTTGATCGCGCCCTACCTGCTGCCCGATTTTTTGGATTTCAACGAGTTTTTATTCGACTGCGAAGCGGTGCTCCAAGACTTGGATTTGGAGGGTGTTCTGCAAATCGCCGACTTCCACCCGGGCTACCAGTTTGCGGGTACCGCGCCCGATGATGTGGAAAACCGCAGCAACCAGTCGCCTTACCCCACGCTGCATTTGCTGCGCGAAGACAGCGTCAGCCGCGCGGTGGAGGCCTTTCCCGATGCCGCCATGATTTACGACCGCAACACTGCTTTGCTGCGTGACATGGGCACGGCAGGTTGGCAGGCTTTGGGCATGCAAGCCAGGCTATATGACGAGGCGGGCTAGGGTAATTAAATTAACTATGCATTTTCTCCATTGGATGGTTAAAATACATGGATGTACCAGCGCCAATCCCAGCAAAAGCTCACCCAACTCTTACAACAGTTTCCTGCTGTAGGCCTGCTGGGGCCGCGTCAGGTGGGCAAAACCACTTTGGCCTTTGCCCAAAAATCGCTGTACCCCGACGCACTGTATTTAGACCTTGAACTGCCTTCCGCGCAAAGGCAGCTGGACGACCCGGAAGCTTTCTTGATGGCGCATGCGCAGCAATTGGTCATCTTGGATGAGGTGCAGCGCATGCCCGAGTTGTTTGGCATTTTGCGCGGCGTCATTGATCAGCGTCGCCGCATGGGCCAGCACTGCGGGCAGTTTTTGTTGCTGGGCTCGGCCACAGGCGTGTTGATGCAACAGTCCAGTGAAAGCTTGGCCGGACGGGTGGCTTATGTGGAGCTGCCGCCGCTTCAAGCATCAGAAATTTTCATGGAAAAGCCCAGCGCTGCAGACCTCAATGCCTTGTGGGTGCGCGGCGGATTCCCTTTGTCATGGTTGGCTCAAACCGATGCGGACAGCATGACTTGGCGTGAGGTGTTTATTTCAACGTATTTGGAAAAAGACATTCCCGCGCTCGGGCCCCGCATCCCTGCCACCACCCTGCGGCGTTTGTGGACCATGCTGGCACATCACCAAGGAGAGCTGCTGGATTTGTCCAAACTAGCGGCAGCTTTGGCCATCAGCGGTCAAACTGTTAGCCGTTACATCGACTTGTTGTGTGATTTGATGCTGGTGCGCCGCTTGCCCGCATGGCATGGCAATGTGGGCAAACGTTTGATTCGCTCGCCCAAGGTGTATGTGCGCGACAGTGGTTTGGTGCATGCCTTGTTGGGATTGCCAAATTGGGACGCGGTGCTGGGCCACCCCATAGCGGGTTCAAGCTGGGAGGGTTTTGTACTAGAGCAGTTGATCAACGCAGCGCCACAAGCCCAAGCCTGTTTTTACCGAACCAGCAATGGCGCCGAAGTGGACTTGGTGCTGACATTTCGCAACCAGCAAACATGGGTCATTGAAATCAAACGTTCCAGTGCGCCCACCGTATCACGAGGCTTTTATCAAGCAGCCACAGACTTGGGGGCTGTGCGAAAACTGTTGGTCGCTCCTGTCGCGCAACCCTTTCCTTTGAAAGACGGCATAGAGGTGGTGGATGTGATGACGGCCATTCGCTGGGTCACCGAACAAGAAGACAACCATGGTTAAAACAAAAAACTCATCCCCCACCCAACCCACATCCCCCAGCGATCAACTCGACCTGCGCCCAGGCCAGTCCATTGAACTCCTGAAGGCGCTACACATCCTTACCCGTGAGGGCAAGCTCAACCAAGATTCACGGCGCAAGTTGAAGCAGGTGAAGCACCTGTTTCAGTTCATCGAGAAGCCTTTGATGGAGATGCTGACGCAGCGCTTGGCCCAAGGCAACACCGCACCCATCACCTTGGCCGACCATGGCGCAGGCAAGTCGTATTTGGGCTTCATGATCCACGACTTGTTTTTCAAACCGCAACAGCTTGTTCACGGGCGGTCGGTGGGACAGGTGATTGGCATTGAAACCCGCCCCGAGTTGGTGGCGGCATCTCAGCAATTGGCCCAGCAATTGGGCTTTGCAGAGGGCATGCAGTTTGTGAACGCCAGTGTGAGCCAAGCCGCTTCAGATGAAAGCTTGCCCGTCCAGATCGACATGGTCACCGCGCTGCATGCATGCGACACCGCCACCGACGATGCCATCGCCTTTGGCCTGACCAAACACGCCAAGTTCCTGGCCTTGGTGCCTTGTTGCCAGGCTGAGGTGGCAGCGTGCCTGCGCCAAGACAAAGCCCTGCAATTGGCGCGCACCCCTTTGGCCGAGTTGTGGCGCCACCCTTTGCACACGCGTGAGATGGGCAGCCAGATCACCAACGTCATGCGATGCCTGTACTTGGAGTCGCAGGGCTACCAAGTCACCGTCACCGAGTTGGTGGGTTGGGAGCACAGCATGAAAAACGAGCTGATCTTGGCGCACCACACGGGGCAAAAAAAATACACCGCCGGTGAGCGTTTGCAGGCTTTGCTGACTCAGTTGGGCCTACAAGCCTGGGGTGAACTGCGCTTTCCCACCATGCCGGTATGAATCTGGGTCCAGCCAGTTGGTCGTTCGATCAAAAGTCGAGTTTCTGACCATCAGGTCAACGGCCGATCCCTTGGCGGAGCCGGCTTGGTTGCCAAAAGCCCCCAGGGGGTGACGCTTGGCAACGGCTTTTGGGGTGAGACGCGGTGCCGAATGATGTGGCTCTGAGCGCTGCCGATAAAGCCCGCCTGGCCAACGCGGATCGGACAAAACTTCCCAGCCATCATCCAATTCGGTGACAGGTGGTTGCGATTTTTGACCCCAAAAGCGGTAATCCATGGCATTAATATAATACCTAAGTTAATTAAAGTCAATAAAATTAAACTTATTTACCCTAAAAGTCGTATAAATAACAAATCTAGTGCCTTTCAGGCCATTTAAATGGGGTCAGATTCCAATTAATATGGCGCCATGGCCCGCTTACCTCGTTTGACCGTGACTGGTTACTCCCACCATGTGATCTTGCGGGGAAACAACCGCCAGGCCATTTTTCACACCCGTGCCGATCGGCTGCACATGTTGGATTTGCTCGCACGCCACAGCGCAGAAAACGCTGTGCAAGTACACGCTTACGTGTTGATGGATAACCACATGCACCTATTGGTCACGCCACAAAAGGACGGTGGCCTGCCCGCCATGATGCAGGGGGTGGGGCGCAGTTATGTCAGGGCGTTCAATGACGCGCAAGGCCGCACCGGCACCCTCTGGGAGGGACGCTACCGATCGGCGGTCATCCAAAGTGAGCGCTATTTGCTCGCATGCATGGTTTATATCGATCTCAACCCGGTCCGCGCGGGGATGGTGGCGCAGGCGGTCGATCACCCTTGGTCCAGCCATGCCCACTACCTGGGCCAGCGGGTGGACAGTTTGATCACGCCCCACCCTTTGTTCTGGGCGCTGGGCAACACCCCTTTTGATCGCGAGGCCGCATACGCCGAATTGGTGCAAGCGGGCTTGGGTGCGAACCAACAAGTCGCATTGACCGATGCGGCGCTCAAAGGTTGGGCATTGGGGGAGGCGGCTTTCATGGCTGAGCTGCAAGAAAAAACGGCCCGTCGCCCTCAGAAGGCCAAAGTTGGAAGACCACCGTTGTCTGGACAACCTGAAGCTTTGGCGCAGTTCACTGAAAAAGTTCTTTAAATATCAAAGGACTCATTGGATTTTTAATCTGTCCCCAGTTAATTGAACAAAGCCATAATGCAAAATAAATTGGAATCTGACCCCAATTAATTTGCTTGGCATTGATGTTGCGCTGGACTAAGATTCACGTCCTTTTGAAGTTGAACTGCCAAGGAATGCGCCATGTCTCAGGCCTCTCACCCGTTTGA
>Ga0315903_10009913_pt1 | contig 11448 bp, 12 predicted proteins | sample LakEriMetagenome_7_FD_203524 | JGI IMG/M metagenome (GOLD analysis project Ga0315903, IMG submission 203524) | Freshwater fungal communities from buoy surface, Lake Erie, Ohio, United States - Buoy 2 MA119 | ecosystem: Environmental > Aquatic > Freshwater > Lake | place: USA: Lake Erie, Ohio... | reverse complement strand
CCGCAGATGCGCGTGATCGCCTCCTCGAAGACGCCGTGCGTGGACGGGTAGGTCACCATGGTCGCCGCCAGTGTGTCCCCGGCCGCCGCGGCCTTGGCCTCAAGGTCCGCGACATCGATGTTGCCGTTGTCGTCGCACTTCACGACCACGACCTTCATGCCCGCCATCACGGCGCTCGCCGCGTTCGTCCCGTGCGCGCTGTCGGGGATGAGACAGACGTTGCGCTGCAGGTCGCCGCGGGAGCGGTGGTACCCGCGGATGGCGAGGAGCCCGGCGAACTCGCCCTGGCTGCCCGCGTTCGGCTGCAGGCTCACGGCGTCGTACCCCGTGACCGCGACGAGCATCCTCTGCAGGTCGTCGATGACGGCGCGCATGCCCCTGGTCTCGTCGTCGGGTGCGTAGGGGTGGACCGAGGAGAACTCGTCCCAGGTGACGGGCTCCATCTCGGTGGTGGAGTTCAGCTTCATCGTGCACGACCCGAGCGGGATCATGGTGCGGTCGAGGGCGAGGTCCTTGTCCGCGAGGCGGCGGAGGTAGCGCAGCATCGCGTGCTCGGAGCGGTGCGAATGGAACACGGACTGGGTCATGTACTCGGTCGTCCGTCCGGCCCCGACGACAGCGGGCCCGGCGGGCGCGAACGGTGCGGTGCAGCCGAGGGCCGCGAGCAGCCTCCCGATCTCCTCCGTGGTCGCTTGCTCGTCCGTGCTGAACGAGACTGAGCTCTCGTCGACCTTGCGGATGTTGAACCCCGCGTCCCTGGCCGCCGCGCAGAGGGCGTCCGCGTCGACGCCGTCGACCCTCACGGTGTCGAACAGGCGCGTGTGCCGCACCGCCATCCCCGCGGCGCGGAGTGCATCGGCGGCACCCGAGGCGAGCGAGGCGATCCGGCCGGCGATGGCACGCAGGCCGTCGGGACCGTGCCACACGCCGTACATCCCCGCCATGTTGGCCAGGAGCACCTGCGAGGTGCAGATGTTCGATGTGGCCTTCTCGCGCCTGATGTGCTGCTCGCGCGTCTGGAGGGTGAGGCGCAGTGCCGGCCGGCCCGCGGTGTCCGTGCTGACACCCACCAGACGTCCGGGCAGCGAACGGGCGTGCTCCTCCTTGCAGGCCATGAAGGCCGCGTGCGGCCCGCCGAAACCGAGGGGGATGCCGAACCTCTGCGACGACCCGACCGCCACGTCGAAACCGAGAGTCCCCGGCGCCTCGATGAGCGCGAGCGCCATGAGGTCGGTGACGGCGATCGCGAGTGCCCCTGCACTGTGGACGCGCTCCGCACACTCACTCATGTCGCTGGAGGACTGCACGTACCCACCCGACGAGGGATACGACACGACGACGGCGAAATGCCTCTCCCCGTCGAACATGTTCACGGGTGCTACATCAACGGCGAGCCCGAGCGGCTCCATGCGGGTGCGCACGACCGCGACGGTCTGCGGGTGGGTGTCCTCGTCGAGAAGAACGGTGTCACGCTTCTTCTTCACGGTGCGGTGCGCCATCGTGATCGCCTCGGCGACCGCTGTCGCCTCGTCAAGGAGCGATGCGTTGGCGAGCGGCAGTGCCGTGAGCTCGGTGATCATCGTCTGGAAGTTGAGGAGCGCCTCCAGACGACCCTGGCTGATCTCGGGCTGGTACGGCGTGTACGCGGTGTACCACGCGGGGTTCTCCAGCACGTTGCGCTTCACCACCGGGGGCGTGACGGTGGGGTAGTAGCCCTGTCCGATGAACGACCTGCGGCGGACTGTGCCCTCGAAGCGGGAGGCGAGGAGCGCGAGCACGTCCGACTCGGGCACTGCCGGGGGCAGGTCGAGCGGCGACGACATGAGGATCGACGCGGGAACAGTCTTGGTGACGAGTTCCTCGAGGGACGCGCACCCGATGACGCGCAGCATCTCGTTGCGGTCGTCGTCGGTGAGGCCGAGGTGGCGCGAGGCGAACATCTCCGGTGGGGTCGGCAACATGGGGCACTTCCTTTCGCACCCCTGCTGTCTCTTGTGCCTGAGAGCTTCGCCTTGCGGCTTTCCCCGTCGGCGGAGGGCGGACCCTCTCTTTCCAGCGTGTATGTCGTGGTCCCCCGGTCCCTTGTGCCTGAGAGTTTCCGGGGTGGTTGCTCCTTCGGCGGCGGTTGCCCGCTCTCTCCCAGGGGGAGTGGGACCACAGTAGCCCCAGTGGCGAGGGGGAGGGGCCTGGTGGCCTACCTTTGGGGCATGGCATCTCTCACATCACGCGACACCGTCGACCAGACCAAGGCGACCATCGGGGAGCTGGGCGCCCGCTACATGCTCCACCCCGAGACCATGGCGATCGGCACCGAGGCGAAGTACCCGAACGGGTTCGCCTGGTACATGGCTGGCCGAGGCGGCGTGCTGGGCGACGTCGACGCGGACGTCGTCTACGCGGCCTTCGGGTTCTTCGGCCCCGGCCTCATCCGCAAGATGTGGGAGGCGGGAATCGCCGTCGAGGCGCCGCGCGAGGCCGGGCGCCGCTACGCGGGGGCATGCGCAGAGTTCGGCCGCAGGCGGCTGCAGGGTGCGCCGGGGCTGGACCGCTTCAACGAGCTCGCGGGACGGGTGCTCGCTTCAGTGGACGCCTCCGGCCTGCCGCTCTTCGCGGCGCTGCGCCGCGAGCCGGCACCCGCTGACGCGGCGGCTCTCGCGTACTGGAACATCGCACTGCTGCGCGAGTGGCGGGGGAGCGAGCACATCGTCGCGGTGAGGGCAGCGGGTCTCACGCCCGGCCAGGCTGTGCTCGGCGACCATGCCGACATCGAGAAGGGCCGTGAGCAGGCCAAGACCCGCGGTTTCGGCGAGAGCGTGCCCGAACCCGCCGACCTTGCCGAGCGACGCAGGCGAGCTGAGGAGATCACGAGCGAACTGCAGGCTCCCGGGTACGACGTGCTCACTCCCGAGGAGCGGGCCGAGTTCGTCTTGCTGGTGGCCTCGCTGAAGGATGCGCTCGACGCGCACAAGTGACGCACGCGCGGGGGAGCGCCCCGCCCGTCAGTCGACGGTGGCGTAGCTCCCTGCGCCTCCTGCCTGCCCGGTCGTCTCTGACACCACTGTGTCGAGGTCCGAGAGGAACTCGTCCACGACGAGCTCGTGCACGGCGTTGACGGTGAGGTGGACGGACTTCGGCGGCGCCTGGCGGTCCACGTACCAGCCGCGTGCGTTGAGCCCGTCCGCCACGGCGAATACGTCATGACGCAATTCGTCGGCCACCCCGAAGGAGAGGAGAGTGGTGTCCGGTCGCGCCCTGAGCACGAGAGCCGGGTGCGCCTCGATGTGAGCGGCGATGCGCAGCGCCGTGTCGCGCGCGGCCCGGGTGAGACGCATGTAGCCGTCGTCGCCGAGGTGGTGGAGCACGGCCCATGCGGCGGCGATCGGCCCGCCTGACTTCGTGCCGAGGATCCCCGATGACCCGTAGGTGCCACCCAGCCAGTTGTCGGTGATGAACGTCTGGTCGGCGCGGAGGAACTTGTTCCGGTGCAGGAGGACGCCCGCGCCCTTGGACGTGTAGCCGTACTTGTGCAGGTCGATCGAGACAGAGGTGACGCCCTCGACCTCGAAGTTCCACGGTGACACCTTCTCGCCGAGCAGCCTCAGGTAGGAGAGCGTGACGCCGCCCATGCAGGCGTCCACGTGGCAGTTGATGCGCAGCTCGGCGGCCCGCGCGGCGAGGGGAGTGATGTCGTCGACGACTCCCTGCGGGTACTGCGGCGCGCTTCCCACGACGAGCACGGTCTGGTCATCGACGGCATCGAGCATCGCGGACACGTCGGCACGCCAGTCGGTGCCCACCGGAACCCTGCGGTTCTCGACGCCGAAGTAGTCGGCCGCCTTCTCGAGCGCGGCGTGCGCAGAAGTAGGCAGGACCACGTTCGGCCTGGTCAGCACGCGGCCCTCGCGGCCTGCGCGCTTGATGGCGGCCCTCACCGCGAGGATCAGGCTCTCCGTGCCGCCCGAGGTCATGAACCCCGCGGCGTCCCCGTCTGAGCCGGCCCAGGAGAGAGCCCGGGCCACCACGTCGTTCTGCATGCGCCTCAGCGAGGGGAACGCATCGGTGTTCAGTGCGTTCTCGCCCGAGAAACGCCTGTACGCCTCCTCGGCGAGTGCCACCGCCTCGGGCCCAGCGTTGTACGCCAGGGTGAAGGCCCGGCCGTCACGCCACCGCACGTCGCGTGTGCGCATGGACTCCATCTCGGCCAGTACGTCATCCACCGGGCGGCCCGGGCCGATGTGCGGTCCTGGAACGGTCGAGCTCATGGCCGAACCCTAGGGGAGGCACCGTGGACAAAGCCCTGTGGGCACAGGGATTTCCCTTCACACAAAAATGACATAACGGAGATTATGAGCGTATGACGGGTGCACCGAAAGAGGCCGTGGTGACCGGTTCGGCCGCCTCGAGCAGCCATTCCGTGAGCTCGCGCAGCGAGTCCTTTGTGTGCCGTGACGACGCCAGGTCCGCCGTCACGTCGTTCACCGCGCACTGCAGGACGAAGATCAAGTCCTTCAGGTTGTCGAGCTCCTCGCGTGCCACGACAAGTTCGGTCTCGGACAACTCGAGCTCAGCCGCCCGTTGCCGCGACACCCAGTCCCACTGGCGGCATTTCTGGCTGCAGAACTTCTTCGGCCTTCCTGGTCCCGTTGCTGCCGGTAGCGGGTGCCGGCACCAGCCGCATCTCGGACGGGTGTCCCCGCTCCCCGTGTCCCTCTTGCTTTTCGTCATGACGAAAAGACTTGCACAAGTAGCATCGACGTCGTGGCATTGCCCCCCGCCCCCGTGCGCTTCTTCGCTAGTGACAACTTCGCGGGGGTCCACCCTGCGTACCTCGAGGCGATCCGGGATGCCAACGGCGGCCACGCGCGCGCCTACGGCGGTGATGACAACACCTCCGAGGCGGTCCGCCTGTTCCGTGAGCTCTGTGGCCTCGATGTGGAGGTCTTGTTCACGTTCGGCGGGACCGGTGCGAATGTCGTCGCGCTGTCGTGCCTGCTCGGGAGGGCCGAGTCTGTGCTGTGCAGCCAGATGGCGCACATCAACGTCGACGAGACGGGGGCGCCGGAACGTTTTCTCGGCGCGAAGCTCGCCGATGTCCCGTCGGCGGACGCCAAGATCACGCCCGCCGACATATATTCCGCCTCGGGCGCTCTCGGGAACGTGCACCATGTCCAGCCCGGGGTCGTCTCGATCACCCAGGCCACGGAGCTCGGCACGCTGTACTCGGTGGACGAGATCGCGGCCGTCTGCGAGGAGGCCCACCGCCACGGGATGCGCGTCCATCTCGACGGTGCGCGCATCGCGAACGCAGTCGCGGCGCTCGGCGGGGACGCGGCCACGTTCCGCGCCATGACCTTCGGGGCCGGTGTGGACGCGGTGAGTTTCGGCGGCACCAAGAACGGGATGCTGAACGCCGAGGCGGTGCTGCTGCGCCCGGGGCACGCCGATGGTCGTGCGGAGTTCCTTCGCAAGCAGGCCACCCAGCTCCCCTCCAAGATGAGGTACACGGCCGCCCAGTTCGGGACGGCCCTCGGCACGGGATTGTGGCTGGAGACTGCACGGAGCGCGAACGAACGGGCCCATGACCTCTGGTCCGAACTGCGCGACATCGCGTCGCTGTGCCTCCGCGAGCCGGTGGTGAACAGCCTCTACCCGGTCGTCCCCGAACCGGTGCGGTCGGAATTGCAGGCGTGGAATTTCTTCTGGGACTGGGACCTCTCGCATGATCAGGTGCGCTGGATGACGAGCTGGGACACGACCGCCGAGGATGTGCGATTGTTCGCGGATGGGGTGCGTGCGGCCCTCTCCCGCGTGGCTTGACGGAAAGTCAATGACGCCCAATTGACCGTCCGGTCAATTCGACTAATGTGGGGTTTCACGGCGGACGTTGGGGGATTCGACATGGCCATCGGTGAGCTTTTCGCATTTCGCGAATGGGACGACACGACATGGACTGCCGATGCGCAGTGCAAGGGCCTTGCCGCCATCTTCTTCCCCCCTGCCGCCGAGCGCCCACAGGCGCGTGAACGGCGCGAGGCACAGGCCCGCGAGGTCTGCAGGGAGTGCACGGTGCTCGAGGAGTGCCGGTCGTTCGCCCGGCGCAACCGCGAGTACGGGTTCTGGGGCGGAGAGTCCGAGGAGGAGCGGCACGCCGCCGGCTACCGCCTCATCGCGCCGATCGGCGTCCGCGCCCGCAACATCTCCTGAGGCCCGCTGACGCGCCCGGGGTCAGCCTCTCGCCAGGGTGACCGCCACCCATCCCTCTGATTCCTCGCGCGACACGAAGGTCGACGACCGGTAGCAGGACACGACGGCGTCCTCCTGGTCTGTCCTCATCCCGCTGAGAATGATCGTGCCGCCGGGCGCGCACGCGTCCTCGATCCGGGGTGCGAGGTCGCGGAGCACCGGGGCGAGGATGTTGGCCACCACGGTCGCGTGCGCCGCGTGTTGCACGAGGGCCAGGTCGTCGACCCACCTGACGAGTCCCGTCACCGCGTTCGTCTCGGCGTTGGCCTCGAGTGCGTGCCGTGCCTGCGGCGCGATGTCTGTCGCGGTGCACAGGCAGCCGCGGAGCACGGACAGGGCCACCGAGAGGACCCCCGAACCGCTGCCCACGTCGAGGACCGTCGACCCCGTTGCTGCGACCGCGAGTGCGGACCTGAGCGCGAGGACGGTGGTCGGGTGGTTGCCGAGCCCGAACGTGTCGAAGGGCTCGATGAGGATGCTCGTGGAGCCGGCAGGTGGCACCGTCCAGGCCGGGACCAGCCAGGCATCCCCCGACACATGCACCGGTGCCGCGTGCTCTCGCCAGGTGTCGGCGACGGAGGAGCTCACCCACACGTCGGTCACGCTGACGTCGGGGTGCCGCTCGAGAATTGCCGCGACGACCGATGGGTCCACGCTGGTGCGCAGGACCACGCAGCCTCCGGCGACTGACTCCTCGACCGCCGCCACTCCCCCTGCCCAGAGCATGTCGCTGACGACCTCGGCGAGCTCGCCGGGGACCCTGAACTCGGCGAGGGTCCAGCCGTCCGGCTCAGTCAATACGGCGGAGATCCTTCTTGAACCGCGCGGTCTTCGCGACGTACGCGTTCACGGCCATCTCGATGTCGGCGAGCCGGGCACGTCCCTCCTTGATGACGGCAGGCGCACCGACCGCGAGCGCCCCTGCAGGGACCACCATGTTGTTCAGGACGACCGAGTTCGCCGCCACGATCGCACCGCGCCCGATGACCGCGTTGTGGAGGGCTATCGCCCCGGAGGACACCTGGCTGAAGTCCTCCAGGCGGCAGCCCTCGAGGTGCGCGACGTGGCCGACCACGCAGTCGTTCCCGACGACCGTCGGGGTGAAGGGTGTGGTGTGCACCACGGTGCCGTCCTGGATGCTCGAGCGCTCGCCGACCTCGATGTAGCCGTCGTCGCCCCGCATGACGGCCCCGGCCCACACGCTGCTCTGGGCCCCGATCGTGACGGAGCCGATGATCACCGCATCGGGGTGGACGAACGCATCGGGGTGGATGACCGGCACCTGGTCACCGAGGGCATAGATCGGCATGCCCGAACCGTAGCAACCACGGCCAAGTCGGGAGGGTGACGGGGCTCCCGAACAGGTACCGTATTGCCCCTATGTCACGGCGCATCGAGATCGAACTGACCAGCAAGCGTGAGGACGGCACCTGGACGTGGCGTGCCGCAGGCGCGCGCGAGCCGAAGGGTGTCGTCGAGTCCTCCGTGGTCCCCTCCGGTGCATCGGTGAAGGACGTCCTGCGCGCAGAGGTCGAGACCGACCTCGACGGGACGCGCGTGCTCTCGATCCTCCCGACGAAGCAGAAGACTGCCCGTACCGGTCTGATCGAGATCCTCCCCAGCGACAAGCCGTTCGAGCCCGTGACTCAGAAGCTCGCCCGCAAGGAGCGTCGCGACGACGGCAAGCGCGGTCCGCGCAGGGACCGGCCGGCCAACAAGGACGGAGAGAAGTCCGACCGTCCGCAGCGCCCGCGCCGTCCCCACTTCGAGACGCCGCCCGAACTGCCCATGCGCCCGAAGGCCAAGCGTCTCCGTGCAGGCCGTGCGCATGTTGATGCCGTCCTGAAGGACCTGCCCGAGGCGCAGCGCGCCATCGCCGAGAAGGTGCTGTCGGGCGGTGTGCCTGCGGTCCGCGCGGCCGTGGAACAGCAGAACAAGGCCGCGGTTGCCGCCGGCCAGGAGAAGATCCCTGCAGACGGCCTCGTGCAGATGGCCGAGCAGCTGCTCCCCCGCCTCCGCGTCGCGGAGTGGCTGGACAAGGCCGAGGGCGCCCAGCGCATCATCGCCGAGATCGACCTGCGCGACCTGCGCGCGATCGTGGTTGCCTCGAACGACCCCGTCATCGCCCGTGACGAGAGCACCCGTACCCTCGTCGAGGCGATGAAGACCGCCCTCGCGAAGCGCCAGGACGAGGAGACGAAGAACTGGCTGGACGACATCCAGGCGGCGACGAACGTCGGCCGCGTTGTGCGCGCCCTGAAGCTCTCGTCGCAGCCCCCGAAGGCGGGCGTGCCCTTCCCGGCGGCTCTCGCCGCCCAGCTCGCAGCGGCCACCACCGCGGCCCTCACGATCGATGCCCCGGCGGACCGCTGGATCGCCCTGCTCGAGGCCGCCGCCTTCTCGCCGGTGCGACTGCAGGTGAACCCGGTCTCCCCCAGCTCGACTGTGTCCCCGGAACTCACGAAGACCGTGATGAGGCTCGGCCCGTTGATGCCCCAGGTCGCCGCGCTGTACGGGGTCGTCGTCGACCCCAAGGCGCCCGCACCCCGTCCGTTGCGTCCGCAGCGCCAGGACAAGCCGCAAGCCAAGCGTGGCGACGGCAAGAGCGACCGCCCCGCCGGCAACGCGGACCGTGGGCCGCGCCGCGACGCGAAGCTGCGTCCCTCCGGAGCTGAGTCCAAGCCTGCGGCAGTTGAGTCCCAGCCTGCGGCAGCTGAGTCCCAGCCTGCGGCAGCTGAGTCCCAGCCTGCGGCAGCTGAGTCCCAGCCTGCGGCAGCTGAGACCCAACCCGCCGTTGCTGACGCCAAGCCGGAGACCTCCAGCGAGGCGCCCGCCCCCGTCGCCGCGGAGCAGCCAGTGGCCCAGGTCGACGAGACGCCGGGCGTCCCCGCACAGGACAACGCAGAGACCCTCTGACGTGGTCCCAGCCGCGCCTCGCGGCTGGTGAGTGGGTCTGTCGGCGCCGCTACGGTGTCGCCATGGGAGATTTCGTCACTTACGAACGCCGCGGTGCAGTCGCGGTCATCACGCTCAACCGTCCTGACGCACGCAACGCCGTGAACGGAGATCTCGCGGCCGACATGGAGGCCGCGATCGACCGGCTGGAGGAAGAGGACGGTGTGTGGGTCGGTGTGCTCACCGCGAACACCACCGGGCACAAGTCGCCCGTGTTCTGTGCGGGTGCCGACCTGAAGGCGATCAACTCGGGAAGCGGCGGCGGTCTCGGCACGAAGCGGGGCGGGTTCGCTGGTTACGTCTACCGCGACCGGAAGAAGCCCGTCATCGCGGCCGTCGACGGGCTGGCGACAGCGGGCGGGTGCGAGATCGTCCTTGCATCCGATCTCGTCGTCGCGTCCGACCGTTCCTCGTTCGGGCTCGCCGAGGTCAAGCGCAACCTGATTGCCGCCGCCGGCGGGCTCTTCCGTCTCCCCCGTGCCATCGGCAAGGCCCCCGCACTCGAGGTCATCCTCACGGGCGAGCCGTTGACCGTCCAGCGCGCCTATGAGCTGGGCCTGGTCAACAAGATCGTCTCCCCGGACGCAGTGCTCGCGGAGGCCATCGCGCTCGCGGAGAAGGTCGCCGCCGCCGCACCGCTCGCGGTTCAGGCGAGCCGGCGCGTGGTGCTCGCCTCGGCTGACAGGACGGAGGAGGACCTCATCAGGATGAGCAACTCCGAGATGGCCGCGGTGATGTCATCTGAGGACACCAAGGAGGGCCTCACCGCGTTCATCGAGAAGCGCGCCCCGAACTGGAAGGGCCGCTGAGGGCTCGACACCGGAAGAGCCGCTGAGGGCACGGCCCGCGCGGGGCCGCTGAGGGCACGGCCCGTCTTGCTCAGTCCAGCCCGCGCTCCACGAGGATCAGTCGCGCCACGAGCCCGTTGCGCTCGAACAGGTTCTTGGTGGCCCGGTCGCCGGGCAGCGCTGAACCCCCGACACGACGCACGCCAGCGGCGCGCGCCGACGCGAGGAATTGCTCCATGAGGGCGTCACCGGCACCGACACCCCTGAAGTCGGGCTCCACGAAGCACCGCACGACCGTCCACGATCCGTCCGATGTCGTGTACGTGAGGGAGCCGACCGGAACTCCCCCGAGCTCGGCGACGAGTGCCTCTCTCCCGTCCGTGACCGGCTCCGGACGCCCCCTGTACGAGGAGGCCTCCGCGGCAGAAGCCTCGTCGTGCGCGGCAAGCACGCCTGCATCAGCGGGCTGTGCCGGCCGGACGACGATCACGCCGACGGCCCGCCGGGCTTGTTGTCGCGGCCGCTGAGACGTCGCGCCATCTCGCGCACACCCGAGCGCACCGCGAACTCCCCGACCATCCGGGCACCCGGGGCCTGCGCCCTGATCTCCCCGGCACGGCGGCTGACGGCCGCACCGGCCGCGCGCAGCGTGCCCGAGACGAACTTCGTCACTTCGCGAAGATCGGGCACGAGTCGTCACCGACCGGGCAGGTCGGCGCACCCTTCCTCACGAGCAGGAAGCAACTGGAGCACAGGAGCTCGTCGGGACGCTTCGGCTGGAGAGCGTCGTCCGCCCCCGACCTGTCCTCGGTCTCCACCTCTTCCTCGTCCTCGGCGGCGACGTCCTCGCTGGCGAGACGGTCCTTGAGGATGGTGTCCAGGTCGGCTTCCACGTCGTCGGGCGCGAGCATGTCCTCGTCGTCCTCGTCGTCATCGCCGGCCTTGCGGACGACAGTGGTCCCCACGTCCGACTCTTCCTCGTCGTCCGCGGCGGCGGGATCATCGTCGAGGTCGAGCGCAGTCTCCTCGAAGTCCTCGTCCAGATCGAGGGCATCCTCCTCGATCTCGAGTTCCTCGTCGATGTCGTCGGGCTCGATTTCGTCCTTGGCCACATGTCCTCCTCGCGACTGGTCGCGGGCGGATACTACGCACATTCACGGCCCGTGGCACGAATGCCCCGGCACCTCAACGGGTCTGAGTGACTCCCGTCACCGCTGGCCGTCGGTGCGGCGTCGCTCGGCCTGGCGCTCCGACGCGAGTCGCTCGAGCTCCGGGGCCTCGGTCGTCATGTGGTTCATCGCGGCCGCAACGGCACGGTGACCGGCCTTCTCCGCGATCAACCGGTGCATCTCCAGGGCGACGCGACGGTACGCCGGGTGGCCCTGCGGGCTGGAACGCAGTTCCAGCATGTGCATCGCCTCTCTCGCGTTGAACTGCATCACGTAGCGCAGCCTGTAGGCCA
>Ga0315903_10009910_pt1 | contig 11449 bp, 8 predicted proteins | sample LakEriMetagenome_7_FD_203524 | JGI IMG/M metagenome (GOLD analysis project Ga0315903, IMG submission 203524) | Freshwater fungal communities from buoy surface, Lake Erie, Ohio, United States - Buoy 2 MA119 | ecosystem: Environmental > Aquatic > Freshwater > Lake | place: USA: Lake Erie, Ohio... | reverse complement strand
CAGGAAGACGTCCGCGAACGGGTCACCGACCCCTCCACCTCGACGCGGTTGCCGCGCTCGTACCCCACGACGACGAGCTCGTCATTGCGGCACAGACCCTCACGTGGAGTGGTGACGGCTACCTCGATGGCGAGCGGATCAGGCAGTTCCCGGTAGGCAACAGCCGTGAGCGGCACGACGGACTGCCCCAGGATGCGCAGGGGCCCGACTCCCCCGACGAAACCCGCCACGACGATCAGGGCACCCAGCAGGAGCACGCCGACGACGACGAGGGTGAGCCACTTCGGCCAGCCGCGTTTCGGGCGATCGAACTCCTCGATTCCCGGAATGAGCGGCCCTTGTGGCATAGGTGTCCGACCCTGCCACAGGGTCCGTCAGGCCGAGATGTCCGACTCGCCGGCTCCGGCCGGCTCCACCGGCGGGATGTCCGGCAGTTCGCTCCTGGGCGTAGCGGTGAAGGTGAAGGGCTCCTCGGAGTCCTCGCCTGCAACATCCACGAGCACGATCGATCCGGGCGTGAGGTCACCGAACAGCAGCTTCTCCGCGAGCGGATCCTCGATGTCGCGCTGCAGGGTGCGGCGCAAGGGTCGAGCACCGAGGGCGTTGTCATAGCCGCGATGAGCGAGCAGTGCCTTGGCCGCCGGCGTCAGCTCGATGGCCATGTTCTGCTCCTCGAGCCGCTTCTCCAGGCTCGCCACCATCAGGTCGACGATCTCGATGATCTCGCTCTCGGTCAACTGGTGGAAGACGATGACGTCGTCGATTCGGTTCAGGAACTCCGGACGGAAATGCTGCTTGAGCTCCTGCTGCACCTTCGCCTTCATCCGCTCGTAGGCGCCCTCGGTATCGTCGTCAGGAGCGAAGCCGAGGGTCTGGCCCTTGGAGACGTCACGGCTGCCGAGGTTGGTCGTCATGATGATGACGGTGTTCTTGAAGTCCACGACCCGACCCTGGGCGTCGGTGAGACGGCCCTCCTCAAGCACCTGCAGCAGCGAGTTGAAGATATCGGGATGCGCCTTCTCCACCTCGTCGAAGAGCACGACGGAGAACGGCTTGCGACGCACCTTCTCGGTGAGCTGGCCACCCTCCTCGTAGCCGACGTATCCGGGCGGCGACCCGAACAGCCGTGAGGCGGTGTGCCGCTCGGAGAACTCGCTCATGTCGAGGGCGATGAGGGCGTCCTCGTCGCCGAAGAGGAACTCGGCGAGCGTCTTGCTCAGCTCCGTCTTGCCGACGCCCGAGGGCCCCGCGAAGATGAACGAGCCGGACGGTCGCTTCGGATCCTTCAGCCCGGCGCGCGTGCGTCGGATCGACTTGGACAGGGCCTTGATCGCCTGCTCCTGGCCGATGACCCGCTTGTGGAGCTCATCCTCCATGCGGAGCAGCCGGGCGATGTCGTCCTCGGTGAGGTCGGACACCGGGATACCGGTCATGAGCGCAAGCACCTCGCCGATGAGCTTCTCGTCGACCTCCGCCACGATGTCGAGGTCGCCGGCCTTCCACTCGCGCTCTCGCTCCACCTTCTCGGCGAGCAGGCGCTTCTCCTGATCGCGCAGGGCCGCTGCCTTCTCGAAGTCCTGCGAGTCGATCGCGGACTCCTTCTCGCGACGCACATCGGCGATGCGCTCGTCGAACTCGCGCAGGTCCGGCGGAGCCGTCATGCGACGGATGCGCAGGCGGGATCCGGCCTCGTCGATGAGGTCGATCGCCTTGTCGGGCAGCTGGCGGTCGGAGATGTAACGATCGGACAGCCGGGCAGCAGCTTCGAGCGCGCCGTCGGTGATGGACACCCGATGGTGTGACTCATAGCGGTCGCGCAGGCCCTTGAGGATCTCGACGGTGTGCGGGACGTCGGGAGCCTGCACCTGAATGGGTGCGAAGCGACGCTCGAGAGCAGCGTCCTTCTCGATGTGCTTGCGGTACTCGTCGAGGGTCGTGGCACCGATCGTCTGCAGCTCCCCGCGGGCGAGCATCGGCTTGAGGATGCTCGCAGCGTCGATCGCGCCCTCGGCTGCACCAGCGCCGACAAGGGTGTGCATCTCGTCGATGAACAGGATGATGTCGCCACGCGTGCGGATCTCCTTGAGCACCTTCTTCAGGCGCTCCTCGAAGTCGCCGCGGTAGCGGCTGCCGGCGACGAGAGCGCCGAGGTCGAGGGTGTAGAGCTGCTTGTCCTTGAGAGTCTCGGGGACGTCGCCGTTGACGATGTCCTGCGCAAGGCCCTCCACGACGGCGGTCTTGCCGACGCCGGGCTCACCGATCAGCACCGGGTTGTTCTTGGTGCGGCGCGACAGCACCTGCATCACGCGCTCGATCTCCTTCTCGCGGCCGATGACCGGGTCGAGCTTGCCCTCGCGGGCAGCGGCCGTGAGGTTGCGGCCGAACTGGTCGAGCACGAGAGAGGTCGACGGCGTGCCCTCGGCGGGACCGCCGGAGGTGGCGGGCTCCTTGCCCTGGTAGCCGCTCAGCAACTGGATGACCTGCTGGCGGACTCGGTTGAGGTCAGCGCCAAGCTTGACGAGGACCTGGGCGGCGACACCCTCGCCCTCGCGGATCAGGCCCAGCAGGATGTGCTCGGTGCCGATGTAGTTGTGACCGAGTTGCAGAGCCTCGCGCAGGGACAGCTCCAGGACCTTCTTGGCGCGCGGGGTGAAGGGGATGTGCCCGCTAGGGGCCTGCTGGCCCTGGCCGATGATCTCCTCGACCTGCTGGCGCACGGCCTCCAGGGAGATACCCAGGCTCTCGAGGGCCTTGGCAGCGACGCCCTCGCCCTCGTGGATCAGGCCCAGCAGGATGTGCTCGGTGCCGATGTAGTTGTGGTTCAGCATCCGCGCCTCTTCCTGCGCGAGCACCACGACCCGTCGGGCCCGATCGGTGAACCTCTCGAACATCCCAAGCACTCCGTTCCGTCGCCGTGAACCAACCATAACCGGGAGTTATGGCGCTCTCCCCCGGACCAACCCTCTCGCGCTACCGGATGTTCCGCCACAGGCGGCCAAGCGCTACGCCCAGCGCGAACACCCCCAGATTTGGTCCGCTTTCCGGATCACTTCTGCAGATTTGATCCGGGATCGGCGTGAATCTGCCCATTCCATCCGCCAGCGGATGCTGTGCCCATTCCATCCGCCAGCGGATGCTGTGCCCATTCCATCCGCCAGCGGATGCTGTGCCCATTCCATCCGCCAGCGGATGCTGTGCCGAGCCGCTCAGCCGATCACCCGTGCCCCAGCGACCGGGCCGGTCGCCGTGCGCACGGTGCGGCACAGCCCGGTGGAGGTCAGCCCCACCGCGAGGTCGAGAGCATGCTCGCCATCCCGGGCGAGGAAGGCGCACGTGGGTCCACTGCCGGACACGATCCCACCCAGGGCGCCGAGATCGTCGCCGATCTCCAGCAGGTCGGACAGCGATGCCCGCAGGGAAATGGCCGCCGACTGCAGGTCGTTATGGAGGGCCTTGCCGAGCAGCAGCGGATCGCCGGCCGCCAGAGCCTGCAGCAGCATGTCCGAGACATACGGCTCCGGGGTGGAGCGCCCCTCTCGGAGCCGATCGCACTCGGCATACACCGCCGGCGTGGACAGGCCTCCGTCGGCGAGGGCGAACACCCAGGAGAAGGACCCGCGGGACAGCACGGGGGTCAGCCGCTCGCCACGACCCGTGCCGATCGCCGTACCCCCCTGCAGGGCGAACGGCACATCGGAACCGAGGGCCGCCGCCAGGACGGAGAGCTCATCGCGGCCCAGGCTCCCGCGCCACAGGGCGTCGCACGCGACGAGAGCGGCTGCCGCGTCGGCACTGCCACCGGCCATGCCTCCGGCGACGGGGATGGCCTTGTTCAGGTGGAGCTCGACGTCAGGAGCGAGACCCAACCGCTCGGCCACGAGGGTCGCGGCCCGGTGGGCGAGATTCGCGTCATCCAGCGGGAGGATTTCCGCCCCCTCCCCGGACACGCTCAGTCGGATGCCCCCGGCGGACGGTCGCGCGATCACCTCGTCGCACAGGTTGACGGCATGAAAGACGGTCGCGAGCTCGTGAAAGCCGTCCGCACGCAACGGGCCTACCGACAACTGCAGGTTCACCTTCGCGGGCACCCGGACTGTGACCGATGCCGCACCCATGACCGCAGGCTAGTCCGCCTCGACGAGGGAAGCCGTCCCGAGCGCATCGGCAACCCGCGCGAAGTCGTCCACCGACAGTTGCTCACCGCGAGTGGACGGATCGACACCTGCCGCGCGCAGGGCTGCCTCCGCCGCACCGGGTGACCCCGCCAGTGACGCCAGAGCGGCACGCAGGGTCTTGCGGCGCTGCGCGAATGCTGCGTCGACAACGGAGAAGACGGCAGTCATTCCCGAGCGGCACTCTGGAGGCTCATGACGGGTCATGCGCACCAGCCCAGACTCGACGTGCGGAGCAGGCCAGAAGACGGAAGTGCCGACATCGCCAGCGGCCTCGACAGAGCAGTGCCACCGGGCCTTCACGCTGGGCACCCCGTACACGCGACTGCCGGGGCCGGCGGCAAGCCGGTCCGCCACCTCCTTCTGGACCATGACGAGGATCTTCGCCAGCGACGGGAACACCTCAAGCAGGTGCAGCACCACGGGGACCGCGACGTTGTAGGGCAGGTTCGCGACGAGGGCCGTCGGCTCACGGGGAAGCTCGATGATGCGGAGCGCGTCGGCGTGGAGGACGGTCAGCCGATGGGCGTGACCCGGGAGTCGCGCCTGCACGGTGTGCGGCAGTTGCTCGGCGAGCACAGGATCGAGCTCCACGGCGATCACCGCCTGCGCGTGCGGGAGCAGGGCGAGGGTGAGGCTGCCGAGTCCGGGCCCGACCTCCAGAACGACGTCGTCAGGAGTCAGGCGCGCTGCGCTGACGATCCGCCGAACCGTGTTGGGATCGGTCACGAAGTTCTGGCCCAGCCGTTTCGTAGGACGCAGGCCCAACCGCTCCGCCAGCGCCCGGACGTCGCGGCCGCCGAGGAGGGCCGCCGCGTCGGCGCGCTCCGCCGGCGTCGCCCCTGCTTCACTCACCAGGATCCGAAGGCGCGTTGGGTGTTCTCGTAGAGCAGGCGGCACAGTTCTGCTTCACCGGTACCCCGCCGCTCCGCCATCGCGCGGACGGTGTGCGGCATGAGGTAGGACGCGTTCGGCCTGCCTCGATGGGGCACCGGTGTCAGATACGGGGCATCGGTCTCGACCAGGAGCAGGTGGTCGGGCGTCACATCAAGAGCCTGACGCAGCGACTCGTTCGCCTTGTAGGTGACGGGACCGGCGAACGACAGGTACCAGCCGCGATCGCTGCAGTAGCGTGCCATGTCGGCGTCACCGCTGAAGCAGTGGAAGACAACTCGCTCCGGAGGTCCCTCGCTCTCGAGCACGCTGATGACATCGTCGTGGGAGTCGCGATCGTGGATCACCAGCGCCTTCCCGAGGCCCTTGGCGATCGCGATATGGCGACGGAAGGAGTGCTGCTGGGCGGCATGCAGAGGAGCATCCGTGCGGTAGTAGTCGAGCCCCGTCTCGCCAACGGCGCGGACGACATCGTCTGCTGCGAGCACCGCGATCTCATCGATGGCCCGATCGAGTGCAGCTGCTCCCTCGCGCTCGTGGATGCGCGCGGCGTCATTCGGATGGATCGCCACCCCGACGGCGACATCGGGCCGCGTGCGCGCGAGCTCGATCGAGTGACGCGCGTACGCGACATCGCAGCCGATCTGGACGACCTTCGGCACACCGACCGACGCCGCCATCGCCAGCAGTTCGTCCGGGTCAGGTACCGACTCCCCGTGCAGGTAGCGGTCGTGCAGGTTCAGGTGCGTGTGAGAGTCGATGACGGGGGCTGCCAGTGGCGCGGGCGCCTCAGGTGGCAGCACCTGGGACTGCTCCGACGCCACTTACGCTTCCTCGATGCGAGGGAAGAGCGAGTCCCCCTTGGTGATGCGGGTACCGGCGGGCAGCTGCCCCCAGCTCGCAACGTCGACGATGCGCTGCTCCGCAAGGGGCCCCAGTTGCGCCTGCGCACCCAGCTGCTCCCACAGCGAGGACATTGCCTTGGGCATCAGCGGGTTGTACAGCACCGCGATAGCGCGGAGCGACTCGCAGATCGTCGCGAGGACAACGTCGAGGCGCGCCGACTGAGCCTCGTCCTTCGCCAGGACCCACGGCTCCTGCTCCGTGACGTACAGGTTGACGAGATCGATGAACTCCTTGACGGCGACGATGCCGGTCGAGAAGTCGAGCTCGCAGAACGCGGGATCAGCCACCGAAACCGTGCGGGCTAGAGAGTCGACGATCTGCCGCTCGGCATCGGTGAGGTCGTGACCGGCGGGAAGCTCACCGTCGCGGTAGCGCACCACCATCGCAGTGCCGCGTGAGGCCAGGTTGCCCAGGCCGTTCGCGAGTTCTGCCGTGTAGCGCGCGTGCATGTCCTCCCAAGAGAACGATCCGTCCTGGCCGAACTGGATGGCACGCAGGAAGTAGTAGCGGAAGGCATCGGAGCCGAAGGTGTCGATGATCTGCTCCGGTGCGATGCCCGTCAGCTTCGACTTGGACATCTTCTCCCCGCCCACAAGGAGCCAGCCGTGGGCGAAGACCTTGCGGGGCGGCTCGAGCCCGGCTGCCATGAGCATCGCCGGCCAGTACACCGCGTGGAAGCGCAGGATGTCCTTGCCGACGAGGTTGACGTCCGGCGGCCACACGCGGGCGAAGCGCTCAGCGTCCGCCGTGCCGGGCTCGGCGCCGTAGCCCACGGCCGTCGCGTAGTTCAGCAGGGCGTCGAACCACACATAGGTGACCTGCTGGGCATCCCAGGCCAAGGGAATGCCCCACGAGACGCTCGAGCGGGACATGGAGATGTCGACCAGGCCCTGACGGATGAACGACATCACCTCGTTGTACGCGCTGCGCGGCTGGATCGCCTCGGGATGGGCCTCGTAGTGCTGCAGAAGGCGGTCCGCGAAGACGCTCAGCTGGAAGAACCAGTTCGTCTCCTGCAGTTGTTCCGCCGGACGTCCGTGCACGGGGCACACGAGCTGCTCCGCGAACTCACCCTCACCCTCCGCGAGGTCACCGGCGAGCTTGAACTCCTCGCAGCCCACGCAGTAGGGGCCCTCGTACTCGGCCGAGTACACGTATCCGTTGTCCTTGACCCGCTGCCAGAAGAGCTGGACGCGATCGCGATGCCGTGGCTCGGTCGTGCGGATGAAGTCGTCATTGGCAGCATCGATTGTCTCGAGCACGGGCAGCCAGGACTGCGCAACGAGTCGGTCGACCCACTCCTGGGGGGAAACCCCGCCCTTCTCGGCCGCCCGCTGCACTTTGGTGCCGTGCTCGTCGACTCCGGTCAGGAACCAGACCTCCTCGCCACGCTGGCGACGCCAGCGCGTGGCGACGTCGCCCGCGGTGGTGGTGTAGGCGTGGCCGATGTGAGGGGCGTCGTTGACGTAGTAGATAGGCGTGGAGAGGAAGAACGCCTTGGGCTCGGCCATGCCGCGATCCTACTTTCGCGCCGGCGAGGCCTTCACGACCGCGTCGTAGACCTCCCGCTTCGGAACCCCGGCCCTGCGCGCCACATCCGCGATCGCCTCGCGGCGAGGGATGCCGGCGGTCTCAGCTGCCTCGACCGCAGCCACCCAGTCCGGCGCGGCGCGCAGACCCGACGATCCGCGGACCTCGTCTGCACTGGCACCGGAGACGATGACGGTGATCTCACCCTTGACTCCCTGCCTGGCCCACTCGGCGAGTTCTCGCAATCCCCCGCGCCTGATCTCCTCGTACGTCTTGGTCAGCTCCCGACACACGACACCGGCCCGTTCGTCGCCCAGCCCGTCGGCGAGTGCGGAGAGCATGTCGGCGAGCCGATGTGGTGCCTCGAAGAAGACCATCGTGCGCGGCTCCGCGGCCAGGTCGGCGATCCGTGTCTTGCGCTCCCCGGCCTTGCGCGGGAGGAACCCCTCGAAACAGAACCGGTCAACGGGAAGGGCCGACACCGCGAGGGCGGCCAGCACGGCACTCGGCCCCGGCAGGACGGAGACCGGCACGCCGCGGTCGGCGGCAAGGGAGACCAACCGGAATCCTGGGTCGCTCACGGTCGGCATCCCCGCGTCGGTGACGACGAGCACCACATCGCCTGCTTCAGCCCGGTCCACAAGCTCGACGGAGCGCTCACGTTCCACTGCGTCGTAGAACGAGACGACACGTCCGCTGATGGTGACGCCCAGATCACCAGCGAGTCGACGCACCCGCCGGGTGTCCTCGGCTGCCACCACATCGGCCGAGCCGAGCGCATCGACCAGGCGCGGCGATGCGTCGCGCACATTGCCCAGCGGGGTGGCGGCCAGCACGATCCGGCCCGAACCTGCGTCACCCATGCCGTCATCCTGACAGCGGACCTACGATGACCCGGTGACCGCCACGGGGACAGCCGCACCGACGCACGGTGCCCCCCGACGCGACATCGCATCCCTGCCTGACCGCCTCGTGCCGCCTATGCCGTCGCGCGGGTGGATCGGCTGGATCGGCCCCGTCGTCGTCATGATCATCGGGGGGCTGCTGCGCTTCGTCGAGCTGGGTCGGCCCCATGCCGTCATGTTCGACGAGACCTACTACCCGAAGGACGCACTGTCGCTGCTGCGCAACGGCGTGGAGATGGCGACCGTCGAGAACGCCAACGAGGTCCTTCTGCAGTCCGATGGCAACTGGCGCACCGTCGACATCTTCACGTCCGAGCCAGCGTTCGTGGTTCATCCTCCCGTGGGCAAGTGGACCATCGCCGTCGGCGAGTGGCTGTTCGGAGCCACCCCGTTCGGGTGGCGCTTCGCGGTCGCCCTGCTGGGCACGCTCTCGATTCTGATGGTGGCCCGCATCGTCCGCCGGCTCACGCGCTCGGACGTCATCGGAACCCTCGCCGGGCTCCTACTCGCGATCGAGGGCATGCATCTGGTCCTCAGTCGCACTGGGCTGCTGGACCTGATCCTGTCGTTCTGGGTACTAGCGGCATTCGGACTGCTGCTGATCGATCGCGACGCCACTCGCGCCCGTCTCGCGCGACGGGTCGAACGCGACGGGATCGTCTCGACTGCCACACAGTGGGGGCCACGCTTCGGACTGCGTCCTTGGCGGTGGGCGGCCGCCTTCGCTCTGGGCATGGCGGTCGGCGTCAAGTGGTCCGGCCTATGGTTCGTCGCACTGTTCCTCCTGATGTCCGTCGTCTGGGACGTCTCCGCGCGCCGAGCAGTCGGCGTGACCTGGCCGTGGCGTGCGACGGTGCTGCGCGACGCCATACCTGCCGGACTCGTCTCTCTCGCCATCGTCGCCGTGGTCTACCTCGTCTCGTGGACAGGGTGGATCACCAGTGACATGGGGTACGCGCGCGACTGGGCAGCTGGCCAGCCCGCGAGCATCGTCCCCGAGGCCCTCCGCGCCCTCATCCACTACCACTCGGAGGCGTGGAACTTCCACGTCGGCCTCAGCAGCGAGCACTCGTATGCCAGCAATCCGCTGTCGTGGCCATTCCAGGCCCGTCCGACGTCGTTCTTCTACGAGAGTGTCGATGACGGAATGACCGTGTGCGGCGCAGCGACGTGCTCGTCAGCGGTCACGGCCCTCGGCAACCCGCTCATCTGGTGGTTCGGCATCGCGGCCGTGCTGTTCCAGCTCTGGCGGTGGATCGGCGCGCGGGACTGGCGCTCCGGAGCCGTGCTCGTCGGCATCGCCGCTGGATGGCTGCCGTGGCTGCTCTACCTTGACCGTACGGTCTTCACCTTCTACACGGTCGTGATCTCGCCCTTCGTCGTCATGGCCGTGGCCATGACCCTCGGAGCGATGCTGGGTTCGACCGATGCGACACCTCGGCGCCGACGCGAGGGGGCGCTGGCCGTCGGCCTGATCGTGCTGGCGATGGTGATCGCCGCGTGGTGGTTCTATCCGGTCTGGACGGGCGAGGTGATCCCGTACGACTCGTGGCGCATGCGGATGTGGTTCGAGTCGTGGATCTGATCGGCGTCACACGAACTGATCCGCTTTCCGGATGAGATCAGCATCCCAGACGCGAAACCGGCGCAATTCTGCGGAATTGAGCCGGTAAGCGGATGAAATCTGTGGAGCTGAGGGGACTCGAACCCCTGACCCCCTCGTTGCGAACGAGGTGCGCTACCAGCTGCGCTACAGCCCCTGGAACAGGAGTGCAGGGTAGCAAGGCCAACGCCAGCCCCCGACAGGGCTACTGGTTGGCCGCCCGGGCGTCGCGGTAGTCGACAACGGGAATCTCTGCGGTGTCCGCAGAATGATCCACGTCCGCGTACGACGGAACGGGCTCCGACGCCGGGCGCGAACGCATCGCGCGCGCCGTCTCAACCATCGCCTCACCGCTCCACTCGCCGGAGTGCGCCCGGTCGATCTCCCGCGGTACGGCGGACGCCCGCGGAGCGCTGACATACGTGGGAAGCGTGGTCGGCACCGCATCCCAGGCATCGTCGTCATCCCAGGCATTCCAGGACTCCCAGTCGTCGGCCTGAGCACTGACGACAGCAGGCGCCTCGTCAGGCCGCTCCGCGCGCCGGGCCGTCGAGCGGCCGGACTCCCGACGAGCCGACACGCGGGCAGATGGACGCGAGGAGGTGGCAGCGCGCGCCGAAGCCGTCATGGCAGTGGCCAGGACGAAGGCGACGACGGGGACAGCGGCCAGGATCGGGACCCACTTGGGAAGGACAGAGGCGATCGCCAGGAGCAGCGTGACCAGCAGGATCGCGGTCAGGGTGCCGAGCACCATGGTCCGGCGGGTCGCCGCAGCACGCCGGACGAGTTCGCGCTCGTAGGAGGGATCAAGGCCCCCGGCGTCGTCTGCCCAGGCTGAACGGGCCGCTCGCTGATCTGGTGCGCCACGCCTCATGCGGGCCTCCGTGTCGTCGTACCGTCCTGCCGCGGACCGCCCCCCCGAGACGGTCGGTGCGGCGGTGGAGTAGTACGCCCCCTGGTCATCGACACCGGATGCGTACCGGGGTCGGCCGCGACCGCCAAGGGTCTTCATGGCCGACGAGAAGCGCGCGGTCGATCTGACTTCGCTGATCTGATCGTGACGGCGCAGCCAGATGGGGATGAGCACCGCAGCCCACAGGCCGATGATCACTACGTAGATCACGCCTGTCACGGTGGGAACGCTATGCCGACACGGCGGAAACATGGGGGAGGCCGAAGGTTGAACGTCTTCGGCGTGTCGCGTGGTGCTGGCGGGGCGTCAGTGAGTCGTAAGTGAGTTGTCAGTGAGCTGTCAGAGACGTGTCAGTGCGGCTGGCGCGCGACGCGCGAGGTCAGGCCCTCCGGGAAGTCACCCGCCATGGCCACGAACACCAGGTGGTCCCGCCACTGGCCGTCGATGTGCAGGTACGAGGTGCGGTCGCCCTCCAACCGCAGCCCGAGTTTCTCCACCACCCGCAGGGAGGCGGCGTTCTCGGGTC
>Ga0315903_10009908_pt1 | contig 11451 bp, 11 predicted proteins | sample LakEriMetagenome_7_FD_203524 | JGI IMG/M metagenome (GOLD analysis project Ga0315903, IMG submission 203524) | Freshwater fungal communities from buoy surface, Lake Erie, Ohio, United States - Buoy 2 MA119 | ecosystem: Environmental > Aquatic > Freshwater > Lake | place: USA: Lake Erie, Ohio... | reverse complement strand
CGAACTTGGCGTGAAGCGTGCGTTCGGTGATCAGCGTTATCTGGTCGCGGCCCGTCTGATGGCAGACGCCATGGGGCGGGTGTCTGCACCCGCATGGCTGTACTACATCGATTATCTGGATCCGGTGAATCGCGCGACGTTGCCTGGATCTCCGCACGGTGCCGACGCGCTGATTCTCTTCTCTGGGCAGGCGGCTGCAGATGCTGAAACCCGAGCCGTCGCCGAACGCCTGCAGAGCCGCTGGGTCACGTTTGCGCGCACCGGCGCGCCGAATCCGGTCGGATTGACGCCATGGCCGGCGCGGCCCGGTCGCGCGGATGCGTCACCGGCTGATCCCTGGCTGGTGATCGAGACAGAGGAGCGGGTGGCGCAGGGCGTCATCGCAGAGCGTCTCGATCTATTGACCGAGCACTACCGCGCCCGTCTTGCCCCATTCGCAGCGCCTTCGGAGGCAAAGCCATGATTCGCATACTGTGGCCCCAGGTCCGTTGGCCCGATGGCTGCGAGCCGGAGCAGAGCCTGCTGGGGCCGGGTGTTGAGCCGATCTTCGTCGAGCGGTTTGATGCGGTCACCGATGAACAGTGGCGCACCTGCGACGGGCTGGTGGGACCGCAGCCGCCGCGGGTCTATATGGAAAAACTCGAGCGCTGCAGGATCTACGTGAAACCTGCGGTCGGTTTCGATGAAGTGCCACTCGAAGTCTGGGGCGAACTGGGCATCCCCGTCTGCAACACGCCCGACTACGGCACCCGGGAAGTTGCAGACCACGCCATGGCGCTCATGCTGACTCTCGCCAAAGGCATCGCGTTTCATGACGAAGCGCTGCGGCATGAGCCGCGCCGCCACTGGCGCCCGGCGCTGAACCCGTTCGGTCAGCGCCTGGCCGATTGCACGATGGGAATCGTGGGTCTCGGGCGCATTGGCACGGCGGTGGCCCTGCGCGCGAAGGCTTTCGATATGGACGTGGTGTTTCACGATCCTTACAAGCCAAGTGGATCAGAGCTTGCGCTGGGCATTCGTCGAGCGGACACGCTCGCGGAACTCATGGCGCAGTGCGATATCGTTTCGGTGCACACGCCGCTGAACGAGAGTACGCGTCACCTGATTGGTGTAGATGCGCTCGCTGCCGCAAAGCCTGGGCTCATGCTGATCAATACCGCGCGCGGTCCCGTGGTTGATATCGACGCCCTGCATGATGCGATGCAGTCGGGCACGGTGCTGACGGCGGGTCTCGACGTGCTTCCGGAAGAGCCTGCCAACACGGAGCGCAAGTTGATCGCAGCCTGGCATCGTGGCGATGAGTGGATTCGTAGCCGGCTGCTCATTACGCCGCACTCGGCGTTTTTCACGCCACAAAGCATGCGTGACATCCGCAGTTTCAGTGGACGAACCGCGGCGCGGTATCTGCGTGACGGTCGTCTCGAGAACTGCGTCAATGAACAGTTCCTGCGGGTTCGGCGCTGAGATGGAGATCCCCCGCATCCGGCGCTTCAGTGATCTGACCTCCCCGAGCAGCAGACAGCCGCACGTTTACCTTACCCTTGCAGCGATTGGCGTTCTGTTGATTTTGGCTCTAGTGACAAGTTCGCCGGCGCGCGCTGACATTCCCGCCGCTCCGGTCATGACTCTGTACCGGTTTAACGGGCCGGTCGACGTCCCGTACTACGCGTTGGGAGATGTGCTCGCGGGCGCGCGTGCGGGCGCTAAGGCCCGGGTGGCGGGAACTCTGGCGCAGGGAACAACGGTGATTCCCTGTCTTGTGCTTGCGGCGGGAAAGCCGGTGACGGACCCAGGTGGCGCGCCCCTGGTTGGCTTCACGACCGTGGTCGATGCGCGAACCGCAACACCCGATTCAACGGCGACGGTTAGGGACGCGCTTGCGCGCCAGCGTTCCGCCCGGGTCGCGAATCACCACTGTGCACCAGGTGTTCGATATCTGCTCGATGTTCGCAATCTCTATGCCATGGAGAAGGCACCTTTTTTCGATCCGCCGCTGCGCGGGGAATCCAGATCAGCGGGCAGTCCCACGACGACGCACAGCCCGCGCGACGCGCTGATTCGCGATTTTCATGACAGCCCGCAGTGTGCGTTGGCCAATACGAAGCTCATCGGGCGGCGGGCGGCGCTGGCGAACGCATGGGCGTCATTTACCGAAACACAGACGACGCGCTGGCCAGCCGAACTTCTTGCGGAGGCGCGGGACCTTGATTATTCGCTGCGGACCGCCCTCTACGAGGGTCACATCGGTCGTGGTTGCAGCGCGTATGGCGCCTGCGAGCGAAATGTAGTCGTGCTGTCGCTGCGCAATCGTGCCCACGAGCGCTGTTTTGCACGCGAGGGCTGTTCGCGATCGGGTGATGTGACGGGTGTTGCCTCAAAGCCTTCGCAATACAACATCTGGGATGAATACCTCACCCAGATTTCCGGTCTGACCGCTTGTTACCTGCGCTCGGATCTCGCGGGTCATCCGGACTATGTGCGCTTGCAGGCCATGTACGCTCAGAGCGTGCCGGATGCCGAAACCATTCTGTTTGGCACCGATGCAGAGCGGCTGGCGCTCTTCCCAGGGGCGTCTCCGGAAGAGCTCGCGAAAACAGCGCACTACTACCATGCGCCGGCCATGGGCAAGTGCTTCCCGGGGCACCCCCGGGTCGAATACATCTCAGGCGCGGTCGCTACGCGCGGTGCTGACTACGCGCTCATTGCCAACACGCGGGTCGAGGTGGGGGATGCCGTGCCCGGTGGCTATCGCTTCCGTGCAGTTCGACTCATTGAACATGACGCCCGCGACGAGCTCGTGATCACGGACGATTATTCGGGGTTTGTCATCGACGGTCGGAAGATTGCGTTGCGTGGCGGTGGCGGCTGCCGACCCTACGGCATTCCTGCGGGCTGCTCGGTAGCGGACATTGGTCGTCATCGTCGCGTGCCGCATTGGCTGGACGCGGGGACGCCCATCGGCCTCACGTGTCGTATTGCGTCCCGCGGCGAATCGTGTGCGGACCCCGTGCGGACAGAACAGATCGAGGTGGGCGGCCGCTGTGATACGCAGATGCGCCCGGTATCCGGGGTACACTGAGCGGCAGGCGCCTGCGCGTCGAACATATCGAGAGAGGAACAACCAGCATGCAGGGTCGTACCGTCGTCATTACCGGGGGGAACAGTGGTATCGGTCTCGTTGCCGCCCGCGAGCTGGCGCGCCAGGGCGCAGCGCTTGTGCTCGCCTGTCGTGATACCGACAAGACAGCCGCAGCGCTCGAGTCGATCAACGCGGTGGCTGCCACGCCCGCAATCAATGTTCCCGTGGATCTTGCCAGTCTCGAAAGTGTGCGCCGCCTGGCGGCTGAGCTTCTCGCCCGCTGTCCCCGCATCGACGTGCTGATCAACAACGCCGGACTGTTTCCCTCAAGCCAGGAGCGCACGGCTGATGGCTTCGAGATGCAGTTCGGCGTAAACCATCTCAGCCATTTCCTGCTGACCGCGCTGCTGCGGGATCGCCTGGTTGCGACCAAAGACGCGCGGGTCGTTACCGTATCGTCCATGCTGCACAAGCGCGGACGCATGGATTTCGAGAGCTTTCGCGGCGTCCCGAAATACAGCGCAAATGCTGCCTATGCTCAATCCAAACTCGCGAACGTGTTATTCGCACTGGCGCTTGCGCGCCGCCTTGAGGGCACCGGTGTAACCTCGAACGTTCTGCACCCGGGCGGTGTCGCCACGGATATCACGCGCGACCTGCCGTGGCTGGTGCGCAAGCTGATCGGGTTCGTTTTCATCAGTCCCGAGATGGGCGCAAAGACCACACTCATGCTGGCGACAGACCCGGCGCTCGCGGGGGTGAGCGGTGTCTACTTCGACCAGTGCAAGCGTGCGGACGTGGCTGCGCTTGCAAACGATACAGCGCTGCAGGACCGGCTGTGGCAGGTGAGTGCTGATCTGGTGGGGGTTGCGTGCTGAGCGGAGCGTTCTCGAGCGCGTGGTCCGACATTCTCGCTGCCGCTCGCGGTCTGGTAACGGAGGAACGGGACCCGATCGCGAATGCCGCCAATCTGTCCGCACTGCTCGGCGCGAGTCTGCCGGAGATCAACTGGGTGGGTTTCTACTTTCTGCGCGGCGATGAGCTGGTGCTCGGTCCGTTTCAGGGCAAGCCCGCCTGCGTTCGCATTGCGCTGGGCCGTGGCGTTTGCGGTACAGCCGCGGTGCGGCGCTCAACCCTTGTTGTAGATGATGTGCATCACTTTCCGGGGCACATCGCGTGTGATCCCGCGTCGAATGCCGAGATCGTGATCCCGCTCATCCGGGAGAATACGGTCTACGGTGTTCTCGATGTCGACAGCCCGCGCACATCGCGATTTTCACCCGATGACCGAGCAGGTCTCGAAGCCATTGCGCACCTTTATCTCGCGGCCTCTGATCTTTGACCAGTGGTCCCGCTTGCGGGTCTTTGACCCTGAACTCTGATTGATCATCAGGAGCTTCACATGCCCGATATTCCGATCGTTGATCCGTCCATCGACCTTTCTGCCGCTGCGTTCGTGCATCCCACCGCGAGTCTTTATGGCGACGTGCGGATAGGCGAAGGCGCGAGCCTATGGCCGTATGTCGCGGTGCGATGCGAGACCGGCACCACCGACATCGGGGCGATGACCAATATCCAGGATTTCGTGATGATCCATGGCGGGCCAGTCAGAATCGGCGCGTGGTGCTCCATCACGCACCACTGCACGATTCACGTCTGCGAGATTGGCGATAATGTGCTGGTTGGCATCAATTCGACCATCATGGACGGCGCGGTCATCGGCGATAACTGCATTATCGCCGGCGGAACGTTCATTCCCGAGGGCACCGTTATCCCACCGAACAGCATCGTCATGGGTATGCCGGGCAAGGTGCGGCGAACGCAGAACAACGCGGTGGCAAACCGGCTGAATGCCTGGATGTACCACCGCAACGCGCTCGCCTACGCGGCGGGCAATTACCGGGTGTGGGATAGCGCCGCGCTGCGCGAGGAAATGAAGGTGGTCCGCCTCGAATTCGAGCGTGAACTCGCGGAGCGCTAAGTGCGGTACGTCACTACTGTTTGTGGGTTTGTTTTGCGGGAGGAATGATCGTGTCTGATTCGAGTCAACCGGATCGCGCAGCAGGAGAACGTACCGGTGCGGAAAGCCTTGTGCAGGCTTTTGTCGACGCCGACGTCAACGTGTGTTTCGCAAATCCCGGTACGTCGGAAATGCATTTCGTCGCCGCCCTCGATACCAATCCGGGGATGCGCTGTGTGCTGGGACTCTTTGAGGGCATCGTGACGGGTGCGGCTGACGGTTACGGCCGCATGGCGGGCAAGCCGGCGGCAACACTGATGCACCTCGGCCCTGGTCTCGGCAATGGCTTCGCCAATCTGCACAACGCGCGCAAGGCGCGCACCCCGATGGTCAATGTGATCGGTGAGCACGCGACCTACCATCGCCAGTATGACGCGCCGCTGAGTTCTGATGTCGAGGGTCTCGCGCGCACGGTTTGTCACTGGGTGAAAGTCTCGGAGTCCGCCGATGACGTCGCAGCGGATGGTGCACTCGCGGTACAGGCAGCCCTCGCGCCTGCGGGTCAGGTCACCGGGCTGATCCTGCCTGCCGATACGGCCTGGAACCCAACGCGCGCGCAGGCGCGTCCGTTGCCGCGCAGCGCGCCCGCACCGTTCGAGGATGCGTCGGTTGCAGCGTGCGCACGCGCGCTCAAGACCGGCGAGCCGACGGTGCTGTTGGTCAACGGCTTCATTTCCGCGCGGCGCGCAGCGCTGCTCGATCGCATTGCGCGCGCGACCGGGGCGCGCTGGATGACGGATACCTTCGTGCCACGCATCGAACGTGGCGCGGGTCGGGTTGACGTGGAGCGGTTGCCGTATTTCGGCGAGCAGGCGGCAGAGGTGCTTGCGGGCACCCGGCATCTCATCCTGGTCTCGACGCAGCCGCCGGTGACCTTCTTTGCGTATCCCGGAAAGCCGAACTGGCTCACCCCGAGTGACTGTGCGCTGCACGTGCTGGTCGAGCGCGGGGGCGATGTTGAGGGAGCTCTGGAGGCGCTGGTATCGGCGGTGGGTGCCGAGCAGACCGATCCCGGTCTGCTGGCGTTCTCCCGCCCCGCGCTTATGAGCGGTGCGCTCAACCCCATGGCCATCGGCGCGGGTGTGGCGCATCACCTTCCGGAAGGCGCGATCGTCATTGACGAGGGTGCGACATCCGGTGGTCCCGTGACTCATCTGACGCGCACCGCGGCGCCCCACGACTGGCTCATCCTGACCGGCGGCTCGATCGGTTACGGCATGCCGTGCGCCACCGGGGCGGCGGTTGCTTGTCCGGACCGGCGCGTGGTTTGTCTGCAGGCTGATGGCGGCGGCATGTACACGCCGCAAGCACTGTGGACGCAGGCGCGCGAGCGGCTCGATGTCACCACGGTGATCTTTGCCAATCGCAAGTACGCGATCCTGCAGATCGAGTTCGGCCGCGTGGGTGCGCATAACCCGGGGCCAAAGGCGATGAGCATGCTCGACCTTGGAAATCCTGATCTCAACTGGGTATCCCTTGCCGCTGGGATGGGCGTTCCCGGCGTTCGTGTCACCACCGCTGAAGGGTTCAATCGGGCGTTCGCGGACTCGTTGCGTGAGCCCGGTCCGTTCCTCATTGAGGCGGTGCTGTGAGCGCTTCGAAGATCTACCTGAATGTCATGCTGACAGTGCGGGAGTCGGAGCACATCGACGCGGTGCAAGCTCGGCTGCGATTGATGGCGGAGCGATCACGTGCAGAGGTGGGATGCGAGCGCTTTGAGATCTATCACTCCCAGTCAGATTCCCGTGTGTTTCTGCTGGTGGAGACCTGGTCAGACGCGGCCTCGCTCGAGGCGCACCGAGCGGGCGAGGCGTTCACCGGGTTCTATGTTCCAGAGGTGCTCCCCTACGTAGATCGGCAGCCGCATCCCTCTGACCGGATCGCTTGAGGTCGCTGTCGATGCAGACGGAGCGGCTGATTCTCCGTCGCTGGCAATTGCCCGATCTGGATGCGTTTGCCCGCATGAATGCTGATGCTCGGACGATGCAGTTCATGCCCGCGGTGCTGTCCAGAGATGAAACCGAAGCCCTTATTGCTCGGTTCGAGGCCCATCACGAGATGCATGGCTTCGGGGTGTGGGCCCTGGAGATGCGCGATGGCGGAGCGCTGGTCGGCTACACCGGTCTGCAGTCGGTGTCGTTTGACGCAGGCTTTTCGCCTGCTGTGGAAGTTCTATGGCGGCTCGCCCCGGAGTTCTGGCATCGCGGTTACGCGACCGAGGCCGCGCAAGCGGCACTCGCAGATGGATTCGAACGGCTTGAACTCGGGCGGATCCTTGCCTTCACAGTGCCCGCTAACCAGCCCTCCCGCTCGGTGATGGACCGCCTGGGCATGACAAGGGACGAAGCGCTGGACTTCGATCATCCGCGCTTGCCACCCGATCACGCCCTGTCCCGGCACGTCGTGTATGCGCTGACACGTGACGCGTGGAGACGGACAGCTGCACGATTACCCATTTAGGTTTGTGCCCGCAACGATCACGGCACGCTGCGCTCGCGCGGCCTCCAGATCGTTCTTCAACAGCGCGTAGCGTTCCCTTGTCAGATTGTAGTTCCGGATCAGGAGGATCGGGATGATGTTGCAAAGCGGCACCATCACGCCCGCCGCAAGCCCAAGATTGAAGATCATTTCCGGTTCCAGAGACTCGGGCCGGGCGCCGGCCGGGAATCCAAGCGCATGCTGCAGGATCAATCCGCCCGCAAAGACACCGATGCCCGTTGTCGCTTTGCCTGAGAAGGAGAGGGCAGACGAGAAGATCCCCTCCTGACGACGTCCGGTGGCGAGCTCCTGCTCATCGAGCGTGTCAGCGATCATCGACGCGCCAATGATTCCGTTGATGGTGAGGAGACAGGCGCTCAGGGCCGCGTTGAAGATGAGAAGAGGCAGGATCAGCGGTGTGCCGTTGGCGGGCAGAAGGTCGAAGAGCCGGAGGTTCACCACGATCACACCGTCGAGCAGATTCAGCGTGAGGCAGGTGAGCAGGATGGCGCGCTTGTCGAACCGACGCTGCAGCGGGCCGAGCAGAACGAAGGCGAAAATCGCGCCAAAGGCCGAAAGCACAAACCAGCGCAGATCCTCGGGATTCAGTCCCCAGAAATACGTCTGCATGTAAATGGTAAGCGCTGCGCTAACGCCCGCGACCGCGCCCCCGAACAGAATCGCGAGAAAAACCCAGAGGAAACTACGGTTTTTGAGCGCGAGCAGAACCTCGCGTACGGCACCCATAGGAGAGAACGAGAGTCCGCTGTCCGGTTGCAGCAGATAGGGGATCTCACGTCGCGTGAGATGCGTTGTCAGAAAGGCCGCCACGGCGACGGCGATCCCGATGACCGGCGCAAAGATGTCATAGGCCGCTGGATTGAGATGCCCCGGCGTGTAAGCGGGCGAACTCGGAAAGATGAATGTCCAGGCGAGAAAGGTGAAGGCTACGCCCCCCAGCCAGCCGACCACATAGCGATAGGTCACCACTGCCGTGCGCTCGTTGTAGTCTTCGGTGAACTCGGCGAAGAGCGCGTTCCACGGCACGACGAAAAAGGTCATGGCTGTGCGGACGAGCACGGCGAATGCGGTGAGCCATACGAAGAGCCCGGTCTCCCCGAGACCCGCAGGCGGGGAGAACGCCAAGTACAGGGTGATGCCGAGCGGCAGGGCGGACGCGTACATGAAGGGATGGCGGCGGCCGAGCCGTGATCGGAAATGATCCGAGAGCGATCCCACGAGCGGGTCCGTGATCGCGTCGATCACAAGCGCAATCATGATCGCAGCCGACGCGAGGGACGCCGTCAGTCCCAGCACCTGGTTGTAGTAGAAGAGCAGAAACGTGTTGAACGCGAAGTTCTTCCAGGTATCCGGCAGCGCGCCGATGCCCTGAAACAACCGGGTTGAAAGTGGCAGCGGTCCTGTGCGGCGCGCGGCGCGCGCATAGCGAATATCCGTCACACGTCCCCCGTCGTGTTTCCCCGTCGTGAGTGTACTCACTTACGGGATTGGAATATCGCCCCCTGTGAATGCGGGAACGAGCCTCCTGTCGATCACAAGCGCTGATTGAACTCCACCAGGTTACCGCTCGGATCGCGCGTGAACGCCTGACGACAGATACCGGGAATTTCCATCGGCACAGACACTCGTATGTCGAGAGTCCCGAGCCGCTCGCGCAGCGCGTCGAGATCCGCCACCGCAAACGCGAAGTGCTGCTCCGGCAGTGGGGCACCGGAGGTCATGCCGAGGAGATGCACTTCCTGCGCACCCGCGCGCATCCACAGCCCGGGTACACCCAGTTCCGGGCGTGGCAACAGTTCGAGCCCGAGCGCATCGACATAGAACTGCCGTGCAGCCTCGACATCGGTGACATTGATGGACACGTGATGAATCCCCGAGAGTGCCGACATCGCTAACCCCCCAGTTGGCATGGGACCTGATTATTGCATTGCCCGCGGGGGCATGCGACAAACCGATCAGGCAACGTCATCTTCCGTCAGGCTGAGCCCTGCCCACCATCAGAGGGGATTTGTTTCATGGGTCGAGAAAATCTCGAGATACGCATTGCGCGCGTGCCGGAAGGCGCGCTCACACCCGCGCACTTTGAAGCCGTTACGGCTGCTGTCGCGGAGCCCGGAGCAGGCGAGGTGCTGGTGCGCACGCTCGCCATCACCATCGGAGCCGGTCAGCGTGCGGGCCTGCAAGGGAGCGCAAGCTATGCGGGCGCGCCCCGTGCCGGCGTGGTCATGGGCGGAACCGGCGTAGGTGTTGTCGAGGCTTCTCAGGACCCCGCGTTCGCGCCGGGCGATCTTGTGACCGGACCGACCGGCTGGCAGCGTTACTCGCTGCATCGCGGCAAGGCTCTGCGGCGTGTGCCGCCCGCGGCGGACCCGGCCCTGCATCTGGGCGTGCTTGGGACGAACGGGCTTACGGCTTATTTCGGGCTGCTTGATCTTGGCAAACCACAACCCGGGAACACGGTGGTGGTGTCGGCGGCCGCGGGGTCCGTGGGCCACATTGTCGGGCAGATTGCGCGGCGCGCCGGAGCGCGGGTGATCGGCGTGGCGGGAAGCGACGTCAAGTGTCGCCTGCTGGTGGACGAGCTTGGATTTGATGCTGCGGTGAATTACCGCGCGGCGGATTTTCGCGATGCGTTCAAGCGCGCAACGCCGGACCGCATCGACGTGTACTTCGACAACACCGGCGGTGACATTCTGGGCAGCGCGCTGTTTCGCATGAACACCCACGGGCGCATCGTCTGCTGCGGCGCGGTCAGTCAGTATGACACCAGCGCGCCGACCGGCAGCCCACGCGGAATTCCGGGCCTGCTCGTGAACAACCGGATCCGCATGGAAGGCTTCCTGGTGTTCGACTACGCCGATCGCTACGACGAAGCGCGCGCGGCCATGACCGGCTGGATCGAGCGCGGTGAACTGATACCGCGGGTCACGAGCTATGCGGGCCTCCAGTCGGCGCCGCAGGCGTTTGTAGATCTGCTCGGCGGCGAGACCATCGGTACCACGATCGTACGGGTCGATTGAGGTTGGAGTGACGGGCGCGGTCGGCTTGCGAGCCACCGCGCCGTCGCGGCATAGTGGGCGCGCGCTGTCGAATGGGGGAAAACGCGTGGCGCCAATCCCGAAGGGTGGTCTCGTAGCCGTTACTGGCGCCGCCGGTTTCATTGGCGGCTGGGTGGTGCAACGGCTGCTGGATCGCGGGTATCGCGTGCGCGCCTGTGTGCGCAACATCGACGATCTCGCGCGCACAGGCTTTCTGCGCAACATGGGCGGCTATGCGTCCGGGCGGCTGACGCTGCACAGCGCAGATCTCGATCAGGATGGTTGCTTCGACGAGATCTTCCGTGGCTGCCACGGCGTTGCCCATGTCTCGCACGTGAGCAGCTATGACGATCATGTGTATGTGAAGCGCGTTTGTGATCATGTCATTGCCAGCATCAACGCGTCGCGCTCTGTCGGGCGCGTGATCGTTACATCGAGCATTGCCGCCATTCTGTCCGAGGCCGACATGCAGGAGCTCGTGCGGCGCCCGGTAATCTACGAGGATCGCTATCCGGACGAAGCAAATCCCAAGCGCACGCCCGAGCGTGGCCAGGGCTACTCGATGGGCAAGGTCATCGCGGAGCGCGCGTTTGCCGACGCGGCAGCAGAGCATGGCGGGTGGGAAGCGATCGGGTGCTGTCCGGGTGACAATGTGGGGCCCATTCTTTCGGCGCACCAGAAGGATATGGGTCCGTGGCAGCACCTGATCGAGTTGATGCTGCGCGGGCGCTGCGTGCAAACGGGTGCGTATCGTCCCTGGATGACCGTTGATGTCCGAGACGATGCGGATTGTCATGTCGGTCGGCTTGAGAGCA
>Ga0315903_10009900_pt1 | contig 11457 bp, 4 predicted proteins | sample LakEriMetagenome_7_FD_203524 | JGI IMG/M metagenome (GOLD analysis project Ga0315903, IMG submission 203524) | Freshwater fungal communities from buoy surface, Lake Erie, Ohio, United States - Buoy 2 MA119 | ecosystem: Environmental > Aquatic > Freshwater > Lake | place: USA: Lake Erie, Ohio... | reverse complement strand
CTACGTGGTCGAGCTTATTCTGCGAATAAAATGTTTCGAATGTGAGTAAGTCTATCAGTTCTTCTGAAACATCTCCCGATGTTTTAGACAGAAAACTACTCAAAGTGGAGTTTTCATTATTAGTATAGATTGTCTGTGTTCCGTTGGATTCCCCTATACCAATTTTATGGCACCTAACCGAATTATAATAATAAAATTGTTTCTTTAATTCCGTGAATGCTTTACCTGTCGGTTCTATCGCATGAACAACCTTTGCTCCACGTTCGGTCATGTAGTTTGTGAAAATACCTACATTCGCACCTACGTCTATTACAGTATTAAGATTATGGATGTCGAACTTATCATATATTTTTTCTAAAAACATCTGCCTATAATTTATCCACAGACAATCAAATGCAGAATATATACGCGTACCAATTCTATCTACTTTTGTAAAGTTATCCTTTACCTTTACTTCCTTTTTATCTATAAAATTTTTATTCTTATCATAAAATTCCAGAATAAATGTACCCAAAAATGGTTCTTCCAACCAATTCATACCGCCAATGGGTTGTATATACCAAGAATATCCAGGAGCGGAAAATGATATGTCGCAGAAATAAATTGGTATTGTAGTATGCTTATCTCTAACAGATACTAATAGTTCTTCGTTGTGATGAGAATTGTTAAATATATGAATAGTATTTGGGGCTTCAAACCAAACGTTGAAATCTAAATTACGTTTGTGCTTAAACACTTGAACTACCCCGATTCCTCCTACACTCTTTTGATTAAATTCAAATGTTTTAACATTCTTATCTTTTAATAATTCTTCCCAAAATAAATCAACAGTGCATGATTCACTCGATGTTCTGTTTTGTCGATTTATATCATGGAATGCTATGTATCCTCCATCCTTTACAAGATGTTTATACATTTCGTAGTCTTGTTTAACGCCTTCGTATGTATGGTCACCATCAATAAAGATAAAATCTACTTCCTCTCCAGCTAAAATGTTCTCCACGGCAGTAACAGTTTCTTTTAAATGAGAGTCCATGGTTAACACTTCTACATTTTTAGAAAACTGTTTTACTTTAGAAACGATAGTAGATAGGTTTTCTTTTACTGTATTCGCACCTGGATATCCATCAACAGGAAAATCTACAGATATTTTTTTACCTTCTTCCTTAGCTAATTTACATAGTAGGTAAAATGTGCCACCAAAGAATGTTCCAATTTCTAAAACATTTTTACAATTTAATTCTTGGTAAAATTTAGCAAATTCATATACTTCTACGGGATTTTGAATCAATCCGTGATCTCTGTAAGAAATATTTATTAACTCCCTGATGTCATTGTTATCCATTTTACACAAACCTCATTCTCTTGAATTTTCTAAGTTCCTGTAATTTATCCTTTGAAATGGTTGTAACCGTTTCACTGTAGCTTTTCCCTTCTCTAATGGTGTTTATTTTTACTGTTATGGTGTCCCCTTGAAAATTAAGACTCGTATACCACCATCCGTTATGCGCAAGATTTATGGTAAACCTGTGCATATCTACGTTTACTTCATATGATGAATCTCTACCTAATGAATCATGATTGTATAAAAATAGTACGGGTTCATTTGGATTATTTTCGTTATAAAAGACACCACTACACTCACCTACGGTTTGTAAGTCTACTTTACTGTTTAACATTTCACTTTTTAAGGTTCCTTTAATAAGTGCCTTATGTTCAAGATGTTTGAACTTTTGTTTGAGTAAATATTCCATACAATTATTATATCTATTTTCTTTGATAAGAGCCGTCCATCCATCAAATGTCTTTGGCCATTTAAACGTATTTTGGAACGGTTTTACAAAGCCTGCATAACAATAGGTTTCGTATACTCTTTCTCCTTGCCAAGCGAATTCACTAAACTTTGGACTAAAGAATAAGAAATCTTTATTATCCTTTACCATCTCTAATTTAAACTTATCCAATCGTTTTAAATCATTTTTATCGTAAATAGAATCAGATTCGATTACTGTAAAAAACTCATACCCCAAATTTTCTACGAAGTCTAATGCAATCCCGAACATTCTACTAAGAGCGGAAGCGTGGTATGTGATGATAGACTCCATGTAGAAGTTATCAGTTTGTACCCAAAAATCAGGACCGTCTGTATCCAACGTATGATTCTCTTTATCTATCATGTTATAGGCATCGTAAATATAAAAATTCGCCTTTTCTACGATGTATTGTGGTATTGGATAATGTGATGCTAACAACACATCCTTACCCAATTCCTTTAGTAAGGAAACAGTTTGATTTAGTAAATGTTCTTTTTCTTTTGTGTTCGGAAAACAAGAAATTATAAAAATTTCTTTTAGTTGTTTTTCTTCTTTCCTAATTAACCACGAGGAATCATTGTACATATGTGGAACGGTGTTGGGGAATACCTCCGTGACGGCCTGATTGATATCGGGTACACCAAATCCTGGTACAACGCCTGAATAATCGTGACCACAGATAACCCCGCCTGGTTTTACCTTTGGTAACCACGCTAGTATATCTGCCTTTACGTTTACATAATCATGTGCACCATCTATGTATACTGCGTCTAATGATTCATCATCAAAGTAGTCAACTGCATCTAAACTCTTTTGTTTTATGTGTTTTACGTTTGTTCTTCTTTCTCTCATCTTATTAAAATTGGTTTCAGCAAAACTTAATTGTTCATAAGATAATTCATCATATGCTTCATACGGGTCTATCGCATGAACTTCTGCACAATTCAACGCAAACAATTCTGTTGATTTCCCTTCAAATGAACCAATCTCTACCATCTTAAAATGAGGTTTAAAATACTCCTGTATCATAGTATATAGTCCATCCAGACCATTTACACCACCTTGGCTGTTGTGGAAGGACAGCCTTTTTTCTTTCAATAATTCTTGTAGATCATTGTTCATAGGAGTTGGATTAATTGGTTCTTTCGAAGTATAACCCACTTTAGTTATGTTAGTCAAGTGGTGTGTATCATTAGATGAATTATATTTTGCATATACAAAATGTTGACCACTTCCATACATTGTAAAAACTACATCGAATCCTAAGTTATGTATCTTATTATGGATTTCTTGCATTTTATTAATGTCATGAACTTCAATCATCATCTTGTCTACTTGACGCATATCTTCACGAGACACACTATCAAATACTTCGTTTTCGAATCCTTCTATGTCTATCTTTAAGAAGTTTATTTTCTTTCCAACACGTTTAATAACTTCTTTTAGTGTTATCGTTTCACAACTATATTTTGGACCCGGTGAAGAGGGATTGTATGGCCAATGATACAATTCCAACGTTTCGTTTTTAGAACTTACAGCGTGCTGGTGAGTTATAACATTTGGAACATTCTTCTTTATTAAATCTATCATCTTCGGGTCTGGTTCAAAACAATGAATTTCCGACGCCCCTTTACTAAGTGCGTATAATGCGGTCATTCCTATGTTCGCTCCTAAGTCCACGAACACATCTCCTCTATCTAATGACACGGATGCATATTCGAGTTCTTTTACTTTGAATGTAGCGAAATATTGTGCTGCGGCCTCACCGTACTCTACGATGTTATCTACTACTGAGTCACGATATTCTACATTCAAGAATTCCTTTTCCCCATCAACCGTATGTAATACTAGTTTGTGTGGTGACTCGTAGTCATGTGACAGCTTTTCTGCAATCCTATACGCATTCTTTTGTAAGTCTTTATCCAAGTATTCTATTGTATTGTATTGATCAAAATATCCCATGTAGACAGGGAGATTATAAATCAACGATGGGACTTTCCATCCCAGAGCTTCACGAATGACCAACGGCATCGTTTCGTGGTCAGTTGAACTCCCCTGTGAGGTGAACAGGAATAGGTCCGCCGCTTCGTAGAAGGTATCTACGTCACTCCGTTCATTCCACCACTTACAGTTGGGTGGAAAGTGTTGCATCAACGGTTCCCAATAAAACTTGAAATTGTCAGCTTGATTACCCAAGAAATGGAACTGTATTGGGTAGTTCTGCAACATTCTCGCATACTCAATAACTTCTGCTTGATTCTTTCGTGGAGTAAATAGTCCCACATTAATTACGTGCTTCAGGTTGGGGTCTAGTCCCAACTCAGTAAGTGCCTGTTCTCGTGACTTGGTACGTATTTTATTTTCTATGGGATATTCTACTATATCACATGGAATATTAAATCGGTCATACAACGATGCTTGAAATCTACTGACCATTAAAAACTTATCTGGTAAGTAGATTTTGTCGTTGGTGTCGTACCCAGAATCATGTGAGGTTTCGATGATTACGTACTCTCTGTCCATGGAATACAGTTTATCTGCAACATCCTTTTGCATGAACAGTTCGGGGATTTCCTGTAGATGTATAATGTCTGGTTTGATTCGTTCAATTAACGTAAACAATTCGTGTTTGTTTTCACCGAATGTGATTAGTCTGTCCCCTAATAAATTTACAACTTTATTACGTTGAACAACAAGCACCCCACCTGTCACGTTATCCCATTCAATACAATAGACCTCATGTTCATCTTTGATGAGTTCTATTTGTCGAACGAGATACTGCGGCATACCGCCGGTTGACAGATGGGGTGCGATAAAGACTATTTTTTTCTTCATATATTGTAACCTTTATTTTATATGTTTTATTATAGAATTAAGTACAACTTAAAGTGATATCACCTGGATCAAATACATCACCATCCCAACATTTTGCCTTTTTTCCATTTACGTTCTGGAATCCCTGCGCATCTTCTGTTGCTGGCGCATATAATCCTTGTGGAGCCTTAGTACCATCTTTTAACGAATACAAAAACTGTGAAGTACTGAAGATTCCGCCGTAGTCCACATAAACGGTTTCATTAGTCGTGTCGTTGCACAATGCTTGTTGTGTTGCTGCTTGTGCGCAGAATCCTACCCCCGAATATCTCATATTGGTAATTTTATTAACCTTAAATATCTGGATATAATCATTTTGGTTATATGTTGCAGAAGAGCCTGTATGAGTTGTGATAATTTGATCTCTAAACTTAACACTCGAACTAACGTCATATATTACTCCATTAACGTTATTTCCATACGCAGTGGAGGATAAACTCCAACTATAGAACGTGTCTCCACCGGTTACAGTTTGGTTCAACGTATCAATCACTACTAAATCAGAATCACGTACCATACTACCTGTTAGTAACGATGCTCCAGCTAAGTCTGCTTTATACTCCTTGCCCCATGAAAATATTAAATTTATATTATCTGTTGGTTCTACAAATAATCTGTAATATCCGCTAGGTGGATCATAAAATCTATCGGATATCACGAATGACAAGTTTTGTGGTGTACCCGGTGTAAAATCATCCCATGCATAATACTGTATATCTGCATCGTGGTAAACACTATGAAGAGTGCGTGAGGGGTTGAGTCCGGCTCTAGTATATGGTGTTTTTGCCGTCCCATCGCCTGTTTGACATGCATTTAATGTATCAAGTACGGCATTTGATGCACTCGCGTATGCATTATATGTTACACCGACACCAGTACTTAAGACAGCTCCTAAACGTGTATCTGTGGAAAGTACAGACGCAGTTGGTCTGGTTGCATAATCCGATGGCGTTATAATACCAGGTGCCGGTGGATTAGTTAATGAACTGGTGTAGACCGCAGAAAACGATACGAACGTTGATGTATTTGATGAATATAAATCACCAGGAGCAATAACTCCAAATCCACCGTTTCTATATATACCTGTGAGGTCGTCGTATGCCTCAGCAGATAACAGAGATCTAGATGCGATTAAACCATTTCTATATCTGTCCCCTGAAAAAGCTGAACCAATTCTTAGTTGTTCACGATAGATTAAATCGGTCGGGGCATAACCAGAATTCCAGTTAGCTTCATTGAATGGAGCGTATCCACCCGAATCGAATCTTGCATACCAACGTGCCATAATAGTACTCCCTAGATTGTAAACTAATACCTTTATAAATATCTGTCAAGTGTACGTTTATATTGATTATTACCGTGTTCTATACAATATTATGTGTCAAGTCGTGGGTCAGTCCAAACTATGGGGTTACTACTATAGTTTGTGAAACTGCCTGCACCATCTAACTTATATCTTAAATACAACGTTGTTGTAGTGTTATTGTCAGAACTGATTGTGTATGGATTTGATGTAGATACCACGTTTGTAAACCCAGAATCGGTCGCCCATTCTACCGCATCAATTGTTGGAGTTGCACCTGGACGTCTATCTTGGAGAATCGACCACGATGATCCACCGGTAGGGCCTGGTCCATATAAGTTAGGATTAAATCCACCGGGGTCTACCGCATATGACAAATACAAATCATTTGTTGACGACCCACTCGCCGCTATAGCTCCTGCCGACAAAGTAAAATTTACATTAAAGGCTGTTTCACAATCACTGGTACAGTCTTCGGGACTAACATAACATCCACCAGGACCACTCGTATCAGTCGTTGGGAAAGGAAGACATGGACTTGTATATCCTTGATACCATACCGTTACTGTTGTTGTGGGAGTTCCCGGGGTTATTTCCCCGTTTATAGTCAAGTTTAATGTCCCTACGTTGCTCGCCCAACTGATACTATTTAATGTTGCGGTTGCGGTGTTCAACGGACTAATATAACTTACAGTCCATGCGCCTGTTCCTTTGTTTTGAATCAAGGACGCCTTCGAATTAAACGTGGTAATAGTAAGCGTTAAGTTACTAAATGTTGTTGGCGTAGCATACAAGGTTGGTGGTGCGGAAGGCGTATTGGACCATGATGCCCCTTCTATGATATAGTTGGTCATTTGATTTCCTGTACCTGACCCCGTAACGTTATTTAAAAATGATTGTCCTGCTGTTGCTCCTCCCCCAGATGCAACAATCAGACTGGTTAACGCTCTTTGTGGCATATTATTTCACCGTTGAGTGTTCCAGTTCTTGGACTTTCTTGTTTAATTCCTTGATTGCTTCCACCAACAATGGAATCACTTGTTCATATGACAATGACTTGTATCCGTTTTCATCTGTATATACCGCTTCTGGTAATACTTCTTCCACATCTTGTGCCATTAGACCTGCCCGACGACGATTATTGTCAATTGGTTTGTAGGTGTATCCTGATAACGTGAGAACTTTACTTAACCCACCATCAATCGTCAACAACTCTGCTTTCTTTCTACGGTCAGATGAGAGAATGAAGTCTGCTGCTGTAGCGTTTCCACTCAATGTCAATGAAGACCCAGATATACTTCCTTGTACGTGAAGCTTTGCACCTGGACTCGTAGTTCCAATACCAACATCACCGTTTCCACGGACAGTCATCCGTGTAGTAGAATTATACCCAGAGTTATATAAACTACCAAATTGCATACTAACCATTGTACCGTCATATTCTGTGGAAATACGACCGGTAGTATTACTACCGTCATGCCATTCTATTCCAGCACGTGTTGTACGGGAGGTGTCATAATTTAGCGAGAGACGAAGTAGATTTGCATCGGTATTACCAGCACCGACTTGTAATTTTGTTCCAGGATTTGTTGCCCCAATACCAACATTATTATTGAAAGAAATAACCGAACCAAGGATAGAAAGGGGGGCATATGCCGTAGCATTATCATTAAATGAACCGATCGCGATACCACTCAATCCCTGTTGTGTTGCGTCAGATACAGCAAGAAAGTTTCTTCCAGATCCATCGTTCACATGTAATTTCGTGATGGGACTTGTCGTACCGATACCCAAATTCGTTCCATCAAAATGAAAGTTCGTGGTACTGGTAAGTGAAGTTGCCCCTGTAAAATATGCCACTTTGTTTGCTGCACCATTACTTATGGTTCCTGCGCCAGAAGTTCCCGACGAACCAGTTGAACCAGAACTACCCGTACTTCCACTGGTTCCAGAACTACCTCTAGACCCCGATGTACCACTTGACCCAGACCCGCCTGTTTGACCTGATGTACCGCTCGACCCAGGCGTTCCCGGCGAACCTGTTCCTGACGTACCACTTGAACCAGTTCCACCTGTTTGTCCTGATGTACCACTTGATCCCGCCCCACCTGTTTGTCCTGACGTACCACTTGAACCAGTTCCACCTGTTTGTCCTGAAGTTCCTGAACTACCTGATTGTCCTGGTGCACCTCCAAGATTTATTTGCCAATTGCTGAATGTACCACTACCAAACGTAGTAGTAACATTTATTGTTAAGGTAACTCCACTGTACGAAGTGACCGTACCTTCCATTCTATTTGCATAATTCGATGAATCTGCTGCAATCGCAGTTTGACCATTTGTATAGGCCAATCCACTCGCTACCGTAAATGTCTTTGTCCCAGTTCCTATGGAATTAGATGTAACGGATGTTGTTGAGTATTTGTCGCCATTTGCACCAGAGGTGCCAGAACTGCCTGGTGAACCGACACCCCCAGAGGTGCCAGAACTTCCCGCTACACCAGGTAATCCCATCGCTCCGTCTCTTCCTGATGAACCAGAAGTGCCTGTTGAACCTGATGTACCGCTTGACCCCGTGGAGCCTGATGTACCCGTACTTCCAGACGTTCCAGTACTACCGGTTGACCCCGAAGAACCTGTACTACCCGAGGTTCCTGAACTACCTCTTGTTCCCGACGAACCCGTAGAACCCGACGACCCCGTACTACCTGAAGTTCCACTACTACCGGTTGACCCCGAAGAACCTGTACTACCCGAGGTTCCTGATGACCCATTTTGTCCAGAGGTTCCACTGCTTCCATTTGCTCCTGAGGTTCCTGATGACCCATTTTGTCCAGAGGTTCCCGATGAACCAGTGGAACCAGAACTACCTCTAGTACCCGAAGACCCAGCTGTTCCTGCTGAACCACCCACTGTTTGACCAGAGGTGCCTGCGCTACCAGACACACCGGGTAATCCCATGACACCATCTCTTCCCGATGAACCCGAGGTACCAGTTGATCCTGATGTACCCGAACTGCCGCTTTGACCAGATGTTCCCGATGAACCCGCCGGACCCTCTGGACCTTGTAGTCCTGGTAATCCCATGACACCATCTCTTCCCGATGAACCGGAAGTACCAGTACTTCCTGATGTTCCTGAAGAACCAGATTGTCCTGATGTACCACTTGAACCACGCGAACCAGACGTTCCTGATGAACCTGAAGACCCCGTTGAACCGGAGGTTCCTGAACTACCATTTACTCCACTGGTTCCACTACTTCCAGAAGAGCCGCTTGTTCCAGACGAACCATCTTGACCAGATGTACCCGAACTACCGCTTGATCCAGATGAACCGGCTGTTCCAGAACTACCAATACCACTTGTACCTGATGTACCCGCTGATCCAGTTACACCAGGTAGTCCCATCGCACCGTCTCTTCCAGACGAACCTGATGAGCCTGACGTACCTGTACTTCCAGACGTTCCAGAAGACCCCGCCCCATCTTTTCCAGAAGATCCCGAACTTCCTGTTGACCCTGATGTGCCAGTACTTCCTGATGAACCCGTGGAACCCGAGGTTCCTGAACTACCATCTCTTCCAGAGGAACCTGCACTACCTGAGGTACCAGAACTTCCTCTTGTACCGGATGAGCCGGAACTACCCGCTTGACCAGGTACACCACCAACGTTGACTTGCCAATCTGTATATGGACCGCCACTACCAAATGTTGTTGTGACATTTACTACCAACTGGTCTGTTCCATCATCATAACTGACAACAGTTCCTTCCATTCTCGTTGAGTAATCAGAAGCTCGAGCTATAATTACTGTTTGTCCATTTGTATATGCTAATCCACTATCGACAAGAGTAAATGTTTTATTTCCCGTACCTATTGATGTAGATGTGGATGATGTAGTAGAATAAATGTCTCCACTCGCGCCTGAAGTGCCTGTACTACCCGAGGAACCTGTACTTCCTGATGTACCAGAAGACCCTGTAGTACCAGAACTTCCAGATACGCCTGGGAGTCCCATCACACCATCTCGACCTGAACTTCCTGATGAACCCGATGTTCCTGTACTTCCCGATGTTCCTGCACTTCCCGATGTGCCAGAAGAACCTGCTGGACCAGTTGGACCTTGTGAACCAGGTAGACCCATTGCACCGTCTCTTCCTGATGAACCTGAACTACCCGAGGTTCCCGATGATCCAGAACTACCTGCTGTACCTGAAGTACCTGGGTTACCTTGTGGTCCCGGTAATCCCATTACACCATCACGACCAGAACTACCTGATGTTCCTGATGTGCCAGAACTGCCTGCTGAACCTGTACCAGAAGTTCCTGATGACCCTGCTGCTCCATCTGCACCTGCTACTCCTGGTAACCCCATTACACCATCCCGACCGGAACTTCCAGAAGATCCCGAGGTTCCCGATGAACCTGTAATACCCGATGTTCCAGATGAACCCGGCGTACCAGTTTCACCTGCTACTCCTGGTAGTCCCATTGCACCATCACGACCTGAAGAACCTGAAGAACCAGAACTACCCGAGGTGCCTGATGATCCAGTATTACCCGAAGAACCTGATGTTCCGCTGGAACCACCTGTACCACTGGTTCCCGATGAACTCCCACCACCTCCTCCACCGCCTGTACCACTGGTACCAGACGACCCCGCTCCTCCTCCACCACTTACGCTACCTACTATAAATCCTCCCGGAGTAATCCCGTCATGTAGACGAATTACACCTTGACCTAATGTAGTAGTAGATTCGATATCTGCGATTAATTCTCCAGGCCGTCCTACATATTGAGCGCCTGAGGATGAGATACTTCTTGCTATTTGAAATTGCTTAAAACTATCCATATTTTATTATATTATAAATGAATAATGGTATTAAACTATCTATAAATATCTAATTACGTGTGGTTTACCTCATTTATAACCCTTTATTGAGATAGAAATATTAATGAAATCTTAATGTTTGACCACTTTCTTTTTTGGTATATTGTATTATATTTCATATATACCTTCAACCAAAGGATTTTATGACCAAGCACAAGTCTCAGATTGACGACAACTACAGCTCCTACTGGATGGATGATTCGGTTGGTGTCTTTGATGGTTCTATTGAAAAGACTCATGAAGATGCTAATAGTATTGAGCGGGTTGTCAAACTTGCTTCTATCCGTCGAGCAACTGCGAACTTTGTTCGTATCTTGACGAGCAACGATAAGATTGATGTCAAGTTTTCATCTGGTAAGACTTCCTATACCGATGGAAAGCATGTCGTAATTGCGGCTGACGATAATCCGAAGCACTTTGATTCTATGGTGGGTCTTGCGCTTCACGAGGGTTCGCATTGTATGTTGTCGGATTTTGATTTCCTTCGTACTATTAATGATAGTCAGCACAATGGAATTTTCTATGGTGCGCTTCATCCGACGATTCGGAAGATGTTTCCGTTGAATGTGAATGACC
>Ga0315903_10009899_pt1 | contig 11458 bp, 7 predicted proteins | sample LakEriMetagenome_7_FD_203524 | JGI IMG/M metagenome (GOLD analysis project Ga0315903, IMG submission 203524) | Freshwater fungal communities from buoy surface, Lake Erie, Ohio, United States - Buoy 2 MA119 | ecosystem: Environmental > Aquatic > Freshwater > Lake | place: USA: Lake Erie, Ohio... | reverse complement strand
CGGGCCTGGCTGAACCGCGAGCTCCGCGCGTGAACATGGCGGGAAACCAGCAGTCGCATGGGTGGTGGTTGGCGGTAGATCGACTGCTGCACGAGGCGCTCGAACGCCCTGTGGAGCAGCGGGAGCGATTTCTGGAGGGGGCGTGCCCTGACGCGGCCATGCTCCGCGACGTGAAGGAATTGCTGGCCGCTCACGATACCCATGGCCCCCTCGACCGCCTGAACGATGGCGTGATGGCTCCCGTGTTGAAACCTCGTGACCTCCCGGCGCCGCCCGACGCGGCACTCTCGGGCCATGAGCGGTATCGCATCGTCGAGCGCCTCGGCGGTGGCGGCATGGGCGTGGTGTATCGGGCGCGCGATGATCGCCTCGATCGTGATGTGGCCATGAAGTTCCTGCCACCGCATCTCAGCGCCGATCAGGGCGCCAAGACCCGCTTCCTCGTGGAAGCACGTGCGGCCGCCGCGCTGGAGCACCCCAACATCTGTACGGTGCACGAGATCGGCGATACCGCCGACGGCCAGCTGTACATCGTGATGGCCTGCTATGAGGGCAACACCGTCGATCGCCTCATCGCCAACGGGCCGATGCCGGTGGACGAATCCGTGCGTATCGCCGTGGAGGTGGCGCGCGGTCTCGCCAAGGCCCACGAGCGCGGCATTGTCCATCGCGACATCAAGCCGGCCAACGTGATGGTCACGTCCGATGGGTTGGTGAAGATCCTCGACTTTGGTATCGCCAAGCTGTCGGGGGTGAGTGTCACGCAAACCGTCGGCGCCATCGGGACCCTGGCCTACATGAGTCCCGAGCAGGCGTTCGGTGAGGCACTCGATCATCGGACCGACCTGTGGTCACTTGGCATTGTGTTGTACGAGATGCTCGCGGGCGCAAGACCGTTTCGTGGCGTCGGCGAACAGGCCCTGTTGGTGGCCACGCTTTCGGCCGACCCCGACCCACTCGGTGTGCATCGCCCGGATGTTCCACCGGCCCTCGAGGTGGTGCTCCGCCGCGCGCTGTCGAAGGATCCCGCGGGCCGTCATGGCAGCGCGCTCGAGTTCGCGCAGGCGCTGCAGGAGGCGCTGGCCGCGCCGGTCGACACACGGCGGGCGCCGCGCAGTCCCGATGCCGGCGAGGTAGTGGATGATCCACTTGCGCGCGATGGCGAGCGACGTCAGGTCACGATGGTCATGTCGCAGGTGGCCGGGCACGACATGCTCGTGGAGCGCCTGCCGCCCGAGCGCACGGATGCCGTCATGGCGCGCATTCGCGATCTGGCCCACGAGGTCGCGACGCTGTACGGTGGCATCGTCAACTACTTCGGTGGTGACGAGTTCGTGCTGCTGTTCGGTGTGCCCACGGCGCATGAAGATGATGCCACGCGCGGGATACGCGCCGCACTGGCGCTGCATGCACGGGTGGCCGAGCTCGCCGCCACGCTCGATGCCCGCCTGGCCGCTGCGTTGCGCCTGCGCACTGGCGTGCACGTGGGGCTCGTGGTGGCGCAGCGCCTGCGCGAGGGCGACCGGCGGTATCGCATCGGCGGCAGTGCTACCGATGTCGCGCAACGCCTCTCGGCCCACGCCGGCACCGACGAGATCCTCGTGACGCCGGAAATGCGTCGGCTGGTGGCCCCGGTGGCCGTGCTCGAAGATGCGGCGAGCCTGCGGCTCCCGGGACAGGCTGGTCCGGTGTCCCTGGCTCGGGTCCTCGGCGTTTCCGAAGGGCGAGGCCGGACGGGTGCCTCCATGCGCAGTCGCGTTACCCCGTTCGTGGGACGCGAGAAGGAGCGCGCGGCGCTTGCCGAACAGTGGACGTCGGCGCGTGAGGGGGCGGGCCGTGTCGCGGTGCTGATTGGGGAGGCGGGTGCGGGCAAGAGCAGGCTCCTGCAGGAAGTACACGATCTGGTGCAGCGGGATGGAGCGCGGGTGTTCACCGGTCGCTGCGATCCGTACGGTGGAAGCACGCCGTTCCTGCCGTTCGTCGACGCGGCCCACGACGCACTCGGTCTCGCCCGTGCGGGTAAAGCCGATCGCCATGAGAGCGTGGTACAGGCGGTCGCGAGCGTTGGCCGGGAACTTTCTCAGTTCCTCCCGCTGTATCTCGCGCTGTTCGCCATTCCCAGTGAGACGCATGCCTTGCCCGATGATCTGCAGGGGGAGCGGTTCCAGTCCGCCATGCTGTCGGCCATCGCTGCGCTCTTCACGGCGGGAACGCGGCACGGTCCGGCGTTGCTGTTGCTCGAAGATTGGCACTGGGCTGATGATGCCTCGCGCGAGGCACTGCGCCAGCTGGTGGAGGTCACACCAACGGTACCGCTGCTGGTGGTGGTGACATCGCGTCCCGATGCGTCCATCTCGTGGGGGAGTGCTGAGCATCAGTCATTGGTGCATCTGCCGCCACTCGATACGATCGCAACAGAGGGGATCGCCCGTACCGTCTTCGAAGCGGACGACGTGGAGCCCGCGCTCCTCATGCGTCTGCACGAGCGCACTGGTGGCAATCCCTTCTTCCTCGAAGAGCTGTGCGAGGCGCTGCGCGAGGACGGCAGCGTCGTCGTGCAGCACGGTACGGCCATCTCGGCGGCCGGTGCCGGCAACCTGCACGTGCCCGACACGGTGCAGAGCGTACTGCGCACCCGGATCGACCGCCTCGATGCCGACGCGCGCGAGGTGCTTCGGGTCGCGTCGGTGGTCGGCCGCGTGTTCATGCGTGGCATCCTCGAGGACGTGCTCCCCGATCGAGTCAACCTGACCGGGGCGCTCGATCGACTGAAGGGATCGGGGCTCATACAGCAGTTGCAGGTGATCCCCGAAGCGACGTACCGGTTCAAGCACGCCCTGACCGAAGAAGTTGCGTACGAAAGTCTGCTCGAACATCAGCGCACCACATTGCACGAAAGCGTGGGGCGCGTCATCGAGCGACGCTACAGCGAGCAGCTCGACGACCAGGTGGAACGTCTTGTCCATCACTTCTGCCGGGCAGAGGTATGGCCGGTGGCCATTCACTACGCGCTGCTGTCGGCCGATCGCGCCACGCTCCTCTGTCAGCACGGCGAGGCCATGGCGACGATGGAGCGGGTGGTTGAGTGGATTGCCTATCTCCAGGACTCCCCGGAGAAGCGCGACATCATGGCCGAAGCGCTCATGCGGCAGGAGCGTGTCTGCGAGTCGTTGGGGTTGCGGCACAAGCAGCTCGCCGTCGTCGAGGAGCTTGTCGCGCTGCTCGAACCGCATGGCGCGTCGGAGCGTCTCGCCCGTGCGTATCTGCGGCAGGCCGATGCCTTCACGTTGCGACGGCGGTACACCGACGCCGAGGCCGCGCTCGAGCGCTCCCTGCAGATGGCAGGGGAGCTCGGCGACTCGGTGGCCGAGCGCATGGCGCTCAGCAGCCTGGCGTTGCTGCGCTCGCACGAGGGGCGACACGCCGACGCGCTCCCGATCCTCGAGGAGGCAATTCGGTTGGCGCGTACGGCGGGCGATTGGCGCGCCGAGGCGGGGGACTGCGCCACCATGGCCAACTGCCTCCGTGCCTTGGAGCAGCCGCAGCGTGCGCTCGAGCTGATTCTGGAAACCCTCGCGCAGGGGAACGTGGAGGTCGGAACGCTCCGTCACGGTGCGTTGATGAATGTGCTGGCCACCGTTTACCGCGATCTGGGCGATTACGAACGGGCGCTCGAGACCTATCGCAATACGGAATCGTCGCTCAACAACACCACCTACGCGTCATTTTCTCTGCCCGGCATCGCCTTCGTGCAGTTGCAGCAGGGCAAGGTGGAGGAGGCGCTCGCGTCGTATCGCGAGGCGGTGGAGCTCAATCGCAAGGCCAGATACGCTGACGGACTCGCTCACGCCTGCCGCTCGCTCGGCGAGGTATTGGTTGGGCTCGGGCGAGATGCCGAGGCGGTGCCGTACCTTCGGGAGGCAGGCTCCCTGTTTCGGCAACTCGAGGATGGCGAAAACGAGCGTCTGATGTGGCGTCGGCTTGCTGCCGCCTACGCAGGGCTGGCGACCTCAGCGCGTTCCAGAGACGGGGGGGAAGGCGCAGCGGAATTCTACGAGCAGGGAATTGCCGCTGCCGTCGCTGCCGGTGACGCGGAGCGCGAGCTCGAGCTGCGCAATGCTTTCGGAATCTGGCATTGGGAACGCCAGGCGTTCGCCGAGGCGATGAGCCAATTCGAGGGCGGACTCCGCCTTTGTTTGGAGAACACCGACCGCGTGCACGAGGGGTTGATGCGCAACTCCCTGGGTGCGTGTCTGCTGAAGCTTGGACGCTTTGACGAGGCCACAACCATGCTTTCCGAGAGTCACCGCGTGAACAGTGAGACGGGCGAACGCCAGCTGCTGGTGCATACATTGCTTACGCTCACGCGTGTGCAATTGGCGCAGAGTCAGGGCGACCGTGCGGCCGAGACGTGTGCCAAGGCGGTGGAGACAGCCGACGGTTTACCGGATGCCACGCTCAGTGCGGCCGCTCGGCGCCTCCAGGACGAAGTCACCAAAGCGGTCAAGAGTCCCGGGTCCCCCCCCGCCGTGCCGACGCTGTAGTACACCGTGCTTCATCCATCATTCCTACAGGAGAATGTATGCCGCATTACATCATCGAACGTGACGTGGGTCAGGTGTCGCCCGAGCAGCTGCAGGCTGCCGGCCGGTTGTCCAATCAGGTCCTCTCCGATATGCCCGAAGTCGTGTGGGTGAAGAGCTACGTCTCGGACGCAGAGGGAAAGATCTACTGCGAGTATATCGCTCCCAACCCGGAGGCGGTGCTCGAGCATGCACGTCGGGCTGGACTGCCGGCTAATCGGATTTCCGAAGTGTCGCTGCAGATCAACCCGTCGATGTTCATGTAGGGCGCCGGCGGCGACCGGAGAGGGGCGTCGCACGTCGCCGGCGTCGCCCCTCGATTGCCTCATCACGCATCATCAGTCAACGCCGAGCAGCGTGCGCCCCACCATCTCGCGTACGTAGAGTGCGTTGCCTGGATGGACCCGACCGAGTCGCGTATCGCGAAACAGCTGCTCGAGACCGGTACGGCGCGTCATGCCCAAGCCGCCGGCGAGCTCCAAGGCCGTGTCGATCACGCGCCATGCGCCTTCGACGGCATGGTACTTTGCTGCGAGCAGCTTCATGGGCCAGCGGTGACCGTGCGGTATGCCTTCCGTCCAGTGGGCCGCGATCTGATCGAGATGTGGTTCGATACCCTCGAGATCAAGCCCCATGTCGGCCACGCGCTGCTGCGCACCGGCGTGGTGGGCCACGGCACGACGGGTCGAAGGGTGTGCCGTTTTGCGCAGCGTTTCCACGGTAATGTCGAGCGCGCGTCGCGCCATGCCGACCGAGACGGCCGCAGCACAGAGGAGTTGCCACGCCATCAGGGTTACGACGAAGCTGTCGTGCCCATGGGTTCCCGCCGGGACGACACGGGCAACGTAACGATCGGGAACGAACGCGGCGTCCAGGAGCGTCTCGTCCCGCCGGGTAGTCCGCATCCCCCATCCATCGGTCGTCTCCCGACGGGTGACGCCTTCGGTGTTTCGTGGCAGGAATGCGTGCACGATCTTCGGATCGCTCGGATCGGATTCATCGAGGCCGTGCAAGCCCATATAGGACCATACGGGACCCAGGGTGCCGAATGACTTGTGCCCCGTGAATCGATAGCCGCCCTGCACCGGATGCGCCTGCGTCGTGGATGACGTGAGCGGAATGTCGTGCCCCGCTTCCGCATGGCCGGCGGTGAAGACCCCTCCGTCGGCGGCTTCCTCGAGAATCCAGCGGAGGGAACGGTCACCACGGCGCCATCGGTCAGCGGCCATGCCCGTCCATGCGAGATGGGTGGCCACCGCTTCGGCGGTGGGGCCGGCGAAGTAGGCCAGCCGTCGCTGTTCGCGCACGATGTCGGCAAGGGTGAATGCGGCGCCGCCGAACTCTTCGGGGAGCGGCAGGCTCAGATATCCGGCGGCCTTGAGCTCGTTGAAGTCTTCTTCGGCGAAACGACTGTCCCGGTCGTACTGCGGGGCACGTTCGAGGCAGCGGATCAGCAGTTCGTCGTCGAGCGGCGAAGGGCGCGTGGCGGTGGGTGTCGTCATGGAGCCGGAAAGGGAAGGAAGTCGGTCGCTCCCCCTGAAGGCGGGGAAAACGATCGGTTCGGCTCATTCGGTGTTCGCACGGAGTCGGATTGTTGCAAGCTGTTCCTTTCCGCTCGGGCTGCCGCCTGTCCTCCACGCGTGCTGCATCGACATCATGACGCCGCCGCTGCGTGCAGTGCCGTACATTCCGCCCATGCGACGTCATCTCGCCCTTGGTGCCGTGACCGCGGTCCTGATTGCTGCCTGTCGGCAACCGGAGCCACCGGCCTTCGTGCCACCGGTGCTGACTCTGGTTCCGGTGCCCGAACTGCGTATCGAAAGCCCGGTTGGCAGTGACTGCAATCGCCCCTCATTCTGGGTGGCCGATACCTTCTATCAGATCGTGTCCAATCAGCACGCGTGGCGCAGTAATGGCGGGCGCGACGCCGCTACGGCGCAGCAGTTCACCCTCGCGCGATTCGACGACGACGACCCGAACTTTGCGTGGAGCGACAGCGCGCGCTGGTATCTGCGCGACATCAACAGCGAACGATCGCCCACGCGCACGCCGATGCGCTGGATCGAGTCGGTATACCGACGTCCTGCCGACGGCGTATTGTTCGGGTTGTACCACACGGAGGAGGGCCCGTATGTGCAATGCGGCGCCCCGTACGAACGGCCGTATCTGTCCGTCCCGCATATCGGGCTGGCCCGGTCGACCGACGAAGGGAAGAGCTGGAAGAACCTCGGCATTGTCCTGAGCGACGGCAGCTTCCCGATCACCTGCGATCTCCCCGTGCGCTTCTTTGCCGGCGGTGTGGGCGATCCGAGCATGGCCGTCGGCCCGGACAGTGCGCACCTCTACATCGTGTTCACCGATTATTCGGGCAGTGACGCGCACACCCAAGGGATCCAGATCGCGCGTATCGCGATGGCTGACCTCGATGCCCCCGTGGCAGCCGATGGGACCAGCAAGGTGACGCGCTGGTATCGCGGCGCGTGGAGTGGGCCGGGGTTGCAGGGGCAGAGTTCGGCGCGCGTGGGCCAATCGTGGCCGGCCACCCCGCTCGGGCAGGCCACCCCATTGCTGGCTCCACCACGATCATGGCAGCGGGCCGACGGTGGCGAGTACTGGGGGCCGTCGCTGTCATGGAACACGCAGCTCAACGCCTTCGTGCTGTTGCTCAACAAAGTCTCCGGGGCAAGGGCCTTCGATGCCGAGGGCAATTACATCACGTACCTCCCCGATATCGCACAGCCACGGCTCGTACCCGCCATACCGCAGCGTCTGCAGGATCTCCCCGGTGCCCCGGCGGCTGGTTGGTATGTGCAGCTGCTCGGCGATCCGCGGGACAAGGGGACCAGCGCGATGGCTGGTCAGGACGCGCGCCTGTTCATCGGTGATCGATCGCAGCGAGTACTGCACTTCGAGGCACGAAGTGGCCCTGTGCAATGAGGGGCGCCGCACGCTGCATCGTGCATGGGCATCCCGTGTCAGCCGTTGGCTGACGCACCTGTCGGGCGTGATCGCGCAGTAATTGGGCGTTGATCTCGTAAGGTCGTAGGCAGTGAGGTTCGCCGCGATCATGGCCGTCATGAGGGGAGGATGCACGATGTTCACGCGACCGGAATTGATGCAGCTGCGTCGACGGTTGAAGTCGATCCCGACGCTGACCGTGTATCTATCCGACGATTCGGAAGACCCGGCCCAGCGTGGAAACGGGCGTCGGACACTGGCCCATCGGTTCGCGCATGTGCGGGACGCCATGCGTGATGCCGGCCATGCCGATCGGGAGATGCTCGACCGTGCGATCGCGCATGCCGAACAACGGGTGCACGACATTCCTGTGACCGCCTGCTTCAAAGGCTGGGTGGCCTTCGTGACCGAAGCGGGCGTGGAGCACAGTGCCAGGTTGCCGGTAGTGGTACCGACCGAGGTAGTCTGGGGGACGGGGCTGTGGCTTTCGCCGTACATGCGCGGGCTCGATTACCAGCGCTCTGCAATCGTGGCGATGACCGATTCACGATCGGCCACGCTGTGGCGATATCGCGAGAACGCGTTCGAGGAATTGGCGACGCTGGAATCGGAGGCGCCAGCCCTGTCGGTAAGCCATATGGGTACGCCGCCCCAACAGGGGTTTCATCCGGGAACCCGAGGGCGCACCGCCACGGACGTGAGCGCTCGCGCGCGACGGCTTCAGTCAGCGCGGTTGGCGGGCGAGGTTGCCGAGCAACTGCGCATGGCCGCACTCTCGGATGAGATGATGCTGATCGGTGGCATTCCAATGATGGCCCACGCTGTGGCAACCCGCATTCTCGAGCGCGAACACGCTCACGCTCATGTCTTGTCCGGACTCGATATCCACGCCGGACTGCCAGCGATCGCCAAACGGGTCGAGGCCGCGCTCGATACCTGGCGTCACGATCGACATCACGCCCTCTGGCATGAGCTGACCGAATCGGGGATGGTTGGGGCACACGCGGCATTCGGGCTCACCGCCACCATGGCGGCGCTGCGTCTGGGAGGAGTGGCCCGGCTCATGTTGACCGAGCCGTTCGAAGCCCGTGATCCGTCGGCCGTCGAGGCGGCCGTGCGACTGGCGTGTGATGGCGATGCGCAGATCACCTATCTGGGAGGCGACAGTGCGGCCCAACTCGAAGAGCGGGGCGCGGGAATTGCGGCCCGATTACGCTTTCCGATTCCCCCGGCGGTCGTCTGAGCCGTCCGCGACGTCCCATCGGCGCGGCGGGTAGACCGCGCCGATGACGGTGCAGCATGCGATCAGCGATGCAACAGGCCGATCTCGAGGGCGAATCGAACGTACTCCGATCGGTGCCGCAGTCCGAGCTTCTCCTCGATGCGCTCCTTGTACGTCTCCACGGTCTTGTTGCTGATGCCGAGCTGTTCGCCGATCTCCACGCCACCGTAGCCTTGCGCCGTCAATTCGAGCACGCTGCGCTCACGCTGGCTCAGGTGATTGAGATCGTCGGCCAGTCGTTGTCGTGGTGAATTGCTCCGGCTGCGCTGATGTGTAGCGAGGAGGCGCGCCACACGAGGGCGAACGTACACGTCGCCGCGGGCCACGACCCGGATCGCTTCCACCAATTCCTGCTCGGCGGCCTCCTTCGTCAGGTAGCCGCAGGCTCCGGCCTCGAGCAGCGCCAGCAGATAGTCTTCTTCCGGGTGCATGCTGAGAATCAGCACGTGTACTGCCGACGCACGCTCGGTGAGGAGACGGGTCGTGGCGGCGCCATCCGACCCATTCATGTCGAGATCCATCACCAAAACATCGGGCGCCAACCGTTCGACCGTCGTGAGCGCCTCTTCCCCACTGTTGGCCTCGCCCACGACGTCGATGTCCATCGACTGACGCAAGAGGAGGCGGAGGCCCGTACGAAACAGGGTGTGATCATCGGCGAGTACCACCCGAATGGGAGTGTCCGAGGCCGGCACACCGCGTCGGGCGTACGACTGACTGACGAGTTTGGTCCCGATCGCCGCCAGGGCGTCGGCCTGCGCATCGCGTGCGCTGCCACGTGGTGGCGATGGTCGCGTTGGTAGAACACTCATTGAACAATTCCCTCCATCACCCAGCGACTGATGCGCGTGCCGCTGACAATGGAGACGGTCACGGGGGCCTGCGGTCACGGTGCGACGTGCAGGCCGGTCGGCGCTGGCGATACGGCGTAGGGTACACGCATCCGACACGCACGCATGTAGGGAAGAGTCTTACATGGTGTACACCAAACCCATCGTCGATCACCGCGGCAGGCTCGTGTATCTGCGCCCGGCATCGGCAAGAAGATCGATCACCTCGTGATCACTGGTGGGAGAAAAATCGTCGTACCACGTCCCCACGGCCGACAGATGTTCGGTTTCAACGAGGCAGGCACAGCCGTCGGCTTCATGGCGCAGGTAGGCGCACGCCTCGGTTGACGCCACGGGTACCGCAGTGATGATCCGGTGTGCGTGTGCCTGTCGTGCGGCGAGGATGGCCGCACGCATTGTGGCCCCCGTGGCGAGCCCATCGTCGACAAGAACGACGTCGAGCCCTGCCAGATGCAATGGCGGGCGCGAACCGCGGTAGGCCCGACGTCGACGCAACAGTTCGATGCGCTCCTGTCGAACGATCTGGTCGATACGCAACCATACCTCAGGATGCTGACGAAGTACCTCCTCATTGAGGATCTGTGCCGTGTCGCCGTTGAAGGCCGCGATCGCGCCCAGCGCATATTCCTCGAATCCGGGCATCCCCAGTTTGCGGACCGGCATCACGTCGAGCGGCGCGCCGAGGAGCTTGGCGACCTCGTAGGCCACGGGCACGCCGCCGCGCGGAAGTCCGAGCACGATGACCGAATGTTCGCTGGTCGAGTCGTCGACGAGCGCGGCCACCCGTACGGCGAGTTGTCTGCCGGCATCGCGGCGGTCGCGAAATGTGTGCGGTGTCATGGTCGCGTTGATTCCAATGGACGGACGTGTCGTGCGCAGTTCTGCGGCGTGGGGCGAACCTCTGCGAACCTGTAGCACTCCTCGGCGTCACGCTGTTCCGGAACGACTGACATGCTGTCGGATGACGTCTGATGTCTCAGAGGGCTGGGCGATCGCGACCTTGTGCGCTGACTCCTTCTCCGGAGCACCCATGTCTTTGCTCGCTCGTCGTTGCCGCGCCGCGTTCGGCGTGGTCAGTCTCATTGGCCTCGGGGCATGCGCCTCGGCCTTCCTCCTGCCCGCACCCTCGGCAAAGACCATCGCCGGTGCGGGGAACATCGCCGTGGACGAGGTCGGCGGCGTGCGGGTCTCCGTGCAGGCCGATGCCTGGCAGGGTGATCGGTCCGTGCTCGGCCACGTGCAGCCCATGCGTGTGACCATCGAAAACCGCACGCGCTATACCGTCCGTGTGCGATACGGCGATTTTGCGCTGGTGACCGACGACGGTAGACGCTATCCCGCACTGCCGCCATTTCGTGTCGAGGGTGACCTCTTGTCACCCGTGTTGTATGCCGGTATCGGACCCATCATGATGCCGGGGTTCAGTTACCGGCACTTCTACGTGGCACCCTACTTTGCGCGGCTGTACCCGGGAGTGCCGGTCTATGCGCGATCATACCTGTTCTACGACCCGGGATACTACGCGTTCTGGTACAGCGACTTCCGTCGGTCGGTGAAACCCTCGGTCGAGGTGCTGTCGCTGGCGCTGCCCGAAGGGGTGATCGAGCCGGACGGCCGCGTGTCGGGATTCCTCTATTTTCGCACGGTCGATCCGAAGCACACGGCCATCGCCTTCCGTGCCAGCATCGTGGCCATACACGATGGCACTGCCGAGCTGGGTGGCGTGGTCGTGGGAGAGGTTTCGGTCCCCTTCAGCGTGAGCCGAAAGCGGTGATCTGACATGG
>Ga0315903_10009898_pt1 | contig 11459 bp, 14 predicted proteins | sample LakEriMetagenome_7_FD_203524 | JGI IMG/M metagenome (GOLD analysis project Ga0315903, IMG submission 203524) | Freshwater fungal communities from buoy surface, Lake Erie, Ohio, United States - Buoy 2 MA119 | ecosystem: Environmental > Aquatic > Freshwater > Lake | place: USA: Lake Erie, Ohio... | reverse complement strand
TAAATAAATATTCATCTAACAACCCATACTATAACGTTAAATGAAACTTCTTAACAGTTTAAAAGGTTTGGTTACTGAGGCTGCGGCTCTTGGTGGTGTTCAAGATTCTATAAAGAAAAAATCTATTATAATTATTTATTACGATGGTGATGATAATGGAGGAAAGGGATATAGAACAATAGAACCTGTATGTTTAGGATATAGTAAAAGAGGGAACTTAGTACTAAGAGCATGGGAAAGAGAAGGTGCTTCTTGGTCAGAAAAAAATAAAGGAAATATTTTACCTGGTTGGAGGTTATTTAGATTAGATAAAATCTTTACATATAAACCAACTATGGATAATTTTATGGATATAAGACCTTACTATAACCCTAATGGTGATAGATCTATGGATAGGGTCTTAATAAATGCAAAATTTGATAATATAACATAATATGGGAACAGCCGAAGATTTGATGCAAAGATTAGCAGTATCAAAAAAAATAATGGAAAAACATAATGAAATAAAAAGGGGGGACGCTAGATCAATTAACCCATCGGTACAGGAATTTGAACCGGTTTCTGCAAACTATAATATACCGCAAGAATTTATTTCTGAACAAACAACACCTAAAAGTACATATGATCCATCACAACCTTTAGATATGGATAGAATTAAAAATTCAAAATTACCTGATGAAATTAAACAACTAATGTTTGAACACCCAATAGTACAACCAAGCTCAATTGGTGCCACCGCATTGTCTGATGAAGTTATTGAGGGAGCACAAAGACTAATGGGTAAAACTAATAAAATCACAGAACAACCTAAAGAAATAAAAACCCAAACAACAAAAATTATTACTGAAAATCATACAAATTCTAATATTAATGTTTCAGAAATTAAAAATATGATTAGAGATGTTGTTAGAGATACAGTTAGAGATGTTGTTAGAGAAGAACTAAAAGATGCCGGCATGTTAGTAGAATCAACACAAAATTCAAACGAAACAATACAATTTAAAGTTGGTCAACATTTGTTTATTGGTAAAGTAACAAAAATTAAAAAATTAGAAAAATAATATTATTTGAGTATCATCTGAAATCCACTCCAAAAGGGTGGATTTTTTGTTTTATATTTTTTATATTTTATTTAAATTATATTTTAAATGAAAAAAATAAAAGTATTAGTACTCCCATCAGACCGCACGGGAGTTGGAAAATTTAGGTCTGTTGATCCTCATGTAATGTTACAAAATAATCATTCAGACGAATTTCACGTAGATATTGATTACGAACCAAAAATTAATGATATAAATTATTGGAAACAATATGATATTGTTCATTTTCATAGATCCATTGGCCAAGATTATAACCAAGCACCGAATATTATTAAAAATTTAAACGCTTTAGGTATTGTAACAATTATGGATTTGGATGATTATTGGTTACCTACTAAAGAACACCCAGTACATCAGTTAGTAGTTCAAAATAAGTTACATGAAAAAATTATGGATAACTTAAAAGTTGCAGGTCATGTAACGACAACAACGTCTATTTTTGCTACAGAAATATCTAAACTTAATAAGAATGTTTATGTGTTACCAAACGCAATAAATCCAAACGAGCAACAGTTTAAAGCAGAAACATTACCTTCAGATAAGTTAAGATTTGGTTGGTTAGGTGGTTCTTCACATTTACACGACTTAAAATTATTAGACGGTACAATTAATAAATTAAAACCGTATAACGATAAGTTTAGTATGTACCTTTGTGGTTTTGATATTAGAGGTAGTGTTACAGAAATAAATAAAGAAACTGGAGAACAAAAACAAAGACCAATTAGACCTGAAGAAACTGTTTGGGCTCGTTACGAAGAAATATTCACAGATAACTATAGAATGGTTACTCCTGAACATAAAGATTTTTTAATGAAATTTAAAGAAGAAGATTACGTTTCTGATGTCTTACCTTTCTATAATAGAATTTGGACAAAACCTGTAACGAGTTATGCTGCAAATTATAGATGGTTTGACGTTTCATTAGCACCAATTAAAAACCATATCTTTAATAGAGTTAAGTCACAATTAAAAGTAATTGAAGCAGGGTTTTATAAAAAAGCATTAATCGCATCTAATGTTGGTCCTTACACAATTGATTTAAAACATTCTTTAAAAAATGGTGAATTTACTGATGGAAATGCGCTTTTAGTGGATGAGGTAAGAAATGGTGATTGGTCTAAATACATGAAAAAATTAATTGACAACCCTAATTTCGCGTATGATTTAGGCCAACGTCTTTATGAAACAGTTAAAGACACATACGACTTAAATAAAGTAACAAAAGATAGAGCAGAATTATATAAAACACTTGTAAAATGATAAACATACCTATAACAAAAATTTTATTCTTGGATATTGAAACCGTTGGTGGTTGTCCTGATTTAGAATCTTGTGAAAGATTTAGTCCTGAAATTGCAGAACAATTTCATAAATATTTTGATTGGTTTATTAAAAGGTTTCCTGAAGATAATACAATAGGTAAATCTGAAATAGAATTAAAAAATGAGGTGTTTAAAAAGAGATCCGCTCTTGTTCCTGAATTTGCAAAAATTGTTTGTGTTTCTATGGCGTTTGTATTGGATAACGGAGAAATTAAAAAACAAACATTTTCAGGTGACGATGAAAAAGAATTATTGTTACAAGTAAGAAATCTTTTGGATAGATGTCAAAAGTTAGATTTTTATTTATGTGGACATAATCTTAAAAATTTTGATATTCCTATGATGGCAAAAAGAATGATTATTAATGGTATTATGCCATCAAAACTTCTTCCATCGTATGATACAAAACCTTGGGAGGTAAAAGCGATTGACACAAAAGAAATATGGCAATATGGAGCATACACGGCCATTGGATCATTAGATTTAGTTTGTTCAACAATGGGAATACCAACACCAAAAGATGGTGAAGTCACTGGAGATAAAGTTCATCACGCTTATTGGGTGGAACAAAAATTACCACAAATTTCAGAATATTGTGAAAAAGATGTTAATGTATTAATTGAATTTATAAAAAAACTAAAAGAATTAAAGTAATGATTGAAAAAGTTAAAGATTTACAAAACAAATTAAAATTAATCCAAGACCTAAAATCTAGTTTTTTGGAACGTGAAGATTTTTCTGAAGATGAACCAAAAACAATTGAAGAATTAGGTATTGATGAAGATATGATATCAAAACATTTTGAAGATCAAATGATAAAAAAAGTTTCTTTAGAATATACAAATTCTTCTGATAATAAAGAACCTGAATACGCTTACGGGTCCGACTCTGGTTTTGATTTAAGATCAACCGAAGAATTATGGGTACAAGGAAATGATAGAAAATTAATACCGACAGGTCTAAGATTTGATATTCCTGATGGGTATGAAATACAAGTAAGAAGTAAAAGTGGTTTAGCATTAAATCAAGGACTAATGGTTTTAAATTCGCCAGGCACTGTGGATAGTGGATATCAGGGTGAAATTAAAGTTATTTTATTTAACACAACAAAAGAAAGAATTAAAATAGAAAAGGGTCAAAAAATTGCACAAGCAGTTCTTTGTCCTGTAATTAATGGAAAATGGATTAACTTAGTTAAAGTTGAAGAGATTGGTGAAAAAGATAGAAACGATAAAGGATTTGGATCAACAAATTTGTTTTAATGTTTTTTTATAATTTGTTATATTTATAAAATAAATAACATTATGTAAAAAAATAACAAGATGAATATTGGTGAAAATAAAAATAAAAAAAAGGTGAACGTTTCATTATTTGAACATAATATAAGTAAAGAATCATCATACATTTTAGGTCTTTTATGGGCTGATGGCCACATTAGAGAACAAGATAAATTAACCTCCATAAATTGTATTGAATCTGATATAAACGACGTAACTAATGTTTTTTTGAAAACCGGTTATTGGAACATAAGTAAACCAATAATTAAAACACATAAAGGTAATCAGGTTAAAACCCAAAAAAAAATATCGACATCAACATGGGGGTTATTTGAAATATTAAAAAAAAATGATTATATAAATAAATCAAATTCGACACCTAATAAAATTTTACACACAATCCATGAAGATTTAAAAAGGTATTGGTTTCGTGGGTATTTAGATGGTGATGGATGTATTAAATTAGGTAAAAAATATGGAATAGAAGTAGTTTTTGCTGGACCATATAACCAAGATTGGTCGTTTATGATTGATTTGTGTGATAAATTAAATATTGATTTTACAATTGATAATAGGGTTGTTAAGATTGGAGGTTATTCCCATTTTAGAGTTAATAAAAAAAACGATGTTAAAATATTATGTGATTACATATACTGTGATTATGATAGTATTGGATTTAGTAGAAAATATAAAAAATATATTGACATAATTAATTACATAGATGAAAAATCGATTAGATTTTGGTCAAAAAAAGATGAGGAATTTTTAATTGAAAATTATGGTAAGATAACCTCTGTTGAGTGTTCTAAACAATTAGATAAGAAATTAAGTTCCGTTTATAATAAAATAAGTCAATTAAAAAAACAAAATAAAATATGATAAGTGTAGTTTGTTCCTCCCAATATGATTTAGAAAATTTTAAAAAAGAAATTACTAAAAATAGTGGTTTACATAATAAAATTGAATTTTTAGGATATAAAAATAATGGAGAATATTCTTTAACTGAGATTTATAATAAAGGGTTAAAAGAATCAAAATATGATATAGTTGTTTTTATGCATCACGATATCTATTTCGATACTAAAAATTGGGGTAATAAAATTTTAAACCACTTCAAAAGAAATAAAGATTATGGTATCTTAGGTTTAGCGGGAACAACTAATATGCCAAAATCGGCAAAATGGTGGGAAGACTTTTCAAAAATGAAAGGTATTGTTAACCACGAACATGATGGTAAAAAATGGGAATCAAAATATTCAACAAGTAAAGGAAATCAATTAGATGATGTTGTTTTAGTTGATGGTCTTTTTATTGTAATTAATAAAAAAAATATTAAACAAAATTTTAATGAACACATAAAAGGGTTTCATTTTTATGACGTTGATTTTTCTTTTAGAAATTTTATAGACGGTGTTAAAATTGGTGTTATGTATGATGTTAGGGTCACTCATAAATCAATTGGTCAAACAAACGAACAGTGGGAAAAAAATAGAGAAATATTTGCCGAAAAATATAAAGACGTATTACCCGTTAAGGTTAAAAGAAATCTGAACATAGATTCACCATTAAAAATTTTACTTTCTTGTTTATTTTTTAAAACATTCACAGGTTCAGAAATGTATGTTTATGAGTTAGCTAGAGGATTAAAAAAATTAAATTGTGATGTTACAGTTCTTTCTGATATTAATGGACCACTATCTCAAATTGCAAAATCACAAGGAATTAAAGTTTTAGGGTTTAACGAATCGCCAGGTTATAAAATGGGAGACGGAAAATGGGGATTTAGTACACCACAAGGGATTCAACCATCACAACCAAATATGTTATATAAAATGGGCGAGGTTGATTTTGATATAATACACACTCAACACACACCAATAACAAACCAAATGTGTCAAATGTATCCAAACGTTGATAAGATATCAACAATACATTCTGAAGTTATTGATTTAGAAAATCCCGTTATTAACGATACAATTAAAAAATACATTTGTATTCGTCCTGAGATACAAGAATATATTGTAGATAAATTTAACATTTCTAAGAATAAAACTGAAGTGATATATAACCCAATAGATAAAAATCGGTTTAATACTAAAAATACTAAAGATGATGGGTACGTATTGTTTGTTGGTAGCCTTGATTATTTAAGAGAAAAAACAATTAAAGATTTGGTAGAATATACTAAAACAATAGGTAAAGAATTATGGTTAGTGGGTGAGAATAAATCGAATTACATGAGCGAGTTACTTACCAATACACACGTAAAGTATTTTAAACCAACATCAAAAGTGGAAAAATATGTTAAAAACTGTTCAGAAACTGCGGGGATTTTATTAGGTAGATCAACAATTGAAGGTTGGATGTGTGGAAAACCGGGGTGGATTTACAAAGTCGATAATGTTGGAAATGTAATTAATAAAGAAAAGTTTGAATCTCCTAATGACATAATAAAGTTTGAATCATTGGAGGTTGCAAAAAAAATAAAAAAAGAATATATTAAAATAATAAATTAAAATTTATATTGATTTATCACAAATAAACAGTAAAATTAAATTGTATGGAAATAAGGGTATTAGTTATTAACTTAAATAATAAAAATTATACAAGAACATGTATAAATTCATTACTTAGTCAAAAACATAAGAATTTTAAAGTCACGTTATTTGATCAAAATTCTAATGAAATCGGAACTGAAGAAATGTTGGATTATTTTATAGAAAAAGGTATTGATGTCATTAAAAATAAAACTAACGACCCCGTAAATTCGGTTTGGAATTGGTTTTATAATAACCATACTGAAGATGTTTTATGTTTTTTAAATAACGACGTATTGATTTATGATAATTTTATATCCGATGTTATGTATGTTTTTGAGAATGAATTAAGTGTTGGGGTTGTAGTTCACTCAACAAATCACGATGATTATACAACTAAAAAAGAAACTACAGAATACGAAATTGTAGAACCCAAAAGATTTATGCAAGGGTGGGATTTTAGTATTAGAAGAGACGTATTCACTTTAATACCAGAACAATTAAAAACATATTGTGGTGATGATTTTCTTTTCCATAATTTATATGAAAAAGGATTTGATTTGGCATACATTACAAGTTCACCTATGGTTCATTTTGAAGGTCAAAGTAAACCTTTTATGATTCATGGTGGTATGGTTGATACCTACACATATATAAACATGGGTTTACCCCATTATTTAAAAATAAATACAAAATTTTCAAATATTAAACCAACTAAAATATTCATAACTAATGATTAATCGCATTTTAGATATAGTTGCTGTAACATATGGGCAAACAGACATATTAAAATGTTTTATTAATTCAATAAAATCTCAAACAAATAACAATTGGAGGCTTTTTTTAATTCATGACGGCAAAAATGAAGAATTACGTTTGGATTTAGAAACAAATGGGTATTTGAATAATAATGTAATTTTTATTGAATACCCTGAACGGACTGAGCATTACGGTCATATATTAAGAAAATGGGCGTTAGAAAATTTAGTAACTAATGAATACGTACTAATAACCAATGGGGATAATTATTACACTCCAAATATGGTTAATGAAGTATTAAATAAGAATGAAGATTTGATATATTTTGATTTAGTCCACTCTCATGAAAATATATCAAATCACAATAAATCATCATATGGTCATATGAAAACTATTTTATCAGTATCAAATATTGATATGGGTTGTGTTGTTGTTAAAACTAATATTGCAAAATCCGTTGGGTTTGTCTCTACTGGGTATGCTGCAGACTGGGATTATTTTAATGACATACTTAAAATGAACCCTTCTATCGTAAAAATTGATAAAATATTATTTGTCCATAATTAAAAAAATAATAAATTAATGAATTTAATTACATTTAACGGTAAAGATTACCCCCACTATCAATCGATAGGAAACGCCTCTCAATTTGCAATACCATACGCAAAACATTTTTGTGTTGGATCTGGATATGATATTGGATGTAACAGAATTGAATGGTCTTTTCCGGGATCAACCCCGATTGACCCTGTGATTGATGAAAGATATAACGCAACTAATTTACCAAGTGATGAGGTTGATTACATATTCTCAAGTCACTGTTTAGAGCATTTGAATGATTGGGTTTCTGTTTTAGATTATTGGTATGATTCTATTAAAGTTAGTGGAGTTATTTTTCTATATCTTCCTGACTACACCCAAGAGTATTGGAGACCTTGGAATAATAGAAAACATTTAAACATCCTTACTCCACAAATACTTTCAGATTATTTTACCCACAAAGGAATGAAGAACATATTTTATAGCGGTGTCGATTTGAATAACTCGTTTATGATAGTAGCTGAAAAATGAAGTACATATTTAACCAATACCAAGGATTAGGTGATATATTATTTTGTGAACCAATTGCAAGAAATTTTCACAAAGAAGGAAAAAATGAAATATTTTGGCCAATAAATGATGAATTTATGTGGTTAACTAACTACATCAAATATATTAATTTTGTCCCAAAATCAAGAAATCATATGAATTATGAATCATTACATTTAGGATTATTAAGTGATGACACATATTTTGTCCCATTAAGATTTGCAAACCCAATAGTGAGAAATTTAAACCCTCATGATTATTCCGATCAGTATCATACAATGTTGGATAAATACCGAATGTTAGGATTACCTGAAGATATGTGGAAAACATTTAAGTGGGAAAGAAACATAGAAAAAGAAAATGAACTTTATAATTTATTAGTTAAAGATGAAAATTATATATTAATTAATTCTAAATGGAGTGATGGGGATGTTAAAATCGATACCGACTCCACATCCCAAAGAATTAATATGGATATACTACATGGGTTTACTTTATTTGACTGGGCAAAAATTATAGAAAACGCTTCGGAAATTCATACAGTATCGACATCAAATTTATTTTTACTAGAAACTTTAAATTTGAAGGCAAATAAAGTTAACATATACCCAAGAAGACCAAGAGAAAATAATCTTGATGGTATATCAGAATTTGTTAATAAAAATTTTAACTTAATTATATAATATGGAATTTGAAGCGTACGGAATTAACTTCATTCTTAATGAAGAAAATAATAAAAAAATACACAACTTTCATTGGTTAGTTGATTCATTAAAATCTCAAACATGGGAGCCATTTACTTTTGGAGTCTTTAATAAACTTAAAGATAAAGACAAAGTAGCTATTGATATTGGCGGATGGATTGGTCCTACAACAATTTTTTTATCTAAAAAATTTAAAGAAGTGATAACAATAGAGGCGGATAATGTTGCATTTGACTCATTATCAAAAAATATTAAAGATAATTTTTGTGAAAACGTAACACTACACAATAAAGCTTTTTACAATAGTAAAAGTAATCACGTTTTTTTCGGAGTTAACAACTTTCAATTTGAACCTATATTTGGATCATCAACCAGTCAAGCCAAAACAGAAAGTAACAATGACACCGATTATATGATTGAAACCATTAATATTTATGATATTATCAAAGACGTTGACCCAAATAATATTGGTTTAATTAAAGTTGATATTGAAGGTGGAGATGAAGATGTTTTTGAAGAATTAGTGTTAGTCGGATCAAAATATGGTTGGAAAATTTGGATTTCATTTCACTATGGGTGGTGGAAAGAGAAAAATGTGAATAGATTTACACATTTAATCCCATTAATCAAAAAAGTGAGTAAAAATGACATTGAAATATCCAAATACGATTTACTCCCATTAATTAACCTTAATGTTCCTGAAACATTTTTAATCGAATTATAAATTTTATATTATGAAAATACACGCTTACATTATCGCATATAATGAAGAAAAATTATTACCATTTACATTAGACTACTATTCAACCTTTTGTGAAAAAATATTTGTTTATGACAATATGTCCACAGACTCTTCAGATAATATTTATAAAAAATACCCTAAAGTTACCGTAGTGAAATGGGATAGTAATAATGAAATTAATGAGTTTAATTATATTAATATTAAATCTAACGAATATAAAAAATACAGTAGGAATTCTGATGTTGATTGGGTAATAACTATTGATTGTGATGAATTTGTATTTCACCCTAATTTAATTAACAAACTTAAAGAATATAAAGAACATAATATTACAATAGTACAAACAAGTGGTCACGAGATGGTTTGTGAAATATTTCCTGAATATGACGGATCATTACTACCAGACAAAGTTAAAATTGGTTCAGATAAGATAACAATGTTATCAAAAAGTATAATTTTTAACCCAAGTATAGATATTAATTTTGGTCCAGGAGCACACACCTTTAAGTCAAATAAAACAATTTTATCACCTAACGATGAGATTAAAATATTACACTATAAATGTTTGGGTAAAGAGTATGTAACTAACATTTATAAAGAAAGGTTTAACAGGCTGAGTCAAACAAATAAAGAGAATGAGTGGGGGTTCCATTACAACAAAATAAAAGAATTTTTAATATTAATGGACAACATTTTAAAAAATAATAAGAATATTGTCGATACCATATGAAAATACCAATAACATTTACCATCACCTCATGTAATCGAATTGATTTACTAGAAAAAACATTAAATAGTTTTATGTCAATTAACAATTACGAAATTTATGAATTTATTATGTCTGACGATTCAGGTGATGAAGAAATATCAAATTACCTTAAATATAAATATGGACATAAATTTAAAATCATTTCAAATAATCCTAAAGTTGGTCTTTCAAGAAGTATAGATAATTTGTTCAGTAGTGCGAAAAATGAATATATTTTTCATTGTGAGGACGATTGGATGTTTGATTCTAACCATAATTTAATTAAAGATTCGTTATCTATTTTAATTGAAAATCCCGACATACATCAAGTAAGCGTTAGACATGATAGCTGTAATCCCCACAAACCTGTTGGTGAAAAACAAACAACAAGTACATCGGTTGAGTATTGGGTATTAAATCAAGAATTTAGAAGTTCTCCCACCCAAATATGGAATGGTTACAGTTGGAATCCGGGTTTAAGACGTAAATCTGATTATTTAAAAATGTTTCCTAATGGTGTGTCTGAGTTTGGTGATGAATACGATTGTGCTGTTTATACAAGGAGATTTAATTATAAATCGGCAGTTTTATGTAATACTTCTTGTTACCATTTAGGTATTGAAAGAACTAAAAATTTTATGATATAATCCCCATTTAAAACTAATGGTTAAATAAAGTTCTATTGAGTATTTTGAAAAAAACTATAATATTATAAGAAAATAACATGACAAGAAGAAAACCACAACCCCAAACAGAAGAACAGGATTCTAAACCTTTTTCAAGAAAAGATTTTATTAATTCAGTAGTAAAGAAAAAAATAAAAAATAAATTTCTAACAGAAAATCAAGAACATTATTATAACCTTTTAAGAAACAATCAAATAACAATTTGTTCGGGACCTGCGGGTGTTGGAAAGTCTTATATCGCAATGAAAGCTGCGGTTGATTTATTAATGGACCCAACCAATCATTATGAAAAATTGGTTATTGTTAGACCGGCAGTAGAAGCAGAAGAAAAATTAGGATCACTACCTGGTAACTTAGAAGAAAAATTAGACCCTTACATTTTCCCGTCATATTATCTATTAAATAAAATTATTGGAAAAGAGGCTCGTGAAAAATTAAAAGATGCTGAAATTATTGAAGTATTCGCTTTAGCATACATGAGAGGTATGAATATAG
>Ga0315903_10009897_pt1 | contig 11460 bp, 8 predicted proteins | sample LakEriMetagenome_7_FD_203524 | JGI IMG/M metagenome (GOLD analysis project Ga0315903, IMG submission 203524) | Freshwater fungal communities from buoy surface, Lake Erie, Ohio, United States - Buoy 2 MA119 | ecosystem: Environmental > Aquatic > Freshwater > Lake | place: USA: Lake Erie, Ohio... | reverse complement strand
ATGTATACCTCTCAATCCTTCAGGATAGTTGCGGCGATTGCACTATGTTTCGCCGATATGTCGTCGTTCGGCCAATATGAATCATCCTCCTTCACTTTGACAGGATTGGGCGCTACCACCCCGTTCGCGCGCGACTATCAGTCACTGTCCGTTAATCCGGCCAATTTAGATCTCGAAACCGGCTATGAACAAAAAAAGACACTAGGGTTGTTTGACTTCACTTCCTCTCTCTATACGGAGCTTTTGAATAAGCAACAAATGATCGATGGCTTAACCGGCAAGAGCAAGAAAAAACCTCTCACGTATGAGGAACAAGTAGCAAAGGTGGACGAGTTAACTCTGAAGCCAACCGCTATTGATGCTGATTTTCTCGCCTTCGGGGTATCCATCCGAACTGAAAAAATGGGGGCTTTTGCATTTGCCATGCGTGAACGATTCGATTTTTACTCGCGCATCGACCGCACGCTAACCGAATTATTGTGGATGGGAAATCAATCATCGTATTTCGATTCACTCATCGTTCAAACAGCGTCGGGCATCGACTCCGCTATTGTTCGACCCGACAATTTCGACCCGAATCAATACAACATTCTTTCCGCCTTTATCTCTTCCGCTGAAGCGCTATCCGGAAGGCAGTTTATCGGCAATTCAACCATTGGTTTTACCTGGATGAGAGAATTGAATTTCGGATATGGGAAAAGGCTGATAAAAAACCAATACTTCGAGTTTCATGGAGGCATCAGTGCTAAATATCTCTTGGGCCAAGGCATTGTGGAGCTCGACGGGGAGCAAAGAACAGCATTCAGTTCATTGTCTCCTTTTTTAAGTACAGGCTACAATCTTACAGATGCCGCTCTTGCTAATCCATCTGCACTCGCGCCCGATGCACCGAAATTCAAACCGGTAGGTAGGGGCTTTGGAATAGACGTTGGCGGCACATTCATCTTGAAAGAATACTTCATAATTAATGCTGCCATTAACGACATAGGCGAAATGCGATGGGATGGCAATGTGTATGAACTCAGTGATGGCGATGTAACTGAATTTGCAGACTTGGGCATTGAAACACTCGATCCGGTTGAGGTACTTAACCCATTTGATATCCTCGGGTCATTGCTGACTTGGAAAGGAGAAGAATCGCGCACTACCCGACTCAACACAACTGCCCGATTTGGTGTGGGCTTCGAAAAGCTACAGAAATTCAGAATCGGTTTCGATGTAATAGCTCCCATGAATGATAACGAAGCCAATATGCAACAAGCTGCCTTCAATGCAGGAATTGAATTTACCCCATGGCCCTGGCTGCATCTACAAACCGGATTTTCGGAAGGCGGCAATTATGGACGCCGCGTGCCTGCAGGTATCTACTTCACAACCCAAGAAGGAGGTTATGAAATGGGGGTGGCAACTCGTGACATGCTGACATTCTTCGAAGACGAAAACCCAACCATTTCCATGGCTTTAGGATTTTTAAGATTCCGATTCTAATCAAGTAGCAATGAACTGCAACCAACATGCGTTGTTATTCATTTAACGATACTCAATGAAAATTTCCATTTTATACATTGCCCTTATTACTACGTTAAGCGCGTGCTCTCAAACCAATTCCAATCCTAAAAAAATAGACCTTCCTGCTATGAATGCCACTTCTGATTCCATTGAAATTGCCACCTTTGGCGCCGGTTGCTTCTGGTGTGTAGAAGCGGTTTATCAAAACGTCAATGGCGTGCTAAAAGTTGAAAGCGGATATGCCGGCGGACAGGTGAAGAACCCGAGTTATAAGGAAGTTTGCACGGGAAGGACAGGTCATGCCGAAGTGTGTCAAATCACTTTCGACCCACGCGTAGTAACCTACAATCAATTACTCGAAGTCTTCTTTGGCACACACGATCCTACGACCCTCAATCGGCAGGGTGGCGACGTGGGTACGCAGTATCGCTCCTCCATCATGTATCACAACGAATCGCAAAAAGCATCAGCCGAGCTCGCAATACAGGCTGCTAATGCCAGCGGCAACTGGTCTGACCCGGTGGTAACGGAAGTGGTTCCTGCAGATACATTCTACCTTGCCGAAGACTACCACATGGACTATTTCAACTTACACGGAGAGCAGCCCTACTGTCAAATGGTGGTAAGGCCGAAAGTAGAAAAGTTCAAAAAGACATTTTCGGAATACTTGAAAAAGTAAGCTCACTTGATTGCACGGTTAGGGCGAATGATAATCTCGCTTATCACTCCTCCGGCCGATGCTTCAATAGCATGCAAAATCTGATCGGCTATCATTTCCGGTCTCAATCCCGCAGCAAAATAATCCTTATACTGTTCCAACATCTGTGCATTGCTGGTGCTGTTAATGAAAGGAGTGTCGACCGATCCCGGACTGATGGTCGTGACTCGCAATTTGTCGGGCAACTCCAAACGCAAACTGTCGCTGATGGCTATCAACGCATGCTTCGTAGCGCAGTAAACACCTGAGTTCGGAAACACCTGATGCGAAGCAAGTGAACCAAGGTTTATAATATGTCCGCGTGCTTCAATCAAGGCCGGTAAAGCGACGTGAATGCAATTCAGAACGCCCTTCACATTCACATCTACCATCGTGTGCCACTCGTCGATTTTTCCTCCAACGAGGGTATCAAAGTAACCTAAGCCCGCATTGTTTATGAGCACATCGATGCTTCCGAATGCATCCGTGAATTTCTGAATCGAGGACTGCACTTCTTCATAGCGCGTTACGTCGCATGTCAGAACCAGGCATCGATTGCCCAACTCGGAAGCGAGAGCATTCAACTTGTCGGTGCTCCGAGCCATTAAGCCCAAGCGATATCCTTTAGCGTGCAGTGCACGCGCAGCTGCTGCTCCAATTCCCGAGCTCGCCCCGGTGATGAGAATGTTTTTCATGCGACAAAGATGGGGCGAGGATAATTACGAATGACAAATGACTAGTGGCAAATGATTAGTTAACTAATGACCAGTAGCTCATTGGTCATTTGTCACTAGTCACTATATAAAAAAAACCGGCCCCCATTCGGAGACCGGTCTTGTTTATCAGTTTAAGCGCAACGGGCCACATCACAACCCGCGGTATCGTTGTTCAATTCAGGCAATGATAGAAGGTAGGATACCCCCAATCATTCTCGCTCAATTGAATGGCTTCAAACCTTTTGATGTTGATGCGAATCTTGCATCGACGATCGTTTGAGTATGGCTTCTTTTTCATAGGTGAAGAAAATAAAGTTAGGTCGAGTGGTTTAACGCGACCGCTCCTTTAAAGGTTACACCCATGCTTGAAAAAATATGAGAAACCCTCCATTAGCGGGCAATCCTCGGACTGCGGTATACCAAGTTGAAGGTTGAAAGTTGAAGATTGTAGGTTAACGTAAGCCGACCTTCAACCTGCAACCGAGATAACCGCCGATTTTCAATGTCCCACGAAAACCCCATCAGCCAGTTGAAAGGCGGCCTGAAACGCGGCTGCATCCATATTCAACTCCACTCCCAAATGCTGCAAATGCGCAACCATAATCTCGGTGGGCATATTGCCTGTGAGCTTGTCGGTGGCCATAGGGCAGCCACCAAGGCCTTTGATGGCGCCATCGAATCGTTTGCACCCGGCTTGAAGAGCGGCATCCATCTTTTCGATGCAGCGATCGGGAGTGCTATGCAAATGCGCACCAAACTCTACTCCAGGTAAAGACGGTATTAGTGTATTAAACAAAGCGCCAATCGAATCGGGAGTGGCTATGCCAATCGTATCACTTAAGGCTAGAATGCGCACATCAAATTCTCGGTAAAGTTTTTCACACCAATGCACCGCCAATTCAGGACTCCAGGCATCACCATACGGATTGCCGAATCCCATGGAAATGTAGACCACGAGTTCTTTGCGATTGCGCGCGCATAGATCGGCCAACTCACCCACTCTACCCAACGACTCTTCGATGCCTGCATTGGTATTTCGCTGCTGAAAAGTTTCGGAAATGGAAAATGGATAACCGAGGTAATGAATTTCGCCGAACTCAGCAGCATCCTGTGCGCCCCGGCTATTGGCCACAATGGCCAACAACTTCGATTGGGCAGAGGATAAATCCAGCTTTGAAAGGACCTCGGCCGTATCACGCATCTGAGGAATAGCCTTCGGAGATACAAAACTGCCAAAATCGATAGTGTCGAAACCAACACGCAACAGCTGGTTGATATACTCAACCTTCACCTCTGTCGGAATCCATTCACTGATTCCCTGCATGGCATCACGCGGGCATTCGATGATTTTCACGTCGTTCATGATTCTAAAGTAGAATGGAGAAAAAAATATGATACAGCATTTTCCAACACAACTGCCATACGTCAATATCAACTTAAAATACTGCCAACAGCAGATTCAAGTCTTTCCAGGGAAGCTCGAATTGATTGGCGATGTTCTCGTTGGTCAATGTTCCGTTGTACATATACACCCCACTACGGAACCCTTCTTGATGGCGCACCAGGTTTACGATACCACCCTCATCTCCTATGGACAAAATTGTCGGAGCAAATATGTTGCTCAAAGCATAACTCGCTGTTCGTGAAACACGTGAGGCAATATTGGGCACGCAATAATGTATTACACCGTGCTCCTTGAATACAGGTTTATCGTGCGTGGTCACGCGCGATGTTTCGAAACAGCCACCTTGATCGATACTGATATCGACAATGACGCTTCCGTATTTCATATTGCTCACCATGTCGTCGGTCACTACCACGGGGGTTCGCCCGCGACTAGCGTGTATGGCACCTATGGCAACATCCGCTGTATCGAGTGCATTGCGCAGTTCGGAGGGCTGAATAGTACTGGTCCACAATCGGTGGCCCACATCATTTTGCAGGCGGCGCAATTTGTAAGTACTGTTGTCGAATACTTTTACGGAGGCGCCAAGACCCAAGGCCGCTCGCACTGCGAATTCCGCTACTGTGCCTGCACCCAGAATGACAACCTCAGTAGGTTTCACACCGGAAATACCACCAAACATAAGCCCTTGACCGCCACTGGAGTGACTTAAGTACTCTGCAGCAATAAGTACTGACGTATTGCCTGCTATTTCAGCCATAGCGCGCACAACGGGATAGATGTGCGTTTCATCGCGAATATAGTCCCACGCTACAGCAGTTATCTTTTTGGCTGAGAGAGCATGAAAGGTTTCTGCCTTTTGTGTAGGCAGATTGACAGCCGATATAAGATGCTGTTTTCCGGGCATCATCTCAATTTCAGCCATGCTCGGCGGAGCTACTTTCAAGATAATCTCACTTTTGAAAACATCCTCCGGGCTATAAACAATACGAGCACCTGCTTCACTGTAGTCGTGGTCCTGAAAATTCGACTCCTTCCCTGCGTTCGTTTCCACCACCACATCGTGGCCGTTATTAACCAACAAAGCGACGCTTTCGGGCACTAATGCTACGCGACGCTCTTGAAAGGATGTCTCACGCGGTATGCCTATAGTGAGTCGCGAGTGTCTTTTATGCACAGCAACAAGCTCTTCCTGTGGCATGAGGGCCGCTTCTTTAGCCAATGCGCGCATTGCATCTTTCTTATTATCCATGGATGGCAGGTGGTTATGGGTTCCTATTGGGCAATATACGCCGCTCTCCGCATGTTTGAAACAGGATATTGGTCAGGTTTTGACCGAAGATTGTTGAAAGGAAATCCATTGTCGGATGACCTGCTTTCTATTACTTTTGACGCGAACAAACCGACAGAAACCATGGCCAATCACGACCCAAACCACTCTTCACACGAGCGTACTATTTTGTGGATTATCCTTCCTGCCACCGTTGCAGTTTCATTGCTTTTCACTAACCTCAACCATAAGATGGAAGCCCCTGCAGAGCGCCTGAGCGCTAAGCTAGATGTGGTTGAAAAGGTTGAAGCACCTGCTGCCAAGCCGGCCGATGCTCATTCTGATACTACGCATGTAGTGAACGCTGAGGGAGCTCATGCGGATACAACGCATGCACCGGCAGCTCATTAATTGAGGATTGAAGGATTATAGGATTGAAGGATCAGAGGGGGCTCAAAAGGCTTTCCATCGGCTTCCAATTTCCCCGCGGCTTCAGCAGCGGACTCCGCAAGCACGACCTCTCGTCACTCGCCACTCGCCACTCGCCACTCGCCACTCGCCACTTAAAACCTGATCTGCCTCACTCCTCCGTCATCGGTAATCGTGAGCCTATTCATGGCCTCCGTGTAAACAGCTGCAATCTGCGGCCACTCAATAAACACGTAAGCTCCTGTGTCCAGGTACTCCTCAAACCCAATAGCGCTCAGTTCTTGTTCGCTGTTCAGCCTATACAAGTCGAAATGATAGAGCTTACGTTCATCGGCCAAGGTGTATTCGTTTACCAGTGAAAATGTAGGACTGCCCGCGAACTGTAAACGCAGCGCTTTACAGACGCACTGAATAAACGTTGTTTTTCCCGCTCCCATTTCTCCATACACCGCGAAATGCCCGCCTTCGGGAAAATGCTCCAGAAGCGTGTTGGCCGCGGCTTGCATCTCGTCTAGCGTTGCCGCTGTGAGCGTATGGTTTGGTTTGCCCTCCATGGATTGCGAAGGTACGCGTTGAAGTTAAAAGTTGAAGGTTGAAGGTTGTCTTCCTACAATCCTATAATCCTACAATCCTCCTGCGCGAACATTCAACAGGCACGAGGTGTTTATCAATCTATGAAGAAAGGAGTTGCTATGGTGTGGTTCACCACAGATCTGAGGTTGAGGGACAATGCGCTGTTGCACGAAGCGCTCCGGCAATACGAGAGCATCGTGCCGGTCTATTGCTTCGATTGGGAGACCTTGCAACAAGAGCAATTCGGATTTAAACGTATCGGCGCTCGGCGACTACAATTCCTGCTGGAGTCCCTTGCCGACTTGCAACAGTCACTGCTTGGCTTCAATGCACACTTGCAGATAAAAATGGGAAAAGCGGAGGAAGTAATTCCAAAAATCGCCAAAGAGCTAAACGTTTCAGAGGTCTTCGCCAAAAAAGAGGTAGGCAGCTTTGAGTTGTCATCTCAAAGAGCAGTTGCGCAATCGTTAAGCGCCATTGGTGTTGAATGGACAACCACGAGCACCTCTACGCTTTTTCATCCCAACGACCTACCGTTCAGTGTGCGCGATATTCCCGATGTATTTACAGATTTCCGCAAACGAGCCGAGCGCGATGCAGAAGTGCGAAAAGAGTTTCCTCCTCCTTCTGAAATTCCAACTCCCGATTTAACACCTACACCGATTCCTACTGCGGAGAGCCTTCATCTTGACGTTCCGATGGAAGACAAAAGAGCAGTTTTGGCTTTCCACGGCGGTGAACACGAAGCCATGAAACGTGCGCGTCACTATTTGCTCGATTCCGGTTGCTTATCAACCTACAAAGAGACTCGTAACGGAATGGTAGGCGCCGATTATTCCTCCAAGTTTTCACCTTGGCTGGCGTTGGGATGCATCTCTCCTCGCACGATTTATTTTATGGTGAAAGAATACGAACACCATCACGGAGCGAATGACTCCACATACTGGCTCATCTTCGAACTGATCTGGCGTGACTACTTCCGCTACTCGATGAAAAAACACAAAAACATGTTTTTCCTGAAAGGCGGAATTCAGAATAGACCGCCCAAAACCGTCGAAAATAAGGAAGCATTGCAACGCTGGATACAGGGCCAAACAGGCGTCGACTTTGTAGACGCCAACATGCATGAATTGCGATTGACAGGCTTCATGAGCAACCGCGGAAGGCAGATTGTTGCAAGCTATCTGTGCAACGACTTAAAATTAGATTGGCGGCTTGGGGCCGCTTATTTCGAAGAGCAATTGATCGACTATGACGTGGCGAGCAATTGGGGTAACTGGGCCTATCTCGCCGGTGTTGGCAACGACCCACGCGGCAACCGCTACTTCGATGTGGCCAAGCAAGCGAGGCAGTATGATGGGGCTTCGGAGTATAGGAAGTTGTGGCTCGGGGATTAATGAATGGCGAGTGGCGAGTGACTAGTGACTAGTGACTAGTGGCGAATGGCTAGTGAGGTGGAGGATAATTCGCCGCTCGCCATTTTTCATCTAAGCGCCGCGCCCAGCTTCTCCGCCAGCGCCCCCTGAATACGCCCCATAATCTGATCTACCTGCTGGTCGGTCATTGTCTTGGCGGGGTCTTGCATGGTGAAAGAAACCGCATACGACTTCTTACCGGCTTCTAGGTTTTTCCCTTCGTAAACGTCAAACAAGTTGACTTCACGCAACAGTTTGCGCTCGGTTTCCAATGCAACTTTCTCGATATCGGCATAACGCACTGCCTTATCAATGAGCAACGACAAGTCGCGACGCACGGCCGGGAATTTCTCAGGCTGCTTGTAGGAAACTTTCTTAGTAGGCACGGCCTTCAAAATCGCATCCCAGTTCAATTCTGCATACCAAACTTCTTGCTTCACATCAAACATTTTCATGAGCGACGAATGAACATTGCCCAAAAATCCTAGTGATGTTTTTCCTTGGCTCAACTCGATTGTTTCAGCAAAAAATGCATGCTCGCCCGATTTGTATTGCACACCCTGGACACCCAAGGCGGCGCACAACGATTCTACTGCAGCGCGCAAATCCACAAACGAGAACTTATCGTCGTTGGTGTTCCAGCTCTCAGGCGAGCGACGCCCGCTGAGGGTTATAGAAAGTCGGCGCTCCTCATGATAGCCCGATGTGTATTTATTGTAGACCTTACCAAACTCAAACAAACGCAAGTCTGCATTGCGGTGGTTCTGATTAAGCGACACGGCTTGCATGGCACCGAAGGCAAGTGACTGACGCATGACGGCGAGGTCGCCGCTCAACGGGTTTAACAACTCGACAGCGGTTCCTTGCAATGTTTCATTCAACTCCAAAAAACGAGAAGCCGCAAAACTCATCGACATGGTTTCATGATAGCCGAGCGACACGAGCATATCGGCCACCTTGTGCTGACATGCTTCAGCATCGGGTGTCGAACTATAACTGAGCGAGGTATGCATGCGCGTCGGAATGTCAATCGCGTTGTAACCATAGATACGCAAAATCTCTTCGACCACATCGGCTTCACGCTGCACGTCGGTGCGGTAAAGTGGAACTTCGAGTTCAAGGCCTTCTGCTGTTTCAGCGGTGATGCAGATTTCGAGATCCGTGAGTATCTGCTTAATGGTTTCCTTCGGAATATCCTTTCCAATCAAACGCATAGCACGCGTCCAGTTAAAATCTACTTTATGTGCTACCTGAAAATCGTCGCGCACATCAAACACCTGCGAAGCAACAGCACCTCCGGCTTCCTGCTGGATAAGTTGCACAGCGCGGTGCAACGCCCAGATGACCTGATGCGGATCGCACCCGCGTTCAAATCGAAAACTCGAGTCGGAATGAATACCCTGACGTTTGGCTGTTTTACGCACGAATACAGGATGAAAATAGGCGCTCTCCAGAAATACGTCAACCGTGTTTTCGCTCACCCCACTTTCATTTCCTCCGAGAACACCGGCAATACACATTGGTTTTTCCGCATCTGCAATAACCAAATCCTGATCACCGAGCGTGCGCTCCACTCCATCGAGTGTAATGATTTTCTCTCCTTCCGTTGCCAGGCGAACTCGCACCTGTTTCCCACTGATGCGGGCCGCATCAAAAGCATGCATGGGCTGCCCTATTTCGTGCTGGATGAAATTGGTGATGTCGACAATGTTATTGATGCATCGCTGACCAATGGACTTTAAGCGCTCCTGCAACCATGCAGGCGAAGGGCCAACTTTCACACCTTTGATGAGCACGCCCGCGTAGCGAGGACATGCTTCTGAGTTTTCAACGGTGACTTTGAAATCAGTGCTTGTGCCAGAATTGATAGCCGAAGTTTCAGGCTTCGTGAGTTCAACTCCGGTTGCGGTGAGTCCCGACTGATTGCGCAAAGCTGCATATAGATCGCGCGCTACACCATAATGTGAAAACGCGTCGGTGCGATTGGGCGTCAACCCGATTTCCAAACAGAAATCATCGCTGAGTCCGAGCCATTCAGCGGCAGGCGTTCCAATAGCCGCAGCTTCATCGAGCACCATGATGCCTGCGTGGCTTTTACCCAAACCGAGTTCGTCTTCGGCGCATAGCATTCCATGCGAATCAGCACCGCGAATCTTACCCTTTTTGATTACGAATGGTTCACCCTCGGTTGGGTGCAACTTGGCGCCGATTGTAGCGACCAATACCTTCTGCCCTTGCGCTACATTGGGCGCTCCGCACACAATAGACAACGGCTCAGCACCGCCTACGTCGACTTTCGTCAAACTCAAACGATCGGCATCGGGATGCTTTCCGCACTCCACGACATGCCCCACCACCACACCGGCCAATCCGCCAGGCACTTTTTCTACTCGATCAACCGATTCCACCTCGAGTCCTATTGAGGTAAGTACATCGGCAATTTCTTGCACGCCGAGGTTTGTATGAATGTATTGCTTAAGCCAATTGTAACTGATCTTCATAATTCCGGGAATTTAAGCGGACAAAAAAGCGCCCGCTTCACGCGGGCGCAAGTTAGTTTCTAAAGGATGATTTACAAGGCTCTTCATCACTCGCCACACAAAATGCCGTACGATGCCAGGAATAGCTGCAAATCGGCTGCTCCAACAACGGTATCATCATCCAAATCATAGGGCTCGCAGTCTTGCGAGCAACCAAACACATTGAGAATCATTAGGAAGTCTGACATATCCATGGAGCCATTGCCGTCCAGGTCTGCAATACACTCGAAATAGCACGGGCCTTCACAGCCCGCATTCGGATCGAAGTTCAATGCATTCGACTGCGCACAGCCGGGCAACACACATGAACCATCGTCGAAATCTGCAAGAGGGTTATAGTTACAGGCGGTAGCAGTTATACAACCGATGATACAGCCATAAACACAAGAGAAATCTTCAGCTGTAGCCAGCGAATCGTAATTACAGGCGTCGGGTTGCGTGCATCCTGCAACGCATCCCTCATACAAACAACTTCCGTCATCCGTTTGCGAATAACTATTGAAATTACATGCTGTCGGATCTATACAACCCAGTGTGAAACATGAGTAATCACAGGAAATGGTTGCGTAAATAGCCTCGTAGTTATAGTTACAGGCTCCCAGTTGCATGCAGCCAAAAAGACAATCAAAGTTGCATGTGCCATTTTCGTAAGTGGCCGCCGCGTCATAGTTACACGCAATGACATCCATGCAACCCGGCGCACATACATTCAAGAAAATACATGATCCATCATCGGTGTTTGCCTCCGGAAGAAAGTTACACGCGGTACTATCTAGACAACCATACACACAATTGAAGTAACAACTTCCATCGTCGTAAATGGCATTCGGATCATAGTTACACGCCAATGCGCTCATGCAACCGTATAAGCAACTGAAGTCACAAGTACCATTATCGATAACTGCA
>Ga0315903_10009896_pt1 | contig 11461 bp, 8 predicted proteins | sample LakEriMetagenome_7_FD_203524 | JGI IMG/M metagenome (GOLD analysis project Ga0315903, IMG submission 203524) | Freshwater fungal communities from buoy surface, Lake Erie, Ohio, United States - Buoy 2 MA119 | ecosystem: Environmental > Aquatic > Freshwater > Lake | place: USA: Lake Erie, Ohio... | reverse complement strand
CATCCCGAGAAAGAGACCCGCGAGATCGTCGTGTCGGACACGGGGACGCGGGGCATGGTGGTGCCGTTGGGCTTGAACGAGTGGCGGACGGTCGGCAAGGGCGGCCTGCAGGCCGGCGACACCGGGCTCGTGCTCGAGCAGCAGGGCGGGCTGCGGCTGTACGCGCCCCTGTGGATCGATTGCGACCCGCGGCGGATCGGCAAGCCGCGGACGTGGCGGCAGCTGACGGTCGCCGACACCCGCTGCAACCTGCCTCCGCATCAGGCAGTCGGGTTCCGGATGCAGGCGGGGATCGACCAGTGGCTCGTCTACCGGGCGCTCGACCTGCCGCGGAACCGCACGCTGCTGGGCTGCAACGTGTCGTGCGAGTTCCTGCTCGGCCGCGTGAAGCGGTCGGGAGCGGTGGCCCGCACGCTCGAGATGGAGTGACGCGGATGCCTGCGTCCGACGCGGCGCGGATCGCGGCCAATCTGGCGTCCGTTCACGAGCGGGTGGCGGAAGCCTGCCGCCGGGCGGGCCGGGATCCGGCCACGGTGACGGTCGTCGGGGTGACGAAGTACGTGGATGCCGCGACCGCCCGGCTCGTGCACGCCGCGGGCTGCCGTGACCTCGCCGAGAGCCGGCCGCAGGCGCTGTGGGCGAAGGCGGAGGCCCTCGCCGACCTCGAGCCGCCGCCGCGTTGGCACCTGGTGGGGCACCTGCAGCGGAACAAGATCCGTCGCACGCTCGCCACGGGCGCCGTGATCCACACGCTCGACAGCCTGCGGCTCCTGGAGGCGATCGACGCCGAGTCCGCCGCCCTGGGCCGGCCCAGCGAGGTGCTGGTGGAGGTGAATCTCGCCGGCGACCCCGGCCGCACCGGCGCCAGCGAGGCCGAGGCCGCGGCGCTCGTCGCCGCGGCGGCCGGCTGCCGGAGCGTGCGGCTGCGGGGCTTGATGGGCATGGCGAGCGTGCCCGACGGCGACCCGGCCGCCGCCCGCCGCGAGTTCGCCCGGCTGCGGGAACTCCGCGACGCGTTCGCGGCCTCGCTGCCCGGCGGCGACGGGCTGCGGGAGCTTTCCATGGGGATGAGCGGCGACTACGAGGCGGCGATCCTCGAGGGCGCGACGATGATCCGCATCGGGTCGGCCCTGTTCGCGGGCCTCGGCGGCTGAGCCGCCGCCAGACGCGGAATCCGCCGCCAGGGCAAGATCCCGCGGGCCTGGGGTCATACGGATCCCACTTGAACCTCGCGCGTGACGCTGGTCGGGGCTGCCCATGCCCCGTCGCCGGACGTTCGCTACGGCCTTCCGGGCCTCCGCTCTCTCGAGGCTGCCTGCGCTACGGCATCCATGCCTCCGCTTGTCAGCCACGCCGGCTCCCGGGGCACGGGCAACCCCTCCCTGACCCTCGTTGCCCGGAAGCGGCTCGAGCGCGAGGCTCACGTGAGAGCCGTATCAGTCGTCGAAGCGAACTTCGAGGATCTCGAACTTCATCGTGCCGGCGGGCACGTCGATCGACACCTTCTCGCCCACCTTCTTGCCCAGCAGCCCCTGGGCGAGCGGGCTGGCGACGTTGATCCGCCCGGCGTCGTAGTCCTCCTCGCCCGCGCCCACGAGCACGAAGATCTCCTCGTCGCCGAACTTCAGGTCCTTGACCACGACCGTGGCGCCGAACACCACCTCGTCGCCGGCCTCCTTGGCCCGCTCCACGATCACGGCCCGGGCGAGCTTGTCCCGCAGGAGGTTGATCTTGGCCTGCATCATGCCCTGGCTCTCGCGGGCCCCGTGATACTCGGCGTTCTCGCTCAGGTCGCCCTCGCTACGGGCCGCCGCCACGCGGGCGGCGAGCTTCGGCATCTCCACGTTCTCGAAGTGATCCACCTCGGCCTTCAGCTTCTCGTACCCGGCGCGGGTCATGGGAATGCGATCCGACATGTCGTGCCCTCCAACTGATGATCCGGGAAAGGTGTCCGCGGCGACCGGCCGCGGGAAGCCGTCGGTCGCCGGCGGTCAGGCCGGCGCGGACGATTCAGGCAGGTACAGCAGGCGGCCGCAACTCCGGCAGGCGACCACCCGCCCCAGCATCAGCTCGGAGAGCATGTTGCCGGTGATCTGCTGGAAGCAGCCGCCGCAGGTCTGGCCATCGACCGACGAGAGCCCGTCGGCGCCCTTGTGCTTCACGACCCGCTCGTACTTGTCGCGGACGTCGGCGGCCAGATCCCGCTCGACCGCGGTGAGCTCCGCCCGCACGCGTGCCACCTCGCCGTTCAGTCGGCCCGTCTCCGCGGCCACCTGGGCCTGCGACTCGGCGAGCAGTTTTCGCGCCGCTTCGACCTCCGCCTCGGCCGCGGGCACCGTCGGCTTGAGGGCGTCGATCCGCTCCAGGGCCTCGAGAATCTCGTCCTCCAGGACCTTCAGCGCCATCTTGTCGGCGGCGATCTGCTCGGTCAGCGTCTGATATTCGCGGTTGGTCTTGCAGGCGTTGAGCTTCGCCTCGAGGTCGCGGTTCTTCGCCTCCGCGGACTTCAGCTGCAACTGCTTCTGGTCGGCGGCCACCCGCGCCTTCTTGACCGTGTCCTGGGCGGCCGCCTTGTGCGTCTCGGCAGCCTCGAGCTGCTTGGTGCGGGCGGCGACCTGCCGCGGCCCGGCCGCGAGTCGATCCTGGAGGTCGGCCAGTTGCCGGTGGATGCGGTGCAGGGTGCGGAGCGTGGCGGTGGTGACGGCGACGGTCATGCCTCGGAGTCTAGCCGAGACGGTCGGCCTCCGCAGGGTGCGCCGCTGCCACCCGCGGAACGCCGGCTTTCGAGCGGCCCGACGACGCGGCCGGCCGCCCCGGGGGGCGGCCGGCCGTCGAGTCTCGGTTGGCCCGCCGATCGGCCGTCAGTTGACGCTCGCCGCCGCGCCGTCCATGAAGTTTTCCAGCTGCCGCGAGCGGACAGGGTGCTGGAGCTTCTTCACCGCCTTGGCCTCGATCTGCCGCACCCGCTCGCGGGTGACGCGGAAGATCCGCCCCACTTCCTCGAGGGTGTAGGTGTAGCCGTCGGTGAGGCCGTAGCGGAGGCGGATGATCTCCCGCTCGCGGTAGGTGAGCGTCTTGAGCAGCGACTCGATCCGGTCCCGCAGCAGCCCGTGGGTCGTGGACTGCGTGGGGCTGGCGACCCCCACGTCCTCGACGAACTCGCTGAAGCTCGCGTCCTCGCTCTCGCCCACGGGCCGGTCGAGGCTCATCGGCTGCCGGCCCATTTCCAGCACGCGGCGGGCCTCCTCCACCGGGACGTCGGCGGCGTGCGCGATTTCCTCGGGCGAGGGCTCCCGGCCGAGTTCGTGGAGCAGCTTCTTGGCCATCGTCCGCAGCTTCGAGAGCACGTCGATCATGTGCACCGGGATGCGGATCGTGCGGGCCTGGTCGGCGATGGCCCGCGTGATGGCCTGCCGGATCCACCAGGTCGCGTACGTGGAGAACTTGAAGCCGCGGCGGTATTCGTACTTGTCCACCGCCCGCATCAGGCCCGTGTTGCCTTCCTGGATGAGGTCCAGGAAGGAGAGCCCCCGATTGCGATACTTCTTGGCGATCGAGACCACGAGCCGCAGGTTCGCCGCCGACAGCGACCGCTTGGCCGCCTCGTACTCGTCCCGCAGCTTCTCCAGCGCCGCCACGCGGGTCCGCAGGGAACGCGGGCTCTCCAGGGTGGTGAGCATGAGGTCGCGGAGTTCCTTCCGCATGTCCGCCCGATCGTCCCGCGAGCCGTGGCCCTCCGCCATGGCCCGCAGGCCCTGCCGGAGGCTGTCCATGCGGGCCGACATGCCCCGCAGCAGCTTGACGAGCGGCTGCACGCGGCGGGTGCGAAGGCTCAGCTCCTCGACGAGCACCAGCGACTTGGCCCGATTGCGGCGGAACCGCAGCCGCGCGGCCCGCGCCTCCTCGGCCGACGTCCGCCGGCTGATCAGCAGGCGAAAGTCCGCCCCGGCCGCCTCCATCAGGCGTTCGAGGGTCTGCAGGTTGTGCGGCATGCGGGCCTGGATCTGCTCCTTGGTGAGCCGCTCGGTCAGCGACACCTTGATCGTGCGGTCGAAGGGCAGGCCGCCCTCGTGCACCCGCTTGAGCGTGTCGACGGTCGTCCGCAGCGAGTAGGCGCAGCCGAGGATGGCCCGGCGGAACCGCTTGCGGGTGACCTCGATCCGCTTGGCCAGCGAGATCTCCTCGCGGCGGGTGAGCAGGGGAATCTCGGCCATCTGCGCCAGATACATGCGGATCGGGTCGTTGCCCGCGTTGGCCGGGGGCGTGGTGATCGCCTCCTCACGGCGCGGCTTGGCGGCCGCTGCCGCCGGCGCAGCCTCCTCCCGCTCGGCCTCCGGCGGGGTGTCGACGAGCTCGATGCCCTGTTCCTCGAGGGCCACCAGCAGGGCGTCGATCTTCTCGGGGTCGACGGCCTCGTCGGGCAGGTAGGCGTTCACCTCGTCGAAGGTCAGGTAGCCGAGCCGCTTGCCCGCGGCGATCAGCTGCGCCAGGTCGGCGTCGCCGTGGGACGTCGGTGCGGAGGGCTCGGCCGCGGAAGCCGCCGCGATCCGGGGTGCGGGGCCGTTCGACTGGTTGCTCGACCTGCTCATGTCTTGGTTCTCCTTCACCATCGTACCGTCACTCGCCCCACCCCCCGAACCGCCGCACGATGCCGGCGGCCGCTGGCGGCCACGAGACGGGCATCCTCACCCATCCTTGGGATCGGTCATGCCCTGAGCCACCCGCCGCTCCGCGACGAGCCGCTCCAGAAGTTCAGCCTCCGACCGGGAATCCAGCCGGGAGGTTTTCAGGGACCTCGCGCTCGCGTGCGCCTGCCGCTCGGCAGAGCGGCGTCGCAGGGCGTCTTCGAGGTGATGCATGCGTTCGCCGGGATCGACCGCACCCCGCGCGGCGCTCGACTCGTCGGCGGCGACGAGCAGGCTCTGCAGGACGGGATCCTCGATCTCCAGGAGCAGGTCGGAGAGCGCGACCGGGCGGCCCTGTCCGTGCAGCCGCTCGGCCGCCTGGAGCACGGCCCGGGCCTCACGGCTCTCCAGGCCCGCGACGCCCACCTGCCGCACGATCAGCCCGGCGCTGTCGGGCACGCCGACGAGGACCTCGATGACCTCGCGATCCCAGGCAGGCAGGCGGGGCAGCGGTCGGGCGGCCGGCGCGGCCTCCTCCGTGGGCGCGGAGCGCTTGCGGAGGTCGAGCATCCTCTCCCGCAGCGCCTCGCGGGACAGGCCGAACCGGCGGGACAGCCGGCCGAGCACCTGATCCTCGCGCAGCCGCCTCTGCGAGGGTGGCAGCGGCGACCGTGGCGACACCGCGGCCAACGCCGCGAGCACGCTCTCGATCGACGCCAGGGCGGCGTCGTCGCCCGCGTCGGGAGCCAGTGAGGCCAGGGCCTCGTCCATGCGGTATTCGAGCGGGTCGCCGGCGGCCTCGATGATCGCCTCGAAGGCGTCGCGGCCGCGGTCGAGGACGTACTCGCACGGGTCGAGTCCCGCGGGCATGCGGGCGATCCGCACGTCGATCGGCTCGGCGAGGAGCACGTCGAGAACCTCGTTGGCCCGCCGCCGGCCGGCCTCGTCACCGTCGAGCACGAGCACGATGCGGTCGGCATACCGCCGCAGCAGCTTGGCGTGCCGCTCGCCGAGCGCCGTGCCGAGCACGGCCACGACGTCGTCGATACCGGCCTGACGCGCGGCCAGGCAATCGGTGTAGCCCTCCACCACGATGGCGCGACGCGACTTCGCCATCGCCTCGCGGGCCGTGTCGAGGCCGTAGAGCATGGAACTCTTGGAGAACAGCGGCGTCTCCGGCGAGTTGATGTATTTCGCCGGGTCGGCGTCGGGGCCGGGCAGCACCCGCCCGCCGAAGGCGACGCACCGGCCCTGCGGATCGTGAATCGGAAACATGACGCGGCCGCGGAAGCGGTCGTAGTGGCCGGAGCGATCCTGTCGCTCGACGACGAGGCCGACCCGCTCCAGCTCGGCGGCCGCCAGGCCCGCGGCGGCCGCCTGACGCAACAGCCAGTCCCACGACTGCGGGGCGAAGCCGAGACGGAACCGCACGATCGCGGCGGAGTCGAGCCCGCGGCCGGCCAGATAGTCGCGGGCCGGCGCGGCCTCGGGAAGCGACCGCAGGCAGTCGTGGAACCGATCGGCGGCCCAGGCGACGGCCTTCCAGAGGGCGGCCTTTTCGTCGGCCGCCAAGCCGCCCCGGCCCCGGGGGATCGAGATCCCGGCGCGGTCGGCGAGTTGCTCGAGGGCCTCGCGAAACTCCAGCCGCTCCATCCGCATCAGGAAACTGAACGCGTCGCCGCCCACGTCGCACACCCAGCAGCGGAAGGTCTGCCGCTCCGGGTTGACCTGGAAGCTGGGGCGGGAGTCGTCGTGCCACGGGCAGAGCCCGACCATGGCCTTGCCCTGCCGTCGCAGCGCGATGTATGAGCCCACCAGATCGACGATGTCCACCGCGTCGCGCACCCGCTCCTTGAGATCGTCCCGGGGAGCCGGGCTGGAGGGTTGCTGGGGCACGCTGGAGCCTCGATTCGAATCCTGAATCACGACGGTCGAGAAGTGACCGCCGGAATGTATGGCTGCCCCGAAAGCCGGTCAACGCCAACTCGCGACCCCGCATCCCGCCCAGATTGCCGCGGCGATTCAGGAAAGCAGGCGATCGACGCTGTCCAGGAGCCGATCCATCGCGAAAGGCTTGCGGATGTAGTCGTCCACGCCCAGCATCTCGGCGTAGGCCTTGTGCCGGCTGCCCTCGTTGGCCGTGATCATGATCACCCGCACGGGATCGGGGCTCGACCGCCGGAGCTTCTCCAGCACGAGAAAGCCGCTCCGCTTGGGCATCATCATGTCGAGCACGACGAGATCGGGCCCTTCGGCCTCGGCCATCGCCAGGCCCTGATTGCCGTCGTTGGCCACGAGGATGTCGTATCCCCGCGACTCGAGCACGGCCCGCATCGAATCGACGATTTCCGCGTCGTCGTCAACCAGCAGGATCCGCTTGCCGGCGGTCGATCGCTCGGCGGCGGGCGTGCCGCTCGCCGATCGCGGCTCGGCTTGATCAGCGGCTTTACGGGGTCTTTTCGCAGCGGCCATGCTCGAGATCTCCCCAGGGACCAGATTCTCCCCTTGCTCCACCACTGAGTTTACCGAGCGAACTCGGCGGTTCAACGTGCCCCCCGCGGCCGTCGAGCCAGAGGGCGGCCCCCACCAGGCCAAGTGCCGCGCCGTAGGCGACGTCGCTGGGGTAGTGCGCCGAAGAGGCCACCCGCTGGGCCGCCGCCATGCCGGCGATCACCGCGAACAAGGCGGTATTTCGCGGGTAGCGCCAGGCCAGGGCCGCGGCGAAGCCGGCCGCCACCGCGGCGTGCCCCGACGGGAAGCTCGTCACGTCCGAGTGGCTGCCGCTGTGGGGCAGCAGAACCGCGTCGCTGAAGGTGCCCCAGACCGATGCCAGCTGCGCGAAGTCGGTGGCCCGCGGCCGCACCCGCTCCACCGACGCCTTCACGACGTCCGCGAGCAGGCCGCCGGTGAACGTGGCCGCGACGATCCTCAGGAAGACGCGGACGGCCGGGTCGCGCCAGGTCGCGCGGCCGGGCCAGGGCAGCCGCAGGCCGGGGTCGAGCGCGAGCACCACGGCCAGCAGGGCCGTCGCCCCCGTGCCGTGGGCGAAGACCTCGGAAAAGTTCAGCAGCCGCACCGCCTCCTTGGGCAGCCTGCCGGACGCGCACCAGGTGGCGACCGGAAGGTCGATGGCCAGCGCCAGGCCTCCGATCACGACCAGGGTGGCGGCCCAGGTCAGCAGGCGGTGGCGAAACGGGCGGCCGCCTGCCGCCCGCGGCCCTCGAGCCGGCTCGAAATGTTCCCCCGAAAAGGCCATGCAGCGAGTGTGGCAGATTCACCGGAAGCGGTCGAGATCGGCCCGGCCGCGGATGCCGGGCGTGTCACAGCCAGAGGCCGCGATCGAGCAGCCGGTAGTTGATCGCCTCGCTGACGTGGCCGCAGCCGATGGCCTCGGCCGCGTCGAGATCCGCGATCGTCCGCGCCACCCGCAGCACCTTGTCGTGGGCCCGCGCCGACAGGCCCAGGTCGGCGACGGCGGCCCGCAGCAATTCCGCCGCCGCGGGCTCGAGGCGGCAAAACTCGCGGATCTGCCGGCTGTGCATCCGGGCGTTGGCCCGGGTCGCGGTGCCGGCGAACCGCTCGGCCTGGCGGATGCGGGCCGCGAGCACGGCCTCGCGCATCGCGGCGCTCGACGTGCCCGCGCGGCTGGCGGACAGCTCGCGGAACGGCACGGCCGGCACCTCGAGGTGGATGTCGATCCGATCGAGCAGCGGGCCCGAGATCTTGCCCATGTATTTCTCGACCTGGGGCACGGTGCACTGGCACTCCCGGCGGGGATCCCCGCGGTAGCCGCAGGGGCAGGGATTGAGCGCGGCCACGAGCATGAAGTCGGCCGGAAACCGGGTCGTCGATTTGGCCCGGCTGATCGTCACCGATCCGTCCTCGAGCGGCTGCCGCAGCACCTCGAGCGTGCGGCGGTTGAACTCGGGAAGCTCGTCGAGGAACAGCACGCCGTTGTGCGCCAGGGAGATCTCGCCCGGCATCGGCACCGAGCGGCCGCCGATCAGCCCGGCCTCGGAGATCGTGTGGTGCGGCGCGCGGAAGGGCCGCGTGGCCAGGAGCGGCTGGCCCGGCTGCATCAGGCCCAGCGCGCTGTAGATGCGGGTCGTCTCGATCGACTCGGCGGCGGAGAGCGGCGGGAGGATCGTCGGGATCCGCTTGGCGAGCATCGTCTTGCCGCCGCCGGGCGGGCCGACCATCAGGCAGTTGTGGCCGCCCGCGGCCGCCACGCACAGAGCCCGCTTGGCGGCCTCCTGGCCGCGGACGTCGGCGAAGTCGATGTCGTAGGCGGCGAACCGGTCGAACCATTCGCTCACCCGCGGCGGCGCGGGCGGGATGTGGAGGTCGCCGGCGAAGAACCGCACGGCCTCGGTCAACGACGCCACCGGGATGACCTCGATGTCCTCGACCACGGCCGCTTCCGTGGCGCTGGCGGCCGGCACCACCAGCCCCTTGAGCGGCCGGTCGGCCTGGTCCGCGAGCCGGGCCTGGCGGGCGGTGGCGATGGCGATCGACAGCGCGCCCCGCGCGGGCCGCGTGAAGCCCTCCAGCGAGAGTTCGCCCACCACGGCGTAGTCGCGGAGCCGTTCGGAGGAGAACTGGCCGCTGCCGGCGAGGATGCCAAGCGTGATCGGCAGGTCGAACGTCGCCGCCTGCTTGGGCAGCTCGGCGGGGGCGAGGTTGACGACGATCCGGTCGTTGGGCCGGCTGAAGCCGGAGTTGACCATCGCCCGGGCGACGCGATGCGTGCTCTCGCGGATGGCCGCGTCGGGCATGCCGACGAGCACGGTGGCCGGCAGGGCCCCGGCAGAGACGTCGACCTCGACGTCCACCGGGACGGCGTCGATGCCGAACAGCGAGAAGGTGTGGAGGCGGGCGAGCATGGCACGGTCCTTTCGTGATGGGGGAAGCGGCTGCGGATAGCTGGTGAGGACGACCGTCGGAGGCGTGTATATACGCATGTACACTTCCCTGTCAAGGGCTGCCGGCCGCGGGCGGATCGGCTAGGATGCCCCCATGAACACGCTCCGTGCTTCGCTCGTGCTGCTTTTCGCGTTCGCCGCCGTGGCCGCCCCGCGGGCGGACGAGGGGATGTGGCTGTTCAATCAGCCGCCGCTCGAGCGGCTGGAGAAGGATCACGGCGTCCGGCTCACGCCCGCCTGGCTCCTGCACCTGCAGCGGTCGAGCGTGCGGTTCAGCTCCGGCGGCTCCGGGTCGTTCGTTTCCGCCGACGGCCTGGTGCTCACGAACCACCACGTCGGCGCCGGCGCGATCCAGAAGCTCGGCGACGAGCGGCACGACTACTATCGCGACGGCTTCGCGGCCGCGACCCGCGCCGACGAGCTCCGCTGCCACGACCTCGAACTCAACGTGCTCGTCTCGATCGAGGACGTGACCGACCGGGTGCAAGGGGCGGTGCAGCCGGGCATGGCCCCCGCGGAGGCGTTCGCCGCGCGGCGGGCGGCGATGGCGGCGATCGAGAAGGAATCGCTGACCGCCACCGGGCTGCGGAGCGACGTGATCACGCTCTATCAGGGCGGGGCGTATCACCTTTACCGCTGCAAGCGGTACACCGACGTGCGGCTGGTGTTCGCGCCCGAGCACGGGATCGCCTTCTTCGGCGGCGACGCCGACAACTTCGAGTTTCCCCGCTACAACCTCGACGTCTGCTTCTTCCGCGCCTACGAGGACGGCAAGCCGGCCCGGGTGCCGAACCATCTCACCTGGGCACGGCAGCCCGTGGCGGCGGGCGACCTGGTCTTCGTGTCGGGGCATCCCGGCCACACCGACCGCGGCAACACGCTCGTCGAGGTGCTCGCCATGCGGGACCGACGCCTGCCGCACGACCTGCGGATGCTCAATCGCCTGGAAGCGTTGTACGGCGCGGTGTGCGAGGAGGGACCGGAGGAGCGTCGCCAGGCCGTGGGCAGCCTGTTCGGCGTGCAGAACGGCCGCAAGGCGCGGTCCGGGATCCTCGCCGCGCTGCTCGATCCCGGGCTCGTCGCCAGGAAGCGGGAGGACGAGGCCCGGGTGCGGCCGCTCGTCGAGGCCGGCCTCGAGGGGAGGCCGTCGCCCTACGCCCGGATCGAGGAGGCGCAGGCCGAACTCGACCGCATCGCCCTTCGCCACCGGATGCTCGAGGGGGCCGAGGGCTTCAACAGCAAGTTCTTCGCCAACGCCCGCACGATCCTCCGGGCCGTGGCCGAGCGGGCCAAGCCCGACGGCGAGCGGCTCCGCGAATACCGCGACTCCAACCGCGGCCCGCTGGAACTGCAGCTCTTCTCTGAGGAGCCGCTCTACGACGGCTTCGAGATCGCCAAGCTCGCCGACTCGCTCACCGCCCTGGCCATGGCCCTCGGCGCCGACGACCCGCTCGTCCGGGCCGTGCTGGCCGGCAAGCCGCCGCGGGAGCGGGCGGCCGAGCTCGTCGCCGGAACGGCGCTCGGGCGACGGCACCATCCGGAGCAGGCGCAGGCACCGCAGCCCGACCGGCGGCGGGAACTCCACGACGGCGGGGCGGCGGCGGTGGCCGCCTCGGCCGACACGATGCTGGCGCTGGCCCGGCTCGTGGACGACGAGGCCCGGGCGCTGCGGAAGGTGGCCGAGGCGGCGGGCGAGGTGAAGCAGCAGGCCCACGCCGAGATCACCCGGGCCCGGTTCGCCCGCGAGGGCCGCTCCATGTATCCCGACGCCACATTCACGCTGCGGCTGGCCTACGGCACCGTCAAGGGCATCCAGGCCGCAGGCCCCGAGCATTGCGACGCGATCACCACCTACGCCGGTCTCTTCGAGCGGGCCCGCAGCAAGCGGGACGCGGCTCCGTTCGTGCTGCCGCC
>Ga0315903_10009895_pt1 | contig 11462 bp, 6 predicted proteins | sample LakEriMetagenome_7_FD_203524 | JGI IMG/M metagenome (GOLD analysis project Ga0315903, IMG submission 203524) | Freshwater fungal communities from buoy surface, Lake Erie, Ohio, United States - Buoy 2 MA119 | ecosystem: Environmental > Aquatic > Freshwater > Lake | place: USA: Lake Erie, Ohio... | reverse complement strand
GGCCCAGCCGTACCAGCCGGGCCCGCCGCCCCCGTCTCACCCGTATCACCCTTAGACCCCTGCGGGCCGGCAGGACCGGCAGGGCCCTGCGGACCAGCCGGGCCCTGCGCACCCGTAGCACCCGCAGGGCCAGGATTCCCCGGCACACCCTGCGGACCCTGCGGGCCCACCGGGCCAGGCACAAGATCAATCCCAGCCACATCGACCTCAAGCTCCGCAACCCGCGACTCGAGATCATCCACCGTCTCACCGATGTCAGCGGCGATCAGACGCACACGCTCCTGATCCAAACCCAGCCACACCGTGCGCTCACCAGGCGGACCGAAGAACCGCCACCGGCCGAACCGATCCAACTGCACCCAGCCATCCGAGATCGGCGCACCCTCAGCATCCAGCAGATCAACATGCGGATCCGGTGCGTTCTCACCCGGCCACACCCGAACCCGCTCGAACGGCACCGTCGACACGGCGCCGCTCTGCGAGATCACGGCAGCGAACGCCTCAGGCGTGCTACCGAACAGGTGTCGAGTCACAGACCGGCCCCCAGCGTGCCAGCGTCATACGCCGTACCAGACTTGTCCGACTCGCGGAACGCATGCTCCACCTGGTGACGCTTCGTCCCCATCGGCTGAATCCCCTCCGACCGGGCAGCCGCATAGAAGTCCAGATCCCGATCGAACCGGTCCTGCGCAGACTTGTCCTGCCCCGACGCCGAAGCCGCATACGCAATACGCATGCCCTTCGCCTTCAAGCACTCACCCCAGTTCGCGTGAGCGCCAGGAGTCGGGCAACCCGACGTGCAAGCCATGAACCCTCCAAGTCGTAGCGGCAACTCCACGGCGAAAGCCCCCGCCCGGCGTAATGCCAGGCGGGGGCTCCACCGAAGGGTTACCCCCTCATACCTCCGATCAGGAGGCAGTGATGCTCGAGCTCGTCTCGAGACGAACCAGCGCGTTCTGCCGGTAGATCGCGAACCCGAGAAGGCCGTACCAACCGATCGGCTGGAAACGGTTCAGGTGGTCCGTGACCGGCGACATCACGACGTGCGGCTCCTCGACGACAGCCTCAGCAAGCGCCTGCTTGCCGACGATGTAGCCACGGAACACACGCCGCGAAGTGGCGCCGTCGGTCGCCGAGAACAGACGGGGCGACTCCACGAAGTACGCCCCCTCGAACTCGCCGATCTCGCCGGCGTAGATGTGCTGGGTGTCGACGTAGTTGTGCGGAGTACGCCAGTTCTGGTCACCGGTCTGACGGCGCAGGTCGTACGACACGTCCGGGTGAACCAGAGCGTGGTACATCGCGCCACGGCGACCCATCGCGTTGCGGCCACGCAGACGCGTGACAGCGAGACGGATGTGGTCAGCGGACAGGGTGTCACCGGCGGCAATCGCGCCGGTGGTGCCACCGTTCGACGACAGCGTGCCGGCGTTCGCACGAACAACGTTCGTACCGCCACGCAGAGTCGTCTCCGCAACGATGTCGATCGAGTCGGCCTGGTTGTAGGCGATGATGTTCGCCACAGCCGGGTCCACCTCGGTCAGCGCCGTCTTGCGGAGCTTCCGGGTGTTCCGGATGACGTTACCGAACTCTCGGATGGTGATCGTCACCTTGTCGGTGTCGGGCACCAGGACCGCGTTCACGTCGGTCGTCTCGACCAGTTCGGTCGTCGCCGGCGCCAGATCCTTGAAGATCTGCAACGTCACCGTGTCACCAGGCATCGCCTGCTTACCGGGCCGCTTGTCGGCGACGGAACGAATCAGCGGCTGCGAACGAAGATCGAACTCAACCAGCCGGTCGTACGCGTCCTGCACAACACCGATACCAAGACCGGTGGTGCTAGTCGTGTTGACGGACATAGGGCGTTCCCTCCCTTCTGAGGGTTGTAGATGTCATGTTGCCTTGAGGTCAGGCGAGGCCCACTTCGGCCATGATCGCCAGAACCTCCTCGGAGCTCTTAGCCCCGGCGATGCGCTGAGACAGAGCCTGCCCCGCATCACCTGCGGGCTGCCCGCCACTGGCGAGCGAGCCCTGAACCGACAGGGCGTTCTGGTCCGCTTCCGTGACCGTCGTGCCCGCCTCGCCCCCCGAACCCGCCTCGGCCGCCGGTTCGCCCCCCGGAGTAGTGGGGGCGAACAGACCACCGAACTCGTCGACCCACTTCTCGGGGTCGGCGTCCGCCGGGATCAGCCCGGCGATCTTCGGGTTCAGGCCCTTCGACTCGAGAGCCTTACCCAGCTGCACCTCGCGCTCGCGCTGCTCGAACTTGGCGAGACGATCAGCCAGCTGCTTGTTCTGCTCCTGTGCCTTCTCGAGCGCATCACGCAGCGCCTTCGGGCCACTGTCGGAGCCAGTGCTTCCGTAGTCGTCGTCGAACGTGGACATGTCGAACTACTCCCTCTGTGAATGGAACGCGGCCCTACCAGCCCCCGAGGGGGCGTGGACTGGTGCTGCCACTACCGGTCTTCTACGAGGAGGCCGGCCGGTCGATGGCCTCCTGGTGGACGTGCCCGGAATCGAACCGGGGTCCGTGGCGCTGCACTTCGGCCCTACGCCACGTCTAAACCGTTCACGCCCCTGCCGCTCAGTACGAGCGGCCACGCTCCCCACTGGTACGCGTCACGCCCTGCTGCGCGAACAACGCACGCTCCTGCGACGCAAGCCGGCGACGCTTCTGGTTGCCGGCCGCATCGACCCCAACCGCAGACCCCACCACTTCGTCATCCGTCAACTGCTGGCCGAAACGATTCGCAATCGCCCGCTCCGCATCCATGTTCACGTCCTGCATCGCCTGCGTCACGTTCGCGCCAGACACACCACGGTCCGCCAGAAGCTCCGCCGTGGAACGCGACAGCCGCGCCTGGGTGGCAGCGGCTGCCGCGCCAACCTGCGACGCCACCGCCTGCTTCCGCAGCAGCTCGGTGCCGATCGACTCGTCAAGGAAGTACGCCACCAGGTCGTCCTCGCCGACCCCGTAGAACTCCTGCATCGTCTGCTTCAACACCGGGTCAGCCGTCCGTGCGGCCTGACCCGCCAGCTGGATCCGCTCATTCAGCTCACGCGGCGACAAGTCGCGGCCGATCAGATCCGCCAGGTACGCGTTCTGCGAGTAGCGCGAATCCAAACCCCACGCCTGCATCGCCTGCCGGTAACCCGACTCCACCTCGAGGTACTCGCGCGGCGTCAGCACCGGAAGGCCGGCCTTGCGGCGGGCCTCATTCCCGGCGAACCGCTTCCGGTACGCCTCCGAGTTCTGCAACTCGAGCGACAGGGCGTTCCCCTCAAGGCCGTCCTGCACCAGCTGCAACACGACCTCGGCCAACTCCTCGAGGCCGTAGGAGCGGAACGTCTCCACAATCTCGTCGTAGGCCCCGCTCACGACGCCATCCCGAAGTCGACAAGCACCTGGCGGGCCACACCCGACAGCTCCTCACGGGCGTTCTTCGTCTGCATCCAGCGAGGATCCTTCCGAAGCGACTTCTCGAAATCGAACAGCGAACGCGCCGCAGGCTTCCCGTCCTTGTCGGTCGCCTGCAACGCCGAACGCAACGTGTTGTCCCGCAGATCAAGATCGTTCTCATTGATCTCGAGCATCTTCGCCATCGTCATCACATACGGCGACGCAACCTCAGACAGCGACTGGCCCGCCTTCAACTGCTCCGCGAACGCCGGGAACGTCGAAGCCGCCAGATTCCGCAGCTCCGACTCCACCTGCTCAGTCGTCGTGTTCATCCCCACAACCGACTTCGCCCGAGACTCGAGCCACGCATCCGAAACCATCACGCCGTTCTGCCGAGCCATTTCCGCGTACTTCGACTGCAAGTCGAACGCCGTACCCGAACCGTCCTCGCGGCCGAAGTCGACGTAGGTGACCAGCGCAGCCGCAAGCTGCTGCTGGTTCCACCCGTACTTGATCGACTCCCGGGCCAGCTTGTTCAGCTGCCCCTGCGACAGCTGGCCGGCACCGATCGCCGCCAGCTGCTGCTCAAGCTCCTGCATGCGGGCCGACACGTTCGCGTTCCACGTCGCCGGATCCATCGTGCGCTGCGTCTCATACGCGCGCACCGACTCACGGTTCCGCTTGAACCACGTCGTGTCCCGGTACGCGTTCTGGAAACGTTCCGGCGACCAGTCCTGCTTCGCCGCCTTCTCCACCAGCTTCGCGATCTCCGGGGCCGTCGCAAGGAACGCCTCAGAGAAGCCGTAGTCGTATTCCTTGCGGTCGTTCGCCTTCGACATCAGAGATCCACCCCGCCATTCATCTGCTCGATGATGGAGACGTAGCGCGCCTTCCGCTGGGCCTCACGCTCACGCTTCAACTGGGGCGACTCCTCGAGGCGCTCCTCCACAACCTCCTGCTTGCCCGGCGCATCCAGCCCACCCTTACGGGTCGACGAGGACGACACGGCCTGGCCCGCCTTGTACGTCGTCGAAGTGGTCGTGACGACCGGGTTCGCCTTCTCCTCGCGGTGCAGGTTGTTCACGAAGGCGTCGTACTCATCCTCGGACGGGTCGCGACCCAGCTGGTCCTGCAACACCGACTCGATCAGCGCCTTCGCCGTCTTCTTGTCCGACAGCACCACGTCACGAGACGTGGTGGTGCGGGTTCCGGAGAACGCGGCAGCACCGCCACCGCCACCCCAGCCGCCGCCGCCGGCGCCGCCACCCTTCATCAGACGGAGGATGTCCCACGGCGTCAGTTTCTTGCCCTTCGCGTATGCCGACGCCGAGAACTGCATCGCCATCGCCCACACCTCGTCGATCGTCCCCGACCGCAGCTCCGTCTTCGGGTCGATGATGCCGTTCTTGATCAGCTCGCTACGGACACGGGAACGGTCGTCGAGGTCGAGAAGCATCGCCTCGCCACGCGAACCGTCGTCGAGGTCGTCGCGGGTGCCGCCGATGTCGATGATGCCGCGCTTCGGCATCTTGATCGGTGCGGGCTGAGTACCCCAGTACACGGTGGGGCCGGCGCCCGGGGCGCGGCCACCACTCGGCAGCGGACCGCCATAGCCCGGGGTGGCACCGAGCATCGAGTTACCAGCGCGTCGCTCCTCAGACACCTCAGTTCACCTCCACCTTGATCGCCGAGAAATACCGGTCGTACACGTCCGCGAACTGCGTCGACTCCATCGTGAGCTTCTTCGTCCAGTAGTCCCACGCTGCAGCCAGGTCATCATTCGCCTCAGACTCGAGCGTGGCCGGCCACAGCGGGTCCGCAGCCCGGCGGACCCGAAGCTCCGCCTGGATCTCGTCGTACAGCTGCACCATCGCCGCCGTCGACCGCCACACCGGGTCGTCGCCATTCGCCTGAATGAACTTCTCATCCGACAGGATCTTGCGCAGTGCGCCGATCCTGCGCGAAGACTTCGCACCGTCGAAGCTCTTGTAGTCGTCCCGCCAACCCGGCAGATCCTGCTGCAACTTGTCGCGCCAGTAGTTCTCCGCCGACCGCAGATCCTCAGCCCCGGCGTTCCGCGTCGACTCCAAGCCGCGCAGATCCAGCTCGAGGCGGATCTCCTCCTGCAACTTGTTCCACTTGATCCAGCCGAGCTTGCGCTCACCCTCAGCCTTCACGTCGTCAGCGGACCGGCCCGAGCGCCAGTCCAGCGTCGAGCCGGGGGCCACCGGGCGGTTGTACTGCCAGCGGTACACGGCGTTGCTGTACTCCGTGTCCTCCGGATCGTTCACAAGTAGACCCACCAGGGCCGGGTCATCCCCGACAACCGAAGCGATCAGATCCTCATGCTGCTTCGAGTTGCGGAACGACGACACCGTGGCCTGCGCACCCGTGTTGTTCTGCGACAGCGACACCGTTCCCAGCGCGAAGTACTCCTCGCCATACTTCTCGAGGAAGATCTCCTCCGCCTTCTGGATGTTGCCGTCGTTCTCCTCAACCAGCCGGCGGTACTCATCCCGGTACAGGGCGAACTCGTCCCGCTGCTGCGGCGCATACGGCAACACCGCCGAGAACGCGACCCGCGCGGCAAGCAGGCCGCGCGTGCGATCCATCAGCTCACCAGGCTCCGGGGGAGCGTCACGCTCACCCATCTGGTACTTCGCGAACTCGACCTTCGCCACCTGGTTGTAGGTGTTCATCCACACCGTCGAGTCCTCCTGCGTGCGCTGCAAGAGGCGCCGCTGCCAACCCGACAGCAGCTTGTCGTACCAGGCACCCGACGACGAAACACCACCCGGACCCAGCAGAACCTTGAGATCCTCCTCAAGCTGCGGGAAGTGGTTCCGCACCAGCCGGTCCGCCGGGATCGTCACGAACCACGACGCACCCGGCTGCCACCAGTACTCGCCCTGCATGATCATGTTCAGCGAGTCCTTCGGCACCAGCTGCTGCGGCGCAGACTCGAGCCCGTCACGGATCCCGAACCAGTTCGGCAGCTTGTTGATCGCACCCTTCGGAATGTTGAACACCACGTTCTCGCCGCCACCTGGGGCGGTCGCCGACGTAACCTGGTTGCCGTCCTCGTCGATGACCATGCCGGCCTTGTTCGGCGCGTTGTATGCACGCGCCGCCCACGTCACGATCTGCGGCTTCTCCCCAACCAGACGCCCCCACGTCTTGATCGAGTTCTCCCACGCCAAGTAGAACGGCGACAGGAACCGCACCGCCTGCGCGAAGTTGTTCCGCCGCACCACCGAGTACAGCGTCGACCGCAGCTCCGTCAGCGCGCGCTCATGGGCGCCGCGCTGCATGTCCAACAGCTCCTGCGACGTGAGCCGGTAGCGGGCAGGATCCCAGCCCGCATCCCTCGCCTTCGCCTCCAACGCCTCACGGGTGCCGTCGCCGAACTCGTCACGCAGCCGGCGCAGCAGAGCGGCATCCGCATCCGCCACCGTCTGCCGCATGTGGTTCTCATACGACCGGGCGTAGAACGGGTGCCGCGAGAAACGGTCCTCGGGCAGCGTCCCCAGGAAGTGCATCACCTGGCCGACGATGCCCTTCGTCACCTGCGACAGACCCGTGGGCGCCACCGAGTCGGCAACCACGTTGCCCTGAATCGGCTTCAACCCCTCCGTGCCGGCAGGGAACCGGTCCCGCAGAGTCGTGGCATGCACCGGGCCGTCCGCGACATGGGCGCGGAACGACCGGTCACCCATCGTCAACTCGTCGACCAGCTGCTCCACCCGCAGGACGTAGCCCTCAACGTCGTCGCCGATACCCATTTCGATCTTGCGCAGCTCGCGGCGCCCCTCCGGGGTCCGCTCGAGCCAAGCAGCCACCTTGCCCGGCGGCTCATTCGCCAACAGCTTCTGCGCCACCGGCGACATGCGGACATGACGGTTCACCACGTCAGCCCAAGTGTCGTAGTAGCGGGCGTTGTTCGGGGCGATCGTGCCGACGTTCTTCGCACCCGACGACTGGATCAGCGTCTGCACCGTCGAAGCGAACTGCGCCGCACGGTACTGGTCGGCCGACGCCTGGTCCGCCATGACGCGGCCCATGTCGTCGCCGTAAGCACCAGCGAACGTGTACCCCGACTCGGTGATGTCGTCCGTGCCGATGCGGGCCCGCTCCGACAGCTCACGCCGGCGATCCGCCCGCAGCTGCTCCATGTACGACGCACGCTCCTGCTTGCGGCGAGCCTTCGCCACCCGCATACGGGCCTGGCCCAGCGCGTGACGGGGGAGGCCCTCCGCCTCCTCCACCTGCCGCAGCGCAGCAAGCGCAGCCTCAAGCTCCGTGTTCGCCTCATCCGCCATCACCGACAGGTCGGCGGTGCGGTCATCGAACTGCTTCCGCAGCCTCGCCAGGCGCTCCGGGGGGATCCTCGACTCGAGGTCCACAAGCCGGCGCTGGTTCTCCGCCAGCATCCAGTCCGTCGTCTGCATCGAATCGCCCGGGTTCGGCAGACGGTCACGCGGAACCAGATCCACCTGCATCCCGTGGTCCAGGTCGTAGATCGCGTCCTGCTTCCGTGCCTTCCCCAGCCGCATCGCTTCGCTGCTGTACTCGGGGGGCAGCACATCCACAATGTCGAACACGAGCTCACCGGTCGACGAGTCGAACCAGCCGCCCAGGTGCAGGTAGTCGTCCTGCATCGCCGGCAGCCACGGCTCGAAGATCTTCCGCAGTTCCTTCTCCGACACGAGATCCGGATCCAGCCGGATCTCCCTCACCACGTCGTCCTCGACCTTCGGGTTCCGGGCCACAGCCCAACCCGAGTCAAGGAACTTCCCGGTACGCGGATCGAACGTGAACCCGCCACTGCGATCCGACCGCTCACGCATTTCGGCCAGGTTCTCCGGGGTCACCTTGATCCCGGCCTCGCGGGTGTAGCGGCGGTTCTTCGACTTGCGGATCAGCTGCTCGCGGCCCTTGAGGTGCGGGTACTCGTCCAGCACCTCATCCGGAACGCGCTGCCCCTTCGACAGCGCCTCCACGACGTACTCCTCGTGGTCGCGATGCCGGGCGACACGCGCCGGCATCCGATCCGTGAACTCGGCCGGCGCAGCCACCACCTTCTGCGGCCCGAACTCCCCAGCCACATACGTCATGTACGCGTTCTGGCCGCGCGTCTCCGGAACCAGAGCTGGCAGTGCAGCATCCGAGTACATCTGCGAGTGGACGACGTAGGCCGCCTCCTCGCCATGCCGGTCGAACTTGCGACCGGCAGAGGCGTGACCGAACACGTCATGCACTGCGCGGAACATGTCGTTCTCGTCGTTCGTCAGGAACGGGTGACCGCCGGTGTCCTCCGTCGACAGGACGTAGATCTTCCGCTCATTCACGAGGCGGTCCACCAGCTCCTCAACGGGCTGGCTGTCGTACTGGGCGTAGTCGTCCCAGCGCAGAACCTCAACCTCGATGCCGAGCTCATCGACCATGTACTGGTACTGCTCGAGCGTTTCGCGCCGGAAGTGCTCGAACGCGATCAGGGCCTCGCGGTCGCCGCCGCGCATGGTGCCGCGCATCTTCGCGGCGATCTCCTCCGGAGACAGGTCGGGGTTCGCGTCGCGCAGCGCCTTGAACTGGTTGATGTGGCGGGTCTGCACCGAGCGGGCAGACCTGTACCATTCACCGATTGCCTTCCCGCGTTCGCGGCTCTGCTGCACCTGGCGCAGATCGCCCTTGAAGCCATCGGGCTCGAGCTGCCGCCGGCCAACAAGGTCGATCTCCTCGCCCCGGGCCACAGCCGGAACGTCGAGGTCCCGTTCCGGGTTCAGCCAGGTGGTTGCCGTGTGCTCCTTGTTGCCGGTGCGCACGCCACCCTTGTATCGCAGGCTGGTGTAACCCTTCTCCGCGATGAACTCCGAAAGGTCGAGAAGTCCTTCCGACACCGCCCAAGAGGGGGTTTCTCCGCCGTAGGCCGCGTCTTCCTTGTACGCGTTGATCTTCTCGGCGAGCGTCGATCCGTCCCACTCGGAGAGCGGTCGGCCGCCGAGCGTCACATCCGCAACGTCGTCAGGGAGGGGGGCGTCTGCGTCAAGGTGACGAACCTTGACGCCTGGCTTGACGCGAATGGTCGCAAGCGAAGGGCTCTTGCCGCGCCCCTTCTTCGTGTACGTCCTGGCAACGGACGGGTCGCTCGTCGTGTAGAAGCCGGCCCCCAGGAGGTTCCGCTCCTGCGGGAAGTCGTACACGGATGCCGTGCCGGTGAAGTCCGACGAGCTGCCGTGGTAGAAGGTCGACTCATCCAGAGGGTCGTCGATGTATCGAGGGGTTCGGAAGTCCGGGCGAACGTAGCCAGCCTTCGCGTCCTGCGCCTCAGCCCACGGGCTGTACGACTCCGCATGATTCCTACGGTTCCGCACCCACCGGTCACGCGTCATCGCAGCCGCCGGATGATCCACATCCGGGCGCCAATCGAACCGCGCCTCCGGATAAAGCTCGTCCGACCACTGATCCACGTCACGCGTCAACGCATCCAGCGCCGAATCACCCACACGCGTCAGAGCGCCCTGCTCCGCCCACGTCGCCACCAGCTCCGCCTCATCACCGATGAGACGGTCCTGGTTCCGCAGCACGGCACGCTCCCACGCCGCCTTCCGCACACCCAGCGTCCGGTTCTTCGCCCAGTTCGACGCGACCTGACCGCCCACCACCGGAGCCCACACAGCGGCAGCCCCAAGCTGCGCCATCGAGCGCAGCGTCGAGTCTGTCACGTTGCGAATCGGGTAACCAAAACGCAGCAGAACGTTCACCTTGAGCAAGTCGTACGCCTCAGCGATCGTGTGACCGACCGCATCACCCACATCGGCGACCAGCTTCGCACCCGGAGTCTTCGACGCCCGACGCAGAACAGCATCCAGGGCGCGGAAGTCCATCACCGTCGTCGAGTTCACCATCGTGGTGCGCAGCTTCGCCGGCATCACGTTGATCACACCATCAGCCTCGGGCAGAGCGCCCGTGCGCGACGCCGCATCCATCGCCGATTCGCGGGCCCAGTTGTACGCCCGGTACAACTCGAGCGCCTCGTCGGCATCGACACCATGCCGCTGCGCCAGATTCGACACCATCTGCTTCTCGAACGCCAACACGACGTTCCGCTTCGCAGACTCGCCACGGGCCGCCAGGTACTGGTCGTACCAGTACTGGCGGGACGCGTCATCCAGGTACTCGGTGCCACGGATCTTGCCGGCGCCACGCAGCTCCGCAGCGAACGCCATGTCCGAGTCGGCACGGTTGAAGTCGATCCAGCCAGACGGAACCTCGTCGCCGGCCCACGTCACCATGCGGTAGATGCGGTCCCACGCGGTCGGCTGGTAGTCCACCGTCCCCAGGCCACGAGGCTGCAACGTCTTCTGCGCCTTGCGCACGGCCCGGTTCTCACGCGCCGCCTCAACGGCGCGGAACGGGGACGCCTGCTGCTGCAACGTGGGGGCGGTCCGCCCGAGGCGGTCGCCCTCCACCCTGTACTCGAAACCGATGTCGTCGAGGTACTGGGCCAGTTCCGACTCCTGCTCCACCACCTCGTCGAACAGGCGACGCGCATCGTCCACATCGTCCGCCACGCCCCACGGCGTGGACAGCTCGAACCGCAGCGGGTCGTCCGTGCGGGGACGCCACTGGAACAGGTCGTCGTACTTCTCCGCCTCGTCCAGCTTCCGGCCAGCCTCGAGCATGTCGTGGAACCGAACCGAGTAGTCCTTGAGTGAGGTGAGGGCGGCCTCGTCACCGTAGGCACCCTTGATCACCAGGGCGGCGGTGTCGTAGTCCTGCGTCCGCCCGAGGATGTCGGCGAGCTGCTGCCCCTTCTCCGTCTTCTGGAACCGCACATCGCGGCGCAGAATGTCGGCAGTCGTCTCGGGCTTCGCCGCCCACTCCACGAACCGGCCGAACTCGTTGTACTCGCCGAGCTCGCCGGCCGAGTCGACGGCCAACTTGTGGGCGTCGATCCTCGTCGAGATCTTGACCGCATCCTCGTAGGAGGTGACGGCCTTGCCGAGCGTCCTTGCCCGCCCCACTGCCGCGACGGGGCCCAGCATGTTCAGCGGGTCGATCG
>Ga0315903_10009891_pt1 | contig 11465 bp, 12 predicted proteins | sample LakEriMetagenome_7_FD_203524 | JGI IMG/M metagenome (GOLD analysis project Ga0315903, IMG submission 203524) | Freshwater fungal communities from buoy surface, Lake Erie, Ohio, United States - Buoy 2 MA119 | ecosystem: Environmental > Aquatic > Freshwater > Lake | place: USA: Lake Erie, Ohio... | reverse complement strand
GCCCTGCGTATAGCCGATATTATTGAACCCCAGCTGCTCGACAGCTTTGAAGCATTTGTTCTTGTAATTGCCCAGCGATACGCCATACGCAATATGCCCACCGGCTACATCACATCCCTGTCGCCTATCGATGTGCGTTCATCCAATCAGTTAAGTAATCCGGTAAATGTGCTTAGCTACCACAAAGGACTGCAACCGCAGTTTTATGTGCGCAATAATTTTATTATGCTGTACAATTATGCCAGCAACACCGATTATCCGTATAAGGCTGTGGAAGTAGCGTTGCCATTAAATTTGGCTTCGTATTTTTTACGTAAGCGGTACCGCGAAGTTTTTTTGCCTTAATCCTCTTTCATCGCATCCCAGTATTCCTTGCCGTAGCGTACCAGTATTTCTGAACCTGCTTGTATATTTCGTGTGGCTTTAATATAGGGCTTGCCTTTTATCACTTCGTACACGCAGTTGTTGCGCAGTCCATTTACACGTCCAGGACCGGCAGCATCATTGGCATAACGCCCAAGTGCCCACAAAGTGTATTGCGCATCCACACAGTTTTTAGCGTTGATGAAAAAGTAATAGCCACCCTTGCCTTTTTGTGCCTGATTGCGTGCCAGGCATTCTTTCCACGTCAGTTTTTCTCCTTCGTATTCGCACACCACCTCTCCTTTTTTAATGGCGTGAGTGGTATACAATCCCTTGCCCGATTTTGGCAGCTGTGATTTTTTAACTATAAGCATAAGCGGCCGCGAATATGCATAAAATATGTACAACTTAAGCGGGTCGTATTTGTGAATGTATACACAAAGCCATTCATTTGAAGCATGCAAATTGTATCATACAATGTAAACGGCATACGCTCGGCAATGGGCAAAGGCCTTCTCAACTGGATGGAAAGCCGCAAGGCCGATGTGTACTGTTTTCAGGAAACTAAGGCCAGTCGCGAACAGGTTGATTTAACTCCTTTCGAACTGTTTGGCTACAAAAGCTACTGGGTAAGTGCCGAAAAAAAAGGATACAGCGGTGTAGCTATTTTCAGCAAACAGGAACCCCAGCATATACAGTTCGGTTTTGGTGTGCCCGAATACGATACCGAAGGGCGGTGGGTGAGCGCTGATTTTGGCGACCTCACCATTGCCAGTGTGTACATACCTTCGGGCAGCAGTGGCGAATTAAGGCAAGACTATAAAATGGAGTGGCTCCGGTTTTTTTCAGACTACATTAGCGAATTGAAGCAGAAAAAGAAACAACTCATCATTTGCGGTGATTACAATATTTGCCACCGTCCTCTTGATATACACGACCCCGTGGGCAATAAAAACAGTTCAGGATTTTTGCCCGAGGAGCGCGAGTGGATGAGCCAATTTATAGACAGCGGTTTTACCGATACGTTTCGTCATGTCAAAGGTGACTTGCCGCATCAATACAGCTGGTGGACATTTCGTGCCGGTGCCCGTGGCAAAAACAAAGGCTGGCGCATTGATTATTGCATGACAACTGAAAACCTGACTCAGCGCATTTCAGATGCCGGTATCGAACCCGGTGTGATGCACAGCGACCACTGCCCTGTGTGGGTTGAGGTGAAATAATGCGTTTTTAAATAGGATTGCTGCTAATGACAATAGTGTTGCCGCTGCGCGAAGTAAAATACTGCTTCAGCGGAATGCGTGCCGGACCTGTTTGCACAATGCCGCTCGAGGCTTCAAACCTGGAAGCGCAACAAGCTGTAAAGTTAGGTTTGTATTGCCCGCAGCGAAACTGAATGCGCGAACTATCGACCGATACAAATGCACAGGCATCAGTTGGATTAAACGAACACGTGCGGTCGAAAGCCACAAAACGGTCGTCAAGTGTATGGTATACAATTATGCCTTTATTGCCCTCAGACAAGTAAGCATAGCCCTGTAAATTATTGAGGTCCGAATACTGCGGGAACGATAAGTTGATGCTGACAAACACCTGAACGGGCGGAAAAAAATCAGCGGTTTGCTCCTGCGTGTTGTCTTTTTTGCATGCCAGCATCACAAGCAGCATATACACATACAGTACTTTATTTCTCATACGTATAAAACCCTTTTCCCGTTTTGCGCCCGTGATGTCCGGCATCTACCTTTTGCTGCTGTATGCGGCTGGGACGAAATTTTCCATCCTGATGAAACAGGTTGTACATTGATGACGTAACTGAAAAGTTGGTATCTACGCCTATTAAATCCATTAGCCTGAACGGACCCATTTTGAATCCCGAATTTTCCATCAGTGTATCGATGGCCTGCACATCGGAAACGCCTTCTTCCAGTATTTTCAACGCTTCTACATAGTAGTGGCGGGCTACCCTATTTACAATAAAACCCGGTGCATCGGCCGCCTGAACACATGTTTTGCCTAGCGAAGCAATAAACGTGGTGCAGTAATCGGCTATGGCTTTATCGGTTTCGGCACCCGAAATGATTTCAACCAGCTTCATTACCGGTGCAGGATTAAAAAAGTGAATCCCAAGAAAACGACCGGGCTGTGGTACTGCAGCTGCAATTTGTGTAACAGGTATTGACGAGGTGTTGGTAGCCAAAATGGTATCAGATGAATTAATAGCGGCTACAGTTTTGAAAAACTCCTGTTTGATAGGCAGCTTTTCAACAATGGCTTCAATCACCAAATCGCACACCAGGTCGTTTGCCTGAGTGGTGTAGTTAACATTGGCTGCACTTTTTGCTGCCTGCTCCTGCGTCAGTTTGCCTTTGGCTACCAGAGCCTGCCATGTTTTTTCAAGACCGGTTTGGGCCTTTTGTAGCATGTCAACATTTACATCGTAAAGCAGTGTGCGGTATCCGGCCTGTGCGGTTATCTGGGCTATTCCGGCTCCCATGGTACCCGCTCCGGCCACGGCTATGGTTTTAATGGCTTTAGTCATGCCACAAAAGTAATCTGTTCGGTCAACAATTCGTACCCTTGCTGTGTTGTATATGCAGTTTTACCAATTTGAGCTAAAACGCTACCTTTGCACCGTATTTAAATTTCACACACATATGATTACTGTAACTGAAAAAGCAAAAAAACGTATACATGACCTGCGCTCAGAGAGCAACTACAACGATGATTTTTTTCTGCGTGTGGGGGTTGAAAGCGGTGGATGCTCCGGACTTTCCTACAAACTGGATTTTGACAATCAGGTGAAAGATGGCGATGAGGTAATAGACTTTGACGGGGTACGCGTAGTAACCGACAAACGCAGCGTGCTTTACCTGTTTGGCACCGAACTCGACTTTACCGATGGGCTTAATGGCAAAGGATTTACCTTTAACAATCCCAACGCTTCACGCACGTGCAGCTGTGGCGAGAGTTTTGCCGTATAACTCAAAAAATCAGCGAAAACTTTGATTTTGAATTGCAACTCCTATATTTGCAGTCCTTTTTAAAAATACATATCCGATAAATCACTTAGTATGGCAAACCATAAGTCAGCAGAAAAACGTATACGCAACAGCGCTACGAAACGTTTAAGAAACCGCTACCAGGCTAAAACCGTTAGAACAGCCAGCAAAACCCTTAGAGCTACTACAGACAAAAAAGAAGCTGAAGACATGCTGAAAAAAGTTTCTTCGATGCTGGACAAGCTGGCCAAGAAAAACGTGATTCACAAAAACAAAGCAGCCAATCAAAAATCGAAACTAGCCAAGGTAGTGAGCAAAATTGGTAAGCCTGCCGAAAAAGTTGAAAAGGCACCTCGCAAAACTGCTGCCAAGAAAACAGCCGCTAAAAAATCAACCAAGAAATAATCCCGATTGTTTACATATACATTATCCCGGAACGACCTTCCGGGATTTTTTTTGCTCCGGCATTGCTTTTTGCTTACGTCTTCAGCGCCTGCATAAGCAAGTGTTTGTATTCATCGCGTGTAATTTCAACGCAGCCCATACTGCCCAAATGTTCGGTGTAATACTGCGTATCCAGCAATTCAAAGCCGTGCCGGTTCATCCAGTTGACCAATGCTACCAGGGCCACCTTGCCTGCATCGCGCTGCACATGAAACATCGATTCGCCAAAAAACGCACGGCCCAGCGCCACGCCATACAACCCTCCGGCTAAATTGCCCTGCATGTCTCGGGTTTCAAAACTGTAGGCATAGCCCATGCGGTGCAGTTCGGTGTAGGCGGCTATTATGTCTTCCGATATCCACGTAGTGCTGCGTTGGGCACAGTGCCGCATCACCTGTTCAAAGTCTGTATTGATGGTTACTTCGTACTTGCCCGAACGCAACACCTGCTGCAGCGATTTCGAAATGTTTAGCCCATCGAGTGGAATAATGCCGCGCACCTCGGGTTCGTACCACCCTATTTCGTTGTTGTTATCGGGGTCGGCCATGGGGAAAACCCCAATGCTGTATGCGAATAAAAGCGCTTCGGGCGTGAGCACGTCACTCATGGCTACACTTCCAGTATATTTTTGTTGGATGGTGCATTCAGCATGCTGCGCTCCAGTTCGCTGTACACCGATTTGATGCGGAAAAAGGTATCGTCTCCGGCATGTACCTTACGCAGGCTGCCTTCGCTTTCCAGTTTATGAATGACAAATGCCACCGTGTAAGTTGAAATGTCGCTGGCGGGTAAATAACACAGCGTACCTTCTACCGCGGTAGTAGCCACCAAATGCGATTCCTGCATGTCATCGAGCAGGTTTTTTAATAACCCTGCTTTTATGTCGAGCTTGCTGCTCATTTCGGCTATATCGGGGGCCGGTTTTGCCTGACTAAACTTCAGGCACACATAACGCAGTATGTAAATGCTGTACAACATGCGCATTTTGTGACTCAGCAGCTGTTTCTCATCATCCATGTCGAAGTTGGTTACATTCTGCACCGAATACGCTATTTCAGCACCTATCAGCACAATCATCCAGCTAAACTGCAGCCAGGTAATGAACAACGGAATAGATGCAAAACTTCCGTAAATGGCATTGTAGCGCGACACTCCCACCTGAAACTCGATGTAGGCCCACTGAAACAACTGAAACACCACACCGGCTACAATGCTGGCATACCACGCTGCCTTTGGTTTTACACGCGTGTTGGGCATTACGATGTAGAGCATAAAAAACAGCACTGCCGTGGTGAAATACGGCAACAGGTTGATGAAAAAAACCACTGCTTTGGAAACAACAGGACCAAACAGCAGCAGCTGCCGCGCAAACGATTGTATTTGTGTAGCGATAAATACGTTGACCACACCCGTAAGGGCTATAAATACCGGAGCCAGCATCATAATACTGAGGTAATCGGTAAACTTGCGTGCCCATGTGCGCGAGGTTTTTACGTACCAGATTGAATTGAACGTGTCTTCAATGCTGCTAAGCACCTGAATAACCGACCACAGCAACAAAATAAAACCGAAGCCGGCAATCACTTCGCCTTTTGTGCTGGTTAGTATGTTATGAACGTAGTCTATCAGGTTTTCGAGTATGACGGGCTGACCGGCAAATGCCTGTTCGAGCTGATCAGTCAGGTAGGCCTCCAGGCCAAAACCGTGCGCTATACCAAATATCATGGCAATGACAGGAACAATGGAAAGCAGCGAATACAGCGTGAGTGACGTGGCCCTCAATTCGAGCTGCTTGGTGCTGAAATCGCGAACCGACATCAGTACAATGCGTGCCAGCTTGATACCGCCCCGCTGCCAGCGGGGAAACTTATCGAGCCGGACGTACCAGATGTCTTTGCTGAAAAATTCCTTTATATTTTTGAATGTCATTGAAGGTAACCTTATAGGAGCAAACTTATTTCCTGATATAAAATTACAGAACCTACCGATAAAACCAATAGCAAAACTACTTTTCTAAACGTGGCTTCGGGTATGCGTTCCAGCCATTTTTTCCCGATGTAGCTTCCCACATAGGAAATAACCATGAGGTAAGGCAGCATCCACAGCAGGTCGCGGGTGAAATAATTATGCTGAACATACACTATGCTGCGGCTTACGTCAATACCCAGATCAATGGCTGCCGATGTGGCCACAAATACGCTTTTGGGCAATGCAAATGCCGCCATGCTAATGCCTCGAATGGCTCCGCCTGTTCCGCAAAATCCGGCAATAAGACCAGCCAGACCACCGCTGATGACTGCACTGCCCTGTGTGGCCTTCAGTTTTAGGTTGTCGTAATACAAAAGTACAATGCTGAACAGTACCAGAAAAATGCCCAATGCCAGTTGAGCAAACTCCAGCTTTACCTGTGTGGTGAAGTATGCACCGGCCAACACCAGCAATACACCCGGCACACCGTAAAAATACATCAGGCGGTAATTTATGTGTTTGCCGAACAACAGTAGTTTGCTGATATTGCTAAACACATGCAGCAACGAGGTGATGCCAAGCACCAGCTGAAACGAGTAAAAAAACTGAGCCACCGGTACAAAAAATACGGATGAGCCAAAACCGCCCAGGGTTCCCAAAATTTCGCAAATCAATGCGGCCAGAAAAAACAGAATAGTGGTGAGCAAATCTTTTTGGAATAAAACTCAAATTTACGGCAAACAGCGCAAGATGCCAATTAAGATACAGCTGCTCATTTCATGCGTAGAGCAGTATGTTGTTGTGAGGCATATAACACACCCCAGCAACTATGTGTAAAGCTTCGCTTCCTTAAATCGGGTGGCGTAACACGAACGAGCGAGCAGACAGCTTACGCAGCAGGTTCGTCTGTCGGTTGAGGTGCCGGTATGGGTGCAGTTTCCGACACCTTTTTTACGCGAATGGCGCTTATGCCTTTGGGGCCTTTTTCAGTTTCAAATACTACGTGGTCGTTTTCTTTTACCACACCATCAATGCTGTTTATGTGCACGAAAATGCTTTCTTGTGAAACAGCATCTTTAATAAAACCATAACCCTTATCGTGGTTGAAATGAGCAATTTTACCCGTACGTAATGAATCAGCTGGGTCAGCCACCTGACGTGTTACCGAAATGCGAATATCATCGGCAATAAATACTTTTTTCTTCTTAGGATCGGGCATTGTAGTGGTAATGTTTCCATTCTCATCTACATAAGCCATCATGTCTTCCAGTGATTTCCCTTTTAGAGAATTGGCCTTACGCTCTTCTTTCTTCTGGGCTTTGTCTTGTCTTTTCTTTAAGCGTTTTTTCTCTTTTTCTTTTTTGCTGAAGGTTTCCTGCGATTTACTCATACGTGTTATTAAAGGGGTTAATGAATATGAAAGCTTGAATTAGTAATAACACTTTTGCCGTGCATTAAGTAAAGGCAACCAATCATGCGACAAAGGTACGCTTTATTATGGATGAATATGCACGAAATATAAAACGCGCCCCATTCGGCAAGTAGTTTTTCAGCACTTACGCCTGAACTTGCCGCGGGTGTCTTAGTCTTAACGTGGGTGTTCAGGTGTAGATGTCCAGTGTAAACACGAACAACTTTTTACTAAAGTTACCCTTAAGCGAAACGTAAAGATTGATTTACCTGTATATCACAGAAGCTGTGCGCTTCGAAATTGAGGGGTGCCAGCTTTGCTTCTTTTTCTTACCCCTCGTACCCCAAATTAGGCGATAGCCATTTTTCAATATACTCCACCGATTGGCCTTTGCGCTTGGCGTATTCTTCTACCTGATCTTTGTTGATTTTTCCTAAACCAAAATACTTGCTTTCGGGGTGGGCAAAGTAGTAGCCGCTTACACTGGCTGCAGGATACATAGCAAAATTTTCGGTCAGGTGTATGTGCGCATGTTCTTCTGCTTGAAGTAAATTAAATAACGTGCGTTTTTCGGTATGGTCTGGACAGGCCGGGTAGCCCGGTGCGGGACGAATGCCTTGGTATTCTTCTTTAATCAGGTCATCGTTGCTTAGGTTCTCTGAAGATGCATAGCCCCAGAATTCTTTGCGCACACGCTCGTGCATGCGCTCGGCAAATGCTTCGGCCAATCTATCGGCAATGGCTTTGATCATGATGCTGTGGTAATCGTCATGGTCTTTTTCGTAGGCCTCCACCAGTTTTTCTATACCTATACCGGCTGTTACGGCAAAGCCACCCATGTAGTCGGTTGTACCTGTTTCTATTGGTGCCACAAAATCGGCCAGGCAGTGGTAGGTTTGTCCTTCGGCTTTTTCGCTTTGCTGACGCAGGAAGTGAAAAGTGGTTTCGCCCTTTTCGGTTTTCAATACCACATCATCGCCTGTACTGTTGGCCGGCCAGAAACCAATTACGGCTTTGGCTTGCAATAGTTTTTCGTTGATTACTTTATCGAGTAAGGCATTGGCATCGGCAAATAATTTTTGGGCTTCTTTGCCTACAATCGGATCTTCCAGAATTTTTGGATAACGGCCTGCGAGTTCCCATGTCATAAAGAAAGGAGTCCAGTCGATATAGTTCCGTAGCTCCTCGAGCGGATAATTATCAAACACCTTTACTCCGGTAAACGTGGGTGCTACAGTATTTTCTGTTCTCACTACCGTGCGGGTGCTTCGTGCTTTTTCCAGCGATACAAAATTCTTTTCGCGTTTGCGGTTTTTGTATTCTTCCCGGAAACGTTCATAGTCGGCTTTGATGTCGGTGTGAAAGGTTTGCGCATGTTCTTTGTTAATCAGGTTTTGCACTACCGGCACACTTTTGCTGGCATCAATTACATGCACCACCGAACCGCTGTAGTGCGGGTCAATTTTTACGGCTGTGTGTACACGCGAAGTAGTGGCACCACCAATGAGTAACGGTGTTTTCATACCCAGGCGTTCCATTTCTTTGGCCACGTGCACCATTTCATCCAGGCTGGGTGTAATCAAGCCACTCAGGCCAATCACATCGGCATTGATTTCTTTGGCTTTGGCTAAGATTTTATCGGCAGGTACCATCACACCCATATCTACAATATCAAAATTGTTGCAAGCCATAACTACGCCTACAATGTTTTTACCAATATCGTGTACATCGCCTTTTACGGTAGCCAGTAGAATTGTTCCCTGGCTGTTTGACATATTGCCGCTTTTGCGTTTTTCTTCTTCCATGTATGGCATGAGGTAAGCCACAGCTTTTTTCATTACGCGTGCGCTTTTTACCACTTGCGGTAAAAACATTTTTCCCTGTCCAAACAAATCGCCAACAATGTTCATACCGGCCATCAGCGGACCTTCTATTACATCCAGTGGTTTGGGATATTTGGCACGGGCTTCTTCGGTATCCACATCGATGTAATCGATAATACCTTTTACCAGTGCATGGCTCAGACGTTCTTCTACCGGAGCATTTCGCCACGCTTCATCCACCACTTTTTCTTTGCCTTTGCCTTTCACTTTTTCAGCATACTCCAGCAGGCGTTCGGTAGCATCGTCTTTTCGGTCGAGCAATACATCTTCTACATACTCGAGCAGTTCTTTGTCAATTTGGTCATACACTTCGAGCTGGCTAGGGTTTACAATACCCATGTCCATGCCGTGTTTTATTCCATGATATAGAAATGCGGAGTGCATGGCTTCGCGAACCTTGTCGTTTCCGCGAAACGAAAACGAGACGTTGGAAACACCACCACTTATTTTTGCACCGGGCAGGTTTTCTTTAATCCATTTAGTGGCATTGAAAAAGTCGAGCGCATTTTTGCGGTGCTCCTCCATACCGGTAGCTACGGGAAAAATATTGGGGTCGAAAATGATATCACCCGCAGGGAAATGTACTTTTTCAGTGAGAATGCGGTAAGCACGTTCGGCAATTTCAATTCTGCGTTGGTAGGTATCGGCTTGTCCTTTTTCGTCAAACAGCATCACAATTACCGCAGCACCGTAGCGCTTAATTTTTTTAGCCTGATAGATGAATTCTTCTTCACCGCCTTTCAGCGAAATGGAGTTGACCACGCATTTCCCCTGTACACATTTTAGGCCTGCTTCGATGATTTCCCATTTCGATGAATCAATCATAATGGGAACACGTGCAATATCGGGTTCGGAGGCGATGAGATTGAGGAACCGCACCATGGCTTCTACACCGTCAATCATGCCTTCATCCATGTTTACATCTATTACCTGCGCTCCACCCTGCACCTGTTCTTTGGCAATTTCGAGGGCGTCTTCAAACTGGCCTTCTTTAATCAGGCGCAGAAATTTTTTTGAGCCGGTAACATTGGTACGTTCGCCAACATTTATAAAATTAGAGCCTTCATAAATAACGAGGGGTTCAAGGCCCGAAAGGCGTAACGTATAATCTTTGTTTTGCGTCATGTTTGTATAAAAAGCAGCGCAAAATAAAGGTTTTTGGGCAACACCCTTCGGAAAAAATCAGATGGTGAGGCATACGATAAAAGAAACTGTAAGTTATTTATACGTAAAAATATACCGATGGCCACATTCTGGTTAAGCATAAAAGCAACAGCACATAGGGTTCACTAAAGAAAAACAAAACTACATGCAGAATGGAAAAGCCGCGATGGGAGGTACTTATACACCCGACTGCGAACTAGAGGTAGCTCGTTTCAATTCAGCAATCAATTCCGGGTTTTTTTCAAATGCATTGCCCACCACCACCACATCGGCACCGGCTAAGCAGGCCTGTCTGATGTGATCGGGATGTTTCATACCACCACCTACAAAAACGGGCACATTCACCTGTTTACTCACCGCCTCTATGATGGTAGGCGGAATGGGATTATCTGCACCGCTACCGGCATCCATATAAATGCATTGCAGCCCTAGCAATTCGCCAGCCAGTGCAGTGGTAGCAGCTATAGCAGGCTTATCAGCGGGTATGGGCAGCGTATTGCTCATATACGATACAGAAGTAGACCGGCCACCGTCAATGAGCATGTATCCGGTAGGTATCACTTCTATACCGCTCTTTTTTATGTGAGGGGCAGCAATAACATGTTTGCCAATGAGCAAATCCGCGTTGCGACCCGAGATGAGTGATAGCAATAGAATTCCATCGGCCTTACTGCTTACCTGCATGACACTGCCCGGAAAAAGCAATACCGGAATAGATGTATGTTCTTTTATAATGGCTACACACTCTTCAAAAAATCCATTGGTAATCAGACTACCGCCAACCAGTATCAAATCTACACCGGCCTTATTGCTGATGGTGCATGTGTGAGCCAGCAAAGCCGTATCACTCATGCTATCGGGATCAATCAATACAGCCAGCAGCTTTTCGCCACGTGCTTTTTTTTCGGTTATGCTTGTATATACAGTATTCTTCAAAACGCGTTTGTATGATAAAAAGGACAATGTACTGATTTAGAAACCATTCTTAAACAAAGTAAACCCTAGGCAAATAAACGACTTTTTGTGAATAATTTATGTTATACACAGGTTAAGTGCCACCAAAATCGGGAGTAAGTTATGTGGACGAATACCGGCTGTGGAAAATGAAAATTGAATCATGTGGTTTGCAAGTAGACTTTTGGATGAAAACTCCCTAAAAAAAAGTAAACATAAATTTTACATTACCATAACCATTAAAATCGCTTCGCAAGTATGAGCAGCAAAAACAAA
>Ga0315903_10009890_pt1 | contig 11465 bp, 7 predicted proteins | sample LakEriMetagenome_7_FD_203524 | JGI IMG/M metagenome (GOLD analysis project Ga0315903, IMG submission 203524) | Freshwater fungal communities from buoy surface, Lake Erie, Ohio, United States - Buoy 2 MA119 | ecosystem: Environmental > Aquatic > Freshwater > Lake | place: USA: Lake Erie, Ohio... | reverse complement strand
CGACGGCTCGGAGAGAATGTAACTTTTCGTCAGCGCCTCGCGGAGCGGCATCTCGACGGCGTCCGCGCTCGGCACCACCTCGTCGCCGGTGAACCCCAACTCGCGAAGCACGAGCTCGACCAACTCCGGATTGTTCGAAGGAAACACCCCTAGCGAATCGCCCACTTCGTATTGCAGCCCCGAGCCGGCGAGTGAGAGTTCGAAATGGCGCGTCTCCTTTTGCGAGGCCTCGCCTGTGAGTTTGCGATTCACTGCCAGCGCCGCCCGGAAGGGGTTTTTGCGCGAGTGAACGGATTCCGTCGATGACATAGGGCGGCAAGTAAAGAAAGGAACCTCCCGCCGCGCAAGCGCCATCAATGCGAGTCTTGGGGAGCCAGACTTTCTCTTGCAAAAAACAGGTCCACCGGTAGCTTCCCCCCACTCACGGCGCCTTCGTCTAGGGGTTAGGACACAGCCCTCTCAAGGCTGGTGCACGGGTTCGAATCCCGTAGGCGCTGCCAGTTTTATTTCCCCATAAAAACCCGCAAACCCTGATAAAACCTAGCTCTGCGGGCTAAGCTCTGAAAATGGCGAGTTTTCATTAGTTGTCAAAAATCGCCCTTGGTTTGTCACGAAATGTCACGAAAAGCACCAGGGTTTGAAGCACAGATTGCAGGTCTTTGAAGAGGGCGTTTGCTTAAGAACGATCGCGAATTTTATTTTAAATCGATTCGGGAGTCCTTTCGAATGCTGTGTTCGGGGTTGATCTGGGAAGGTGGGGTGGGTGGCGTGCTTCTCAAAAACTAATTCGGCGGCTGTCAGGTTAAGCGCTGTAAAGGTCGGCATGAAATCTCAAGGCGCAAAACTAAAGCCTGAGAATTATTAATATGAGCATTTTGACTGAAATTTATCGAGCGTTGTGATCGTGGAATTTTATGGGCGTTTGAGACCATCGAAAGGCCTCTCCCATCTTAAAGTGTCGACAGGCTTTGATGTAATCAACTCCCAAGGTAATGCGGTCTCCGATAGATTCGTCTTGGACAAGCAGGCATGCCAGCGATGTCGATCGCCGCATTACATCAAAAAATAGCCATAAAACAATGCTCCGCCCTGGTCGCGCTCAAGAGCTGGGCCTCAATCAAGATTTCCTCTACGATGGCGGCGCAAAATCTATTTTTTCGTAAAATGTATTTGGGCTATTAAAAATCCGTGATGCTTGGGTTCGCCTTCCATTCTTCTCGATTAACCTAAGGTTGATTCGTGCGGTATCCAGAACTCTTGTAGTGGCGGCCGCTAGCGATTTTTTTATGGATTTATAGATTAAGCGATAGCTATCTACTCAGGAGCGCTAGAGTCATTAAGAGGTTCGCTTTATTACAAAGTACTAGTGATCTTGTTTTAAGGTAATCTCTCAAAATTCCCTCTGTTCTTTTTAGCATTATTTATAATAGGCTCAATGCTATTTATAAGAATAGAAATTGAGGCTTTAATATTAGCCCATTTTGCTTCTGGAAAAAGGCGGGAAAAATGAGATCGGCTTATCCCCATTCTTTCTGCAATACGCTTTCTTGTAGGGCGAATTCCGCTCTGTGCAAGGCATGCAGCGATACTTGCCCAGGCCATGACTTTAGGTTGATTATTATGCATTTCTAATTCTGGTTCAGAAAAACTTAAAAATGGGTCATCTGGATTATTTTTTTGGATATTTTCTTTGATCGAAACAGGATCATCGTTTTCGAGAAAAGTAAACCCAAGCATTCTGCCTAATAAAACATTATAGCTTTCTAAATCAATATCCTGTATATTTTTAATAGTTTTATCGTGAGCTTGTCTATGATATATTAAGTTTTTAGTATGGTGCAAAAGTGCAGCTTGAGAGATTGCAAAATCGCCGCTTATAGATGTTAACGATTTCAAATCCTTTTCATATTTTTTTTTACAAAGAAATAGTCCGTAATTGAATGTAAATTTTGTTTTTCTTATCTTTAATCTTTTTCCCTTTTTAACAAGACCAGGGAGAATATTTTTTGCGGCATAGTGCCTAACAGTTCTTTCGGGAATCTTCCAGAATCTTGCATACTCGGAAAGGGAAAACGCAGTCCCCCTATTATACTCACGACTCCATACTGAATTTAATATAAATATTCTACGCTGGCTCATATCTTCAGATTTCAGGATTTTTTCAGATAGTAAATCGGCAAAATAAGAGTTCATGGGACGATTTTACAATATTTAAAAAACCATGCAACTACAATCAACCGCTAAAAATTACTTGGAAGTTCAGTCCCCCTTGATGACCTGTGAACAAGCAGCGTTATTCCTTGGCATATCGCTTTCAGCATTCTGGAGAAAGTGTCGTGAAGGTGAAATTCCCCATATTCGAATTTCTTCTCGATGCTATCGAGTCAGAAAAGTTGACCTCGAAACTTTTATTAACGCTCATGCACGATAAAATATTAAAAAATACATTTATAAACTACTGTATCAGTTGATTTAATTATTGAAATCTTAATATATATTATGAATATTCTAACTATTAATGAGGTGCTAACGGGATCCATGGCGGCGGAGTATGGGCCTCTGCCGATGATACCGCTGCCGCAGGATGAGGATTTGCTAACAAAATTTATTCGGCAAATGGGGGCGTTGCTTGCAGACAAAGGGATTTATCGACGGGATACGGTGATCGTGCTGCCAGACGCAAAGATTGCGCGGTTGAATATTCTGGAGCCAGAAGTGTTTTGCTCTTGGGCGCAGGAGCATGTGGTGAACTACAAGATGCGCCATAATAAAAATGGGGAGCCATTTAAGATATATAAAGATATGCCGACGGAGATCGCGAAGAAGACGATCTTGAGCCCTAGATTCCAGGAGTATGTGCCGGAGATCGAGGAAGTATTACCGATTCCGATGCCAGAGCGGATGGTTAATTGCAGTTTCAAAATTTCAGATCCTGGATTTTTGAATGGCAAATTTACTTTCGCATTCGAAACACAAAAAAATCATTCAAAAATCGAATGCCCCTATAAAGCGATGACTCTGAAAGAATCGACGGATTATTTGAGGTCGATTTTGCGTGAGTTTCCATTTGGTGACTGGAAAGTTGTAACCCCTTTGGATTGTGACGGTGGCACAGGGGAACCGATAAAGCAGAGTCGCTCGCAGGCGATACAAATAGCGGCAATGTTGTCTATGTTTACCATGAATATAATTCCAAAGGGCTCTAATCGAATGGGATTTATCTACAATGCAAATTCTCAGCGTACTGGAAAGACCTTGCTGGCTAAGTTGGCTATCATGCCTGTGTGTGGCCAGTTCAAGGCGCAGCCTTGGAAAACCAAGGAGGATGAATTAAACAAGATTCTTGATTCGCAAATTATTGAAGGATCAATATACACGTGCTTCGACAATGCTCGTGGATATGTTTCGAGTCAGACATTGGAGGGGTTGATGACTGCTCCTCAGTGGACTGGGCGCGTGCTCGGAAAGACACAGATGTTCACGGCGGAGAATAGGATGAACCTTTTTATCACGGGTAATGACTGCACGGTGTCGCCTGACATGGCGCATAGGTGTTTGATGTGCGATCTATTTGTTGAGGAGGTCGATGTTCAGGATCGTCAGGTTGAGAATCTGATCGACGAGGTGTGGTTGACTAACAAGGAAAATCGGAGAAACATTTTATCTGCACTCTGGGGATTGGTACGTTCTTGGCATGAATCCGGAGAGCCTAGCGCTTCCAGTTTTGGCTATAAACCAAAGCTTGGATTCGAGCGTTGGGGTGAAATTATAGGCGGAATCGTAGGGCATTCAGGGTTTGGTAACCCATTTGAAAAAGTAGAGCTAGAAACCGCTGGCGACTCGGAGGATAGAAATATAAGAAAATTGATTACACGGATGCGAGATGAGTCTTTAGAAAATGAAGATGAGTGTGGAAGTAAAAAGTATATATTTCAAGAACTTGTTGATTTTTGCTATGAAGATGGCTTATTCAATTGGATTTTGGATGGCAAGCAAACAGATAGAGGCTATGAGCTTAATAAATCATCGAAGAGTATATTTTCTAATATTATTAAGAAATATTTCCCAACAACCTACAATGGACCTAAAAAGCCAACTAAACCCCCGAGAAAATTTAGTGTTAGCTACGGGGCGCTTATTAACAAGTGTTCAGGGGAGCGTAAAGACCCTGTTGATGCAATTCATTATGTCGGATCGACTGGAGATAATCGTCATAAAAGATATTATATAGAATGGATGCCAGCTAGTTAGCTTGCTGCTGTTTTTTAGGGTGACAGGATTCCCTGTCACCCTTTTTGTTTTTGGGACACTATTGTTAGGGAACCGGTGGGAGTCGGCAGGAAACTGGTATTTGAATAACCGGTTCCCGTATTAACTCCTGGAAGTAATATTTTTATATTTTAATGGAACCGGGAGGATCCCGTGGGATTTGGTATACTGAGTATAAAAATTTTAAAAAACAGTAAAATGATATTTTTTTAATAGCTGGAAAAAAACTAGGGCCTGCCGGTTCCCAGCAGTTCCCGTTTCCATATCCGATTTAATTCCTGATAATTGAAATGGGAACTGGTGCGATGCAACCAGTTCCCATACCAGTTCCCATTTCAACCACCACCGTGGTTAAAGGAATCTTTTTTGCGCTGAAAACCAAAGGTTTCTGCGAAGCAGGTGCCAAGTTATCTTATGCCTTGGTTACAGATTGACAAGTTACAGTGGTTACAGGTGACAAGCTATTCGCAGCGTGTGCGGTTAATTCTGAGCCTAAAAGTTCCTTTTAATCAGTTGCTGACTTCAAGGGGGGGCAACCGCTGGAGTTTTGCTATGGGTCAGGGGTTCACAACAACCACCCGCTGGGGAGCGGGGTTTATCAGGGTTGGGTTTTACTGCGCTGGATTTCCTCTTTTAATAAGATTTGCGAAGCTTTTCGCTGAGCGTCGAGTTTGGAGTAACCGGGTCGCTCGGCAAGATCGGCTTTTTCCCATCCCGCATAAATTTCGTCCGCCAACGAATCATCTTCAGAGGTGTCGGCCATCACGAAATAAAATCCCGAGGGAGCCGCTGAATCGGGACTCCAGGGCGATTCGGAGTCGTGATGGTCGCTCGTGATGTAGGCTGAAAATCCCTTTTCCTTAAATCCGTAGAATTCCTCCAACCAGAGGCAGGCGTCTTCAACGGAATTCTTGTTCACATTCTCAGGAACGACAAGGTGGAGGTGCTCGTAATCCGGCCAATCTTGGAACGGGATTTCGTGGAGGTTGTAATTGGTTTTGTCGGTCTCCAAGTTGAGCAACTCATCCAGAATTTTGTTCAGGTTTTGTGGCTTCATGATGTCCTATGCTGCCGGTTGAGGGCTTTGAGTTTTGCTATGCTGGAGGCGATGGTTTTAGAGGTCACGCGGCTAAATGTTCCAGCCTTGTAGTGTTTTCGTAAAATATCCACGGAGTGTTGGGTCGGCGAGGGCAAATCAGTCAGTTCAATAGCAGCACGGCGCTCATCGGCATCAGGGCCAGATGCTGGTTTATGCTCAAGATATTTGAGGTGCGCATGGTGAAGTTGGCGGGCTAGTGAGGACTCCCAACGGTCGATGAGGTTTTGCTCATCGGTGCTCGGAACATCCTTTTGAAAAATTCGAGCGGCTTCCTTGATGATCCAAGCAGGATCTGGGTTTGAGATTGGTTCACGGAAAAGGCGGCCATCAATCGCGAGATCGGACGAGTCGCCTTTTTCAGTATAAATCTCGTGGAGCTTTTCATCGATCGAACCCTCCAGCACGAGCAGGTGGATGCGAACAGGAACCGGACTGTTGATTCTCCAGACGCGGTGGATGAATTGCTCGTTCTCATCGTAGGCAAAGGAGAGGCCTGGGAGAATCAGTTCGGAGCAATTTTCAAAGCTGTGGCCTTCACCCATGGCTTTAAGGCCCGCGACAAGAACCGAGTGAATGCCGCGCTTGAATTCGTTGGCAAGAAGGCCGCGTTGCGCCGGTGGTGTGCCGCCATCAAGAAGCACACAGGAAACCTCGGCCTCGGAAAGTTTGGAGCAGAGAGCGGAGCTGAAGTCACGGAAGGGAGAACCGACCAGCACTTGTTTTCCCGAGGCAAGGCAGTCGCGGATGATTTCGAGGGAGGCAAAAAGTTTTGGTGTCCATTCGGTCCAAGACCTCTTGGAGCCTTGCCCTGCGGTTATAGCTCTCGCGAGTTTTTTGGAGTCCGGGCAAAGAGCGGCAAGACGCAGATTGGTAAGCTGTATCCCAGTTCGCGTGCGTGGGGAAATGGGGTCCGCCTGCCTGCGGAGTCGATCGACATAGCCTTGATGGTCGATGCCTACCACGAGTTTTCGCATCCGGCCGAAATGCAGCAATCCTTGATGGAGGCGCTGCGCCCGGGAGGGAGGATCGTTCTTTTGGAATATCGCGCCGAGGATCCCAAGGTGCCGATCAAGCCGCTCCATAAAATGAGCGAGGCTCAAATCCGCAAGGAATTCGAAGCCGCCGGCTTTGTTTGGAAAAAAACCTACGATTTTCTGCCGTGGCAACACTTGGTGGTTTTTGAAAAGCCTTTTGAATAAGCTGGAGAAGTTTTCACGAACGGATGCCTCGGTGCCGATGAACAGATTGAAGGCTGGTGAGTTCATCGCGACATGCCTCAAGGCGGGTTATGGCACTTGGGCCTCGATTCGTTCGGCGACCACAATGCCGAGGGCATTCCAACATTTCCCAGGGACCTGGTGAAGCAGGCGAGCGGATGGCTCAACGAAGTAACAGGCAAAAACAAGGACGATCGCGGAGGGAAACCGAAATCCTCCCTCCGCGATGTCTGCAGTCTGAGCGACAGGATTTAGCCTCTGCCGCTTTTATTTTTTGGCAGGGGCCTTGACCAGTTTGGTGATGCGGCCCCATTGGTTCCAATCCTGGATGTAGAGGTCGCCTTTTTGGTCGATCGCGCAGCCGTGGGGGGCGGTGAAGACGCCTTCCTTCCAGTCCTGGGGCGGCACTTGAAAATTGGCGCGCTGGGCTACGACGGGATTGTCGCCGAGTTCGCTGAGGACTTTGTAGTTTTTATCGAGAAGCAGGGCGCGTCCGGCGAGTTCCGCGACAAGGATCAGATCGCCTCGGAGGGAAGTGCTGCAAGGGCGGCGCAGGCCGGTGATCGGGATATCGACCACATTTCCACTGAGGTCGAGCAGTTGAATTCGAAGGTTCTCGCGGTCGCACACGACAAGCAGGGGACGGGAGGGATCCCGGTCGTCAATCGTCAAGCCATGGCAGGTGCGGAACTTCCCGGGCTCGGTGCCGGGAGCCCCGAATTTGCCGAGGAATTTTCCATCCTGGGAATATTTGTAGATCAGGTTCGTTCCGTAGCCGTCCGCCACATAGATCGTTCCATCCGGTGCGACATCGGCGGCGGTGGCTTTCAGCCACGGGCGATCCTCGGAGCCCTCTTTGTATTCGATGGAGAGCACGATATGGCCATCAAGGTCGATTTTGCAGACGCGGTGGCCTCCGGCGGCGTAGAGATACTCCTTTCCGGCTTCTTCGCGCATCACAAGACTATGGAAGCGGCGTGACGGCTCTCCCCAGCTTTTGAGGAATGTGCCATCGGGTTGGTAAACGATGATGCCATTCGGGCCATCTGTTGAGACATAGACTTTTCCGGATTTGTCCACAGCGACCCCTCCGTGGGTTGATCCAATGTGTTCCTGGCCGGGAATGGCGCCCCAGTTATGGACGGGTTTGTAAACCCAGTCCCCTTGTCCGGTGAGGGCATCATCTTTAGGGGCCGGTGAGGGAGTGGCGGTGGCGGGTTTGTGATCTCCTTCCGGATGGGCGGCGGCGGGATGGGAAACGGCGAGGCCGAGCGCGAGGCCGGCGAACAGTGTGGTTTTGGTCATTTTTATTTTTTTGGTGTGGGTGAGGGTTTCGGTGTGGGAGTTGATGCTGGCAGCGGGATTTCCACGCCCCAGAGTGCGGCGTTGGAGAGGTGCAGGGTGGTAGCTTTCTCCGTGGCAATAGAAAACCGGAATTCCTGTGCCTCGCGTTCTTCGGGATCGAGGGATGTGAGGTCGATGTTCCATGATTCCTCGGTTTTTTCGGCTTTCCAGACCGTCTTCCATTCTCCGGAGTCGGTCAGGCGTTGGAGTTCGATTCCCTCGGCGCGTTCGATCGATTCGCGGCGATTGATGAGCGAAAACGCCGAGAGGCGCACCTTGGAGGGGAAGGAGATTTTCACCCAGGGATGGAGCTCGTTCTCTGTATGGAAAGCGAATGGGATTTCGCTGATCATGGCATCGAGGAACTTGATGAGGCCGCCCTCGGGGGAGTGGGGGGTGTCGCTGCTGACTGTGGCCTTGGCCTTAGGTCCAATCAGCGTGCCATATTTCGCGGGGTCCGCAGCGACGGTGGCGACGAGGGTCTCGCGATCCAGAGGAAAGCGCCCGAGAACAAGTTCGTAGCCGCCGAGATTCAAGGAATCCGGAGCACCGGCGACCATGATTACCACATAGCGGCCCTTGAGATCCTTTCCGAAGGAATACTTGGTGAGCGCACGATCATTGGGGGCGCTGGGCTTGAGTGCCACCACATGGTCCGGCAATCGCTTGAGGATGGCCATATCCTTCGACGCGGTGCCCGGGTCGGTATTGGTGACTCGGAACTCCAAGCGGGCGGCCTTGTCTTTAGGAGAGGCCCGCTGCGCATAAAGAATGCCGGAAAAAACAATCTCTGAACCCATGTCATAAACGATATGGAATGGACTGGGGTTCCTGCCCGCGTAGTCGGCGCCTTGGTTGTTCGGCGTGCCGATGTCGCCCAGCTTCACTGAGCCATCGTAGAGATTTTTGACGGGGTATTTGGCATCATACTCCGAGGAAGCGGAGGCGGCGACGGGAGCCCAGAAGAGTTCGCCATCCACCATTGGCGGAGGGGGTTGGTTGGGAATCTCAATACCGAGGACTTCGACTTTCATGGCGGCGAGGCGGTTTTCGAGAGCTTGGATTTCCTCCTCCACGCGGCGCTTTTTATTTTCCGGGAATCGGGTGGTGACGAAGGTCTTTGCGGCCACAGGGCTGACGGTGGTATCCCAGGCGGCGAGTTGGACGATGTTTGGGAATTTCGAGAGAAAATCCACCGAACGGTCGGTGACCTCGGTCCCATTGAGGTTGATCTTCCGGAGCTTCCGCAGTTGGGAGAGTTTGGCGACATCCTGGTCGTCGGTGTCCGTTTCCTGGAGGCGGAGTTCCACGAGGTTGGCGAACTCGGCAATCGCTGGGAAAGCGGCTTCCGAGATTTTGGTTTTGCCAGCATCCAGCAGGACGATGTTGGCCTTGATCGGTTCGAGGCTGGTGATGAGTTCGTCGGGGTTTTTGGCGTCCGAGGCGATGAAGACATTCAACGCCGGGGAGTCCATCGCCGAGCGGCGAATGGCGAGGTTCGGGACCTTGGCGAGCGGCGCGCCCGCTTTGACGACCTCTTCCCATGAGAGCATCGGCACCTCGGGGGCGGCGACTTGGAAGCCGAGATTCTTTTCCAAGAGCGCAAGCGCGGCTGGCGGCGGGAGGTCTTCGACGAGAGGCGCGCGCTCTTTCGCACCACGATCGATCCACCACGAGAGGAGTTCGAGTTCGGCCTCGGTGAGCTGGGGTTTGCCCACGGGCGGCATGTGCTCCTTGTTGTCGAGCGGGAGGTTCGCACGCTCGATCATCAAGCTCGCGGCGGCGTCGCCCGGCTTCAGCGACGGGCCGTGTTTTCCGCCGGCGAGGAGGAGTTGCAAGGTGTCCATGCGGAGGTTGCCATTGCTCTTGGAGGGGTTGTGGCACTCCACGCACTTGGCTTCGATGATCGGCTGGATGGCCGCGACATAGATGGCGGCGTCCTCCTTCGTGCCTTTGTCCACGGGAACAGGCTCGGGTTTTCCGCCGAGGGCGACCGGCAGGTAGGCGGTGAGGTAATCCTCGCCGTGGGTGAGCGAGCCGCCGTAGTGGCCAGTGGCGGCGACGAGGCCGAGCGAGGCAAGCAGGAGGAGCGTGTAGGCGGAGCGGCCAAGCCAACCCGGAAAGTGGTGCATCACGAGCATCCACACGCACACCGCCGAGGTGGCGATTCCGAACCAGCGGTGGTCGTTGAGGATTTCGCCGCTGTAGCCGCCGGGCCAGATCAGCAAGGTGCCGAGCGCGGTGGAGGCAATCGCCGAAAGCGCGCAAAGCCAGAGCAGAACGCGGTTGGCCGTGCGGAATTCAAAGCGGAAAACCCATTGCAAAACCTGGAGCGCGGCGATTGCGGCGAGGAAGCCGATGGGCAGGTGGACGAAGAGCGGGTGAAACCGCCCGACGAACAGCAAGAGATTTTCAGGAACAGGAGGTGCCGGCGCGATGCCAGAATAAACCAAAGCGGCGGTGGCCAAACCCGCCAGAAGAAAACCAAAGATAGCCCGCACAGCGCGGGAGGGTGTTGTCATTTAAAAATTCGTTGAGGTTTTAAGCCAAAATATCGCGAACGATGTGGCCGTGGACATCGGTGAGTCGGAAGTCGCGGCCTTGATAGCGGTAGGTGAGTCGCTCGTGGTCGATTCCCATTAGGTGGAGAAGTGTCGCGTGGAGATCGTGCACATGCATCGGTTTCTCGATGATGTTGTAGCAGTAGTCGTCGGTTTTTCCGTAGCTGATACCGGGCTTCGTGCCGCCGCCGGCGAACCACATCGTGAAACAACGCGGATGGTGGTCGCGGCCGTAGTTGTCCTTGGTGAGGACGCCTTGGCTGTAGGTGGTGCGGCCGAATTCGCCGCCCCAGATGACGAGTGTGTCGTCGAGCATTCCGAGGCGCTTGAGGTCCTTCACCAGCGCGGCCTGCGGTTGGTCGGTGTCCTTGCACTGCCCGCGGATTTGGTGAGGGAGGTTTCCGTGCTGGTCCCAACCGCGATGGTAGAGTTGCACAAAGCGGACGCCGCGCTCGGCGAGGCGGCGGGCCATGAGGCAGTTGTAGGCGTAGGAGCCGGGAACCTTCACATCCGGGCCATACATGTCGAGGGTCTCGGCGGTTTCCTGCGAGAAGTCGGTGAGCTCGGGCACAGCCGTCTGCATGCGGTAGGCCATCTCGTATTGGGAAATGCGGGCGAGGACTTCCGGGTCTAGGCTGCGGTCGGCCTCCATGTGGTTGATCTGGGCCAAATGGTCGAGCATGCGTCGACGGTCGGTGCGGTCGATGCCATTCGGATCCGAGAGAAAGAGAACCGGTTCGGATCCACCGCGGAGGTTGATGCCCTGATGCTCACTGGGCAGAAAGCCGGAACTCCACAGGCGGGAGGAGACGAACTGCGCGCTGCCCTTGCCCTGGCTGATCATAACAACAAAGGAGGGCAGGTTTTCATTCATGCTTCCGAGACCGTAGCTGATCCAGGAACCGAAGGAGGGACGACCGGGAAGCTGAAATCCGCTTTGGAGGAAGGAAACGCCCGGCTCGTGGTTGATCTGCT